>Ga0138256_10000835_pt1 | contig 33332 bp, 21 predicted proteins | sample KNB2016incub_MG_FD_105486 | JGI IMG/M metagenome (GOLD analysis project Ga0138256, IMG submission 105486) | Active sludge microbial communities from wastewater in Klosterneuburg, Austria - KNB2014incub_MG | ecosystem: Engineered > WWTP > Activated sludge > Unclassified | place: Austria... | reverse complement strand
GTTGATGCTCATCTGGTGCTGCTTCAACCAGAGGTTCTTCGGGTTGTACGCGAAGGTCATGTCGTAGGCCGGAGCCAGGTGCCACTCGCCTTGCGGATCCATCAGGAACGAGGTGTTCTTCGTATGGTCGTCACAGTTGCGGGCGATCACATTGAAGCACATCCGGCGGAAGAATTCCACGGCAGCAGGGTAGGGTAGGCCCAGCAAACGCATCACAGCGAATGCTTGCTCGTAGCTGTACGCCAGCGGATCGTTGAAGTCCATGTGCGCCACACCGCATAGCGTGGCCATGTGCAGCCGGTGCGTCTTGCCCTCCTTGTCCACCACACGGTCGAAACGTTGCGTCAAGAAGTGCGCGCGACCGTGCTCTTCCAGCAGGCGACACGGCATCATCTCGATCCCACATTCGCGCGCCATCAGGTAGTACGCGTATTCTATCCGGCCGTAGCCTTTCGGGTCGCCCAGCGCCGCGTTCGTCACGCCATCGAATTTGATCAGGCAATAGGTGAAGTCTTTCAAACCGTCGATCTGCCCGCTACGCACCTCACCCGTTTTCGCATTGAATGCCACGATCGCTTTCGCCCGCGCTCCACCCGCCGAGGTGCCCACTTGGATGATGTCCAGCAGTGCTTCCTGATCGCCCTTCTTGCGCGTCGTCTTGAACGCTTCCTTTTGCTCTGTGACGTTTCGAGCCACGCGTACCAGTTCATCCACTTGGAGGGCTTCACTGCTCGCCTCCAATTCGCCGTGCGAAGGCTCGAATTCCAGTGCTCCCATGCCCCGGTGACCGAGGTAGCACAGGCGTTCCACAGGATTCTCCGTGCCGGGGTCGCGGTCCTGCGTGCGCAACCAGGCGTTCAGTAAGGTGTTCCCAAAACGGTCCGGCAGGCAGTCGGCCAATAACCCCGGTAGCCCCTTGAAGGTCTCGTCGCGTAGGTTGCCGAAGGAGAAGACCTCCTCGCCGCCGTTCGCTTTCGCCAGCGGCATCATCACCGGTGCCACGTTCAGGTTGCCGTTCGCGAAATCGCGGTCGTATTGGAATTGCGCGCTGTGCAGCCGGTCGTCCCAGATCACTAGCCCGACGGGCTTGCCCCATAGCAGAACGGTCGCATGCGTTACCATGTGCTCTTGGGTTTGGGTGGCACGATCTCGGGCTTTTGGCGCGATGCCCGCTTGCGTTGCTTCTTCAAATACTTCGCTTGCTGCTCCACCACTTGGTAGGGCGTTAGTTGTGGCTCCTCGTGGAAGCCGTCCAACACCTCCAGCCGGTCCATGGCGCGCAGCACCTGCACCACGGTCATCAGCGTAGCGGCTCTGCCGGCCTCCAGCTTCACCACGGTGGTGCGGTCCAAACCCCCGCGCTTGGCCACCTCGGCCTGGCTCAGGTTGCGCTCCAGCCGCATCCGGCGCAGCTCTTTGCCTAGCTGCGTTACCACCTTTTCATCCTTAAGGACCTTCCAGTTGATGTTGTTCGTAGCCATCGTGTCGTTCGCTTTAGTGAAGTAACGCTGCTTTCACACCACAAGTATACGCATTCCCCGTCGATTTTGTTATCCGATATAGATGAGAATAAGCATCATAGATGTTAAATGCGGCATTGTATGATGTCATAGGGCAACATATGTGATCAGAATGTGGGCATACCCCCGGCCAAATGCGCCGGGGTCCGGCTTTCCACTCCAAGTCCGTTCTCGTCGCTCCTCCTCGCTTGCGGGCTTTCCGCTCGATCCGTCGCGCGACGTGCAGAGCCCCGCATCCAGCGAAATGCGCTAGGTTCGACGGTCTACTTCAGTGGTTGAAGACTGGCGAGAGCATGTGGTTTCAACTTACTCTGTTCAAGTTCAAGACGGATCGTGTCCGGCTTGCCGTATACGTCAAAGTGAACGAATGTGCCCAAGGGGTAATAATGCCCGTGATAGTCATGCCCCATGTACTTGTTGCTATCCCACTGATTGAGGAAATCCAAGCACTGTTCGCCTCGTCCATTGACAATTGTAACGCATCGTGACTTCAGCCCGCCATAGCAGCCTCCGCCGGGCACGTTCCATTCCTTGTCCTCCCTGATCCACTCAATATCCACCGAGTCACGGTATGTGTATCGCCTGAAGCTGCCATCCGGGAAGTACTCCTGCGCCCAGTGGACTAGGCCTCCGGATTGCGTAGGATGTCCCGCTAGGACTTCGCGTAATAGATAATACGGGTCCGCGTTCCATGATCGGATCAAAGCAAGAGTGTCGTTCAATCGTTCGAGTGCAGTCGCAAGCTTCCCATGCCTTGTTAAGAACACGGACACCACATCGGAGCCGGGCAGGTCCTGGCGAAGGCGGTAGTTCGTAATGGCGTCCTGCCACTTGTCAACCGCCTTCCATTCGCCGCTCATTGATCCATTCTGTATCCAACCATCCACAACAGGATCGTATTCACCATCGACTAACTTGACACAACCCGAATAGGCCTTGCCATCATGACTGAACACGAGACCCCTGCGACGATCTGGATGACCGGTAAGCAAATAGGACTTCCATTGAATGATCTGCCCTTGCGCATTTCTGATCTCGAGATCTTCATTCCCCAAGCACTCGGGATCGAAATTATGAGGCGTTCCCGATGGCGATCCACTCAAGGTGCAGAGAGATCCAATCACTAGTGGCAACAGCAAAGACCTCATGGCAGATTCAGATCTCGTTGAACGGCCAATTCCTCAATGATCCCCTTCGCCGCCACCGGTATCCGCGTCCCCGGCCCGTACACATCGAAGCAGCCGGCCTGCTTGAGGAAGTCGTAGTCGTTCGGCGGGATCACGCCACCGGCCACCACGAGAATGTCGCCGCGGTCGTAAGTCTCGCGCAATTCCTTGATCACCTCGGGCACGAGGGTCTTGTGGCCACCGGCAAGGCTACTGATGCCTAGCACATGCACATCGTTCTCGATAGCCTGCTTCGCCACTTCTTGCGGCGTTTGGAACAACGGACCGATGTCCACGTCGAAGCCGATGTCGGCGAAGCTGGTGGCGATCACCTTCGCGCCTCGGTCATGACCGTCCTGGCCCATCTTGGCCACGAGAATGCGCGGGCGACGGCCTTCTGCCTTTGCGAATTCATCGGCGAGGCGCATGGCCTCCTTCATCTCGGGATCTTGCATGCTTTCCGCTGAGTATACACCGCTGATGGTGCGTTGCACGGCGTGGTACCGACCGTAGGCTTTTTCGAGGGCGTCGCTGATCTCTCCGAGGGTGGCGCGGGCGCGAGCGGCGATGACGGCTAACTCCAAGAGGTTGTCGGAAGCTGGTTGTCGGTTGATCGGTCCCACGGGCTCCCGCGCGCTAGCAGGTGCGACAGTCGAACCGACAACCGACAACTGAGCCCCAGCTACCCTTGTCAACGCCTCCAACGCCTCGGCCACCGCAACCTCATTCCGCCCCGCCTTCATCTTCTTCAACCGCGCGATCTGCGACTCCCGCACCGCCGTGTTGTCCACCTCGCGGAGTTCCATCGTTGTCTCGTCCTCCGTCACGAAGGCGTTCACACCGACGATCTTGTCCTTGCCGGTGTCGATGCGGGCCTGGCGTTTCGCGGCGGCTTCCTCGATGCGCATCTTGGGCAGACCCGTCTCGATGGCCTTGCTCATTCCGCCGAGTTCTTCCACTTCCTTGATACGTGCCCACGCCTTGTGTACCAGTTCGTGCGTGAGGTTCTCCAGATAGTAGCTGCCACCGAGCGGGTCGATCCATTTGGTGATGCCAGCATTCTTCTGTAGGTACAGCTGCGTGTCGCGCGCGATCTTGGCGCTGAAGTCGGTGGGCAGCGCGATGGCTTCGTCGAGCGAGTTGGTGTGCAACGATTGCGTTCCGCCGAGGACGGCAGCCAGTGCTTCCACAGTGGTGCGCGCGATGTTGTTGAACGGATCCTGCGCCGTGAGGCTCCAGCCGCTGGTCTGGCAGTGCGTGCGCAGCGCGAGGCTTTTCGCATCCTTCGCACCAACCTCCTTCAACATCTTCGCCCAGAGCAATCGGCCTGCGCGCATCTTGGCCACTTCCATGAAGAGGTCCATGCCGATGCCCCAGAAAAAGCTGAGGCGACCGGCGAACTCATCCACCTCCATGCCCGCAGCGATGCCGGTCCGCACGTACTCGATGCCGTCGGCCAATGTGTAAGCGAGTTCGAGATCTGCAGGCGCACCGGCCTCGTGCATGTGGTATCCGCTGATGCTGATGCAATTGAACTTGGGCATCTTCTTCGCGCAGTAAGAGAAGATGTCGCCCACGATGCGCATACTCGGCCCCGGCGGATAGATGTACGTGTTGCGCACCATGAACTCCTTCAGGATGTCGTTCTGGATGGTGCCCTGCAGCAGCGTCGGATCAACGCCCTGCTCTTCCGCCGCAACAATGAAGAAGGCCATGATCGGCAGCACGGCGCCGTTCATGGTCATGCTCACGCTCATCTTGTCCAGTGGGATCTGGTCGAAGAGGATCTTCATGTCCTCCACGCTGCTGATGGCCACACCGGCTTTGCCCACATCTCCTTTCACACGTGGATGATCACTATCGTATCCGCGATGAGTGGCTAGATCGAACGCGACGCTGAGACCCATCTGTCCAGCAGCGAGGTTGCGACGGTAGAACGCGTTGCTCGCTTCAGCTGTGCTGAATCCCGCGTACTGTCGGATCGTCCATGGACGGATGGCGTACATGCTCCCGTAGGGCCCGCGCAGGTAGGGTGGGGCGCCCGCGCCGAAACGGATTTGCTCGAGGTCTTTGATATCGAGTGCGGTGTAGTAGGACTTCAAGGGGATCTCTTCGCGGTTGGGAATGCTAGCTGTTGGCTGTTGACCACTGGCCATTGGCAGATCTGCGCTTTCCCGGTGGGTGAGCGCCATGACCAAGGTTGAAGTGATCTTTTCAATGGTGTAACTACCGCCAAGTGGATCCGCGACGCGGGCCAAGAAAGATTCATCGCGCAGCAGGTTGTGGATGTTGCGGACCACCCGTCGCGCGAGCGGATCACCTTCCGGTAGAACAGGAGCAGGGATCGTCAATCCATCGCATCCGCCGGTGATGGCACTGATGGCTTGAAGTGTGGCGCGGATCACATTCTCGTGCGGTGATGAGACCTTGCTTGGATATTGGACCATGCACTGGATCCACACGTTGTGCGAGCAGGCATGCGCGGGAGAGAAGCTTGCGACGATACCCGACCATGCCTCGCGAAGTGCCCTGATCCGCGCCGCTTCCAACATCAGGTCATCGCCGAGGAGCAAACGGAATTGGATCCGCGCTGCGGCATCGTCGATGGAGAAGCCATCGTCCAACATGCGTTGGAGTGATGCACGACCTTGGCTGATCATGTCCAACGTGGTCGCGATCGGATCCGGGTTCCCTGGAATACGCTCATCACCCACTTCGAAGAGCCGCACCAATGGGCAGTCATTCACCAACATGCGTACACCTGCGAGGTCAACATCATGTGGTAGGCCGGCACAAAGGCTGAATGTGTTCCTCTGGATCTTCTGGCGATCAGCCTCCGCGATCAACCAGTGAAGTGCTTCAATGGAACCAGAGCGTACTTGGAGTTCGATCGCATCGAGCAACACATCCTTTACCGCAGCAGGGAGGTCGTTCACGTTACCATGCAACTCGACACCATCGGCACCACCCATGAGTCCATCGAGCAGGAGGTCGTTCGCTTGCGGATCGCTGGCGTTCACTGGAATGGTGATCCGCCACGTATTGCCAGCGCGCTTCATGCCCCGACGGGCGTTGCCGATCGGTGCACCATCGTCCAGGACATGGAAAGCGGAGAGGGTCACGCCTCCTACGCGCACATCCAAGCTGGAGGCTTCATTTCCCTTCAGTTCCCTCTTGATCACGGCCTCCCATTCCTCGCGCGTGATGTGGGGGAACGCACTGAACAACTTCTCGTTCGCCATTGGGACGAAGATCGCCTTCGCGGGACATTCGCGCTTCCTTCTATCCGGCAGGAATAGTTTTGGTGATCGAACCATCGGGCCGAATGATCGTCCTTAGCGTTGTCGTCCAAGAGCAAACTTGTTGAACATGAAGAGGTGGTCCTTTCTCGCAGCGGTTGTATTTCCGGTCTTGATCCATGCACAGCCGCCAAGCGATGAGCTATTCGGTACCGACCAGGTCATCGACATCCAACTCACCTTCGCCCAGCCCAATTATTGGGATAGCCTGCTGGCGTACTACAACGAGGGCCTCGAACGCCAACTGCTTGCGAGCGTGATCCTCACGGATGTCGTGGGTACATACACGTACGATAGCGTGGGGGTTCGCTTCAAGGGTAATAGCAGCTACGGCTTGCCCAACAAGAAGTCCATGAAGATCGACTTCAACGAATACGTTCCGGGGCAGAAGTACCACGGCATGAAGAAGATCAACCTGAACAATGGTTTCAATGATCCGACCTTGTTGCGGGAGAAGATCTTCTTCGATTTCTGCCAGGACCTGGGCGTGCTGGCGCCACGGGCCGTTTTCGGGAACGTGCGCATGAACGGGTCGTTGATCGGATTCTATGGCGTGGTGGAGCAAGTGGACAAGGAGTTCCTGGACCGCTGGGTGGACGATACGAACGGCAACATGTTCAAGGCGGGGGACAACTTCGGCACCGGTGGGGGAGCGGCGGCGGACCTAGCGTGGTACGGAACCGCGCAATCAACTTATGAACCCCGCTATGAGTTGAAGACGAACACCACCGTGAACGATTGGAGCGATCTCATCGACCTGATCGATGTGATCAATAACACGACACCCAGTCAGCTTGAAGTGCAGCTACCGGCGTTGACCGATTGGCATCCGTTGCTCCGGTCGCTCGCGATCGACAACCTGTTCAGCAACCTGGACAGCTACATCAATTCCGCCCGGAACTACTACATCTATCACAACGATTCCACGGGCATCTGGCAATGGATCAAGTGGGACGCGAACGAAGCGTTCGGGCGGTACAGCGGTGGCGTGCCCAACCTCACCAACCTCGCTCCGAACTACGTGGCCAATTCGCGGCCGCTCATGACGAAGATCATGAACACGCCGACGTTCTATGCGGCTTACCGGACCGAGTACTGCGCGGTGTTCGATGCATTCATGAACTCAGCGCTCGATCCGCACATCGACGCACTTGCCGCACTGATCCAGCCGCATGTCTTCGCGGACCCGAACAAGCAGTACACGAACGCACAATTCACCACCAACCTCACGAGCAACATCACCGTGACCGGTGGTCCGGGGGGCGGGCAGACCGTCTTCGGCTTGAAGTCGTTCATCAACAGTCGTCGTGTGTACCTCACTGGTGTTCTAGGCTGCGCGACGATCGGAATTGACGAATCCATTGATCAGGTGTTCGAGGTCTTTCCGAACCCGTGCCATGAGGAAATGCGCTTCGTCCTTCCGCAGGGAAGCGTGGTGAAGGGCATTCGGCTCGTTGATCTCACTGGGCGACAGGTATCGGCGGAACGCATCGGGAACACGCTGGTGCTGGGAGAATTGCCGACCGGTTTGTACAGCCTGATCGTCGATCTCGGTGATCGTCGACTGACGGCCCGGGTGATGAAGGAGTAGGCAGGATCCTTTCGCGGATCTTACATTCGCGGCCCATTCGATAATCCCATGCAGATCAAGAAGAACTCCGTTGTCTCTTTCCATTACACCCTCAACGATGGCGACGGCAAATTGCTGGATACCAGCGCCGGTAAGGATGCCTTCGCGTACATCCAAGGCGGCGGCATGATCGTGGCCGGACTGGAAGAGGAGATGGAAGGCAGGAAGGTTGGCGACAACCTGCAAGTGAAGGTGGAAGCGGCGAAGGGCTACGGTGAGGTGGACCCGGGCCTATTGCAACGGGTGCCTGCCGATAAGTTCGGTGACCAGAAGGTGGAGGAGGGCATGCAGTTCCAGACGCCTGATCATCGCGTGTGGAGCGTGATGGAGGTGAAGGACGGCGAGGTGGTGCTGAATGGCAACCATCCGCTCGCGGGGGTCATCCTGCATTTCAGCGTGGAGATCACCGATGTGCGTGAAGCCACACCGGATGAGTTGAGCCATGGCCACGTGCATGGCGCGGGCGGGCACCATCATTGATCGGAGCAGGTCCGACGGTCAGTTCTTCTGCGCTACCAGCACGAAGATGTCCTCGTTATCGCGCTTCATCAGGTAACGCTCACGCGCGAACTTCTCCAGCAGGTCCTTGTCGCTGGCGATCTCGTTCAGCTGCCCTTTCGTGCGTTCGATCTCGGCGGTGTACCACACGGCCTGTTCTTCCATGCGACCCAACTCGCGGTGGTTCTTCCAAGTCGTCCAGATGTCCGAGTTGTCGAAGAAGGTGATCCAACCGACCAGGATCAGAACAGCAAGTCCGTAACGGTTGCGCAGTCGCTTGGGTACACGATCCAGGAGCTTTTTCACGGCTTCGAAAGTAGAGGGGTGAGGAAGGGAGAACGCGGCCGACCGGGCCCGTGTTATCCACCGATCGATCGTGGAGTACGCGAGAGCGCTCCGTTCAACCTCCGCGCTTTCCGAGTTCGATCACTTCAAGGTCCTTCGGCTTCCCCTCTTCCAAGGTGAAGCGGAGTATCGTGCGGACCTTGTGCCAGCCGTGGTTCCCTGCTGCACCGGGGTTCATGTACAGGCAGCTCAGCTTCGGGTCGAACTGCACCACGAGGATGTGCGAATGGCCGCAGATGAAAAGTCCGGGTGGGTCGCGGCGCAGCTCATCGATCACGCTGCGGTCATAACGCGGTGGTCGGCCGCCGATGTGGGTCATCCACACCCGCACGCCACCACACGTGAAACGCTGGTGTTCAGGAAAGGCCACGCGCGTTTTGGCGTCATCGATGTTGCCCCACACCGCGCGCAAGGGTTTCCACCGTGCCAATTCATCGGTCACGTGCAGTCCACCGATGTCGCCCGCATGCCAGATCTCGTCGCACTCCGCGAAGTGCTCCTTGATCCGTGGGTCGAGCCAGCCGTGGGTGTCGGAAAGGAGACCGATCCGCCGTGCGGCGGACGAAGTGCGGGGCATGGGGCGAAGATGCGATAGCTTCGGCCGGATGTTCCGGCGCCTCGCTCTAGTTGGTCTTCTGTTCTCTGGGTGTCATTCGCACTGGGCGGTCGGTCAAACGCTTGATCTGAACCGTTTGAAGGAGCGCGGTATTGATTCGCTGTCGATGAAGGCGGGGTGTGATCTGAAGGTCAAGTTCCACGGCATGAATACCGTCAACTGGTGTTGGGTGAAACACATCGACTCGGACAGCACCTTCGCGTGGGCAGAATGCATGGCTACCGAACGCGTATCCATGTCCGTGGAAAGGATCCCGGCCGGCGATTATGAGGTCGGATATGCGGGGTGCTGGTCGGACTACAGTTTCATTCTCCACGTCAGCCACTTCGGCCCGAAGTAGTTGGTGGTATTCGGCACGCACAGCTCCGGATACTTTTGCGCTCCGCCATCGGCACATGGAGATCTTCCCTCGCTACTTTCTCGAGATCGCGTTCAACGGCACGGCCTACCACGGCTGGCAGCGCCAGCCCAAGGCCAACACGGTGCAAGCCGAGGTGGAACGTGCGTTGCAGTTCGCGCTGCGCCAGCACAAGGTGAACGCGATCGGCTGCGGCCGCACGGACAGTGGCGTGCATGCCACGAAGTTCTTCGTCCACTTCGAGGGTCCGAGCGACCGTGAACTGGATGAGCGCTTCGTATACAGTTTGAATAGCATGTTGCCGAAGGACATCGCCGTGTTTCGGATGATCTCCGTGCCGGATGATGCGCACGCGCGCTTCAGCGCCACCGAGCGCGGATACTGCTACCGCATCCATCAGCAGAAGGATCCCTTCCTCGTGGATCGTTCACACCAGCTGCGACCGTTATTGGATGTGGCAGCGATGAATGAAGGGTGCAAAGCGCTGATCGGCAAGCAGGACTTCGTGAGCTTCTGTCGAACCGGCACGGATGTGAAGACCACGATCTGTGATGTGCGCCAAGCGATCTGGGAAAAGGTTCCGAACGGGTACATCTTCCGGATCAAGTCCGAGCGCTTCCTGCGCAACATGGTGCGCGCGGTGGTGGGTACGTGCCTATGCATCGGCAAGGGGCAACAGTCGGCCGGTCACATGGCGGAAGTGCTCGCCGCGAAGGATCGCAGTGCTGCTGGACGATCGGCACCCGCGTGCGGCCTGTATCTGGAACATGTGATCTATCCGTTCATCAAAACGGACCTTCGCGCCCCGGAACTTCCATGAGCGCCACCACCGCACAGGGCAAAGCATTCGACCGCAAGCTCTTCGGGCGTGTGTTCGCGTTCACGCAGCCCTACCGCGTTACGTTCTGGACCACGTTCGCTCTCACCATCCTGCTCGCGGGACTCGGGGTGGTGCGTCCGCTCCTCATGGGCGATATGATCGATGACTACGCGCTCACCGGTGATGCCAAGGGCTTGTGGTTCATCTCCATGATCATCGTGGCCTTGCTTGTGATCGAAACGGTGGTGCAGTTCTACCAAGCTTATTGGACGGCGTGGCTTGGCCAAGCCGTCACCTTCGATCTGCGCCAGAAGCTCTACGAGCACATCATCGGGTTCAAGCTGCGCTATTTCGACCGCACACCCATCGGCACTCTGGTCACGCGTGTGATCAGCGACATCGAGACCATCGACGACATCTTCTCGCAAGGCCTGCTCATGATCATGGGCGACATCCTGAAGTTGGTGGTGGTCGTCATCGTGATGTTCGTAGTGAACTGGAAACTGGCCCTGCTGAGCATGATCCCGATCCCGTTGTTGTTATGGAGCACCAGCATCTTCAAGAACAGCATCCAGAAGAGCTTCCAGGATGTGCGCACGCAAGTGGCACGGCTGAACACCTTCGTGCAGGAACACATCCAAGGCATGCACATCGTACAGCTCTTCGGAAGGGAGGGCCAGGAGTTCGCCAAGTTCAAGGCGATCAACCGGGAGCACCGGAAAGCGCACATCCGCAGCGTATTCGCGTACAGCGTCTTCTTCCCGGTAGTGGATATCCTAAGTGCCATCGCCTTGGGCTTTCTGGTGTGGTGGGGGGTGCATGATGTGCTCGAAGGCTTCGCCACTTTGGGTGATGTCTTTGCCTACATCCTCTTCATCAACATGCTCTTCCGTCCCATCCGCCAGTTGGCCGATCGCTTCAATGTGTTGCAGATGGGCATGGTGGGAAGTGAACGCGTTTTCAGGATCCTCGACACCGAGGCGAAGTTGGATGAGGACGGAAACGCCTCCACTGCGGACGTGCGCGGGGATATCCGCTTCAACGGTTTGTGGTTCGCCTATGTGGATGAGGAGTACGTGTTGAAGAACATCTCCTTTGAAGCGAAGGCCGGACAGATGATCGCGCTGGTTGGAGCGACCGGTAGTGGCAAGAGCTCAGTGATCAATGTGTTGAGCCGGGCCTATGATCACCAGAAGGGAAGTGTCCAGCTGGATGGAAAAGACATCCGCGAATACCGTCTGAGTGAATTGCGTCGCAGCATCAGCGTGGTCCTGCAGGATGTGTTCCTGTTCAGCGATACCATCCACAACAACATCACGCTGAACGATCCGTCGATCACGCGCGAGCAAGTGATCCAAGCGGCACGCGATGTCGGCGCACACGATTTCATTGTGAAACTGCCCAAGGGTTACGATACGGAAGTGGGAGAACGTGGCGGGATCCTGAGTACGGGACAACGACAATTGCTGGCCTTCATCCGCGCAGCGGTCCACAAGCCGAGGGTCCTGGTGTTGGATGAAGCGACCAGCAGTGTGGACAGCCTAAGCGAGCAATTGATCCAGCAGGCCACGGAGAAGTTGACCAAGGGTCGAACAAGCGTGGTGATCGCACACCGGTTGAGCACCGTGCAATATGCGGATCGGATCCTGGTCCTGGACAAGGGTGTGATCATCGAGCAAGGGAACCATCAGGAGTTACTCGCGCAGGAGGGCGCCTACAAGAAGCTGTACGACCTCCAGTTCCGCTGATCAGCTGGCGCTGCCTCGTCGCCCATATTGCCCGGTCCGTCAGCGTATTGGCGCGGCACTCTTTGTCATTCGGCTATCTTCACCAACAGGGCAACCGATGGTCCTTTCGTGCTGTCTCCCTTATGCCCCTCAGGCTACTGCCATGACCTTACTCGACCATTCATTCCGACGCGCTCTTTCACTTTTCGGGGTGCTTTCATTCACTACCGGTTTCGCGCAAGGCCCGTCCCACAGTGCGAAGGATCACGGTCCATCCGTGGACGCACCGGTCCTCCACGGCGAGTACGTGGAGAACAAGGGACAGTGGGCACCGCAGATCATGTATCGGGCGGATTTCGGGCTGGTGGCAATGTTCGCGGAGAAGGATCGTCTGGTGTTCTCGAAGTTGGAGGATGGCGCTTCGGATAAGGTCCACGATGCGCAGCATGAAGCTCCGGAAGCGATGGGAGATCTTCGCTTGAAAGGTCACGCTTGGTATGCGTGGTTCGAAGGAGCGAATGTGAATGCGCAGATCGAACGCGATGGCCGTTCCAGTGACTACTTCAACTACATCATCGGCAATGACCCGACGAAGTGGGCCAGTGATGTGCGGCATTTCGAAGAAGTGCGATACGAGGATCTATGGCCGGGTGTGGATCTGCGGCTGCATGAGGAGGATGGAGGATTCAAGTATGATGTGCTCGCGGCCGATGCGGAAGCAGCGGCTGCCGTGCAGTTCCGGTATGAGGGGCTGGACCTTATGGCTGTTGGTGCCAAGGGGGAATTGATCCTCAGGACCTCCGTGGGCGAGCTACAGGAATTGGCACCGGTGGCTTGGTATGCCGACGGAGCCAAGGAGCCGGTGGCCTGTTCCTTCACCTTGCGAGGCACACGCGTGGGATTCGCGTTCGGAAAGGGAACGAACAGGGGGCGTCCCATCGTGATCGACCCGACGCTGATCGCCAGCACACTGAGCGGCACAGGCAACATCGGCACCACGCAGAACTACGGCCACACCGCCACCTACGATGATGCGGGGAACATCTACACCGGCGCCATCTGCTTCGGGCAGGGTTACCCCACTACGCCAGGGGCATTCGATGGCACCCACAACGGCGGCATCGATATCGCGGTGAGCAAACTCGATCCCACGGGTTCCAACTTGCTCTTCGCCACCTACCTCGGTGGCTCTGCAGGCGATTACCCACATAGTCTGGTGGTGAATGTTGCCGGAGAACTCACCGTGTATGGATCGACCTCATCGTCCAACTATCCGGTGAGTGCGAATGCGTACGATCCCACTTTCAACGGTGGGAACTCGGATATCGTGGTCACCAAGTTGAACCCCACAGGCACCGCACTGGTGGGATCCACATACATGGGTAGCCCTGGGAACGATGGACAGAATGGTTTCACGTCGAACTACGGCGATTTTTATCGCGGTGAAGTGATCACTGATGTCTCCGGCAAGGTGTACGTGAGCAGTTGCTCCGATGCCGCCGGTTTCCCCACTACACCGGGCGCATTCCAACCCGCGCATGCAGGCCTGCAGGATGGTGTGGTCTTTTGTCTTTCACCGGACCTGAGCAGCTTGTTGTGGAGCACCTACTTCGGAACACCGCAACCCGATATGTGCTTCGGGATCAAACTCAACTCGAGTGGCCAGCCCTACGTCTGCGGCGGCACATCCGGCGCCACTTTGCCCGTATCGGCCGGTGCTTTCCAAGCGGCGAGCAATGGCGCCCAGGAGGCATTCATCGTTCACTTCAACACCAATGCATCGGCGGTGGTCAACTGCACGTACTTCGGTGCGCCGAATGACGATGTCGCGTTCTTCCTGCAACTGGACCTCGAGGACAACGCGTACATCTTCGGACAATCCCCGACCGGTGATCTGGGTATCGCACCCGCAGGAACCTATGGCGATGCCACCGGCGGGATCTTCGTGGCGGAATTGGACGCCACGTTGAGCACGCAGGTCTTCCGGACGATGCTCGGTCCTGGCGGTGGCGGCTGGGGCGCAAGCATGGTGCCCGTGGCCTTCCTCGTGGACGTTTGTCGCAACATCTACATCAGCGGCTATAGCGTGGGCACCGGATGGACCACGACGGCAAGCCCGCTCTATACCAGCGGCGGATTCTACTTGGCCACCTACGAGCCGGATATGACCAATATCATCTACGGCACCTATTACGAAGGCGCCGGCCATGTGGATGGAGGTACGAGCCGCTTCGATGCGAACGGGAAGGTGTACCAAGCGGTGTGTACCAGCGGTGGATTCCCCACCACGCCGGGTGCTTGGTCCAATGTGCAGCCTTCGGGATGGGATATCGGTGTGTTCAAGATCGACTTCGACGTATCCGGTGTGAACGCGGCGGGTGCCAGTACCTTGAATGAAGGATGCGCACCCATCGTGATCGACTTCTCCAACAACAGCACCGGTGATTCCTGGATCTGGGACTTCGGCGATGGTAGCCCCACGGAGGAGGCCTTTGCGCCAAGCCATTCCTACACCACTCCGGGTGCATTCACGGTCACGCTCATCGCGCAGGATTCGCTGTCCTGCAACCTGGCCGATACCACCTACCTGGAGATCACCATCGGAGAACAACAACCCATAGACGCGGACTTCTCCTACGTGCAGACGATCGATTGTACCCTCATGGAGATCGCCACGACCAACCTCAGTACCGGCGACCCGCTCACCTGGTACTGGGACATGGGTGATGGCACACAGTACGTGGACACCAACGTGGTACACCAGTTCCCCGGCCCCGGCAGCTACCTCGTGCAGTTGATCGCCGAGGACCCCACCGGCTGTAGTGGCGCGGACACGGTGCAGGTGCAGATCGACATCAGCCCGCCACTACAGGTGGATGCCGATTTCACCTTGGTGGAGGATCCCGGTTGCGATGAATTGACGGTCACATGCACCGATCAGAGCACGGCGGTGACGCCCAGTTACGCATGGGACATGGGTGATGGCACCTTGTACACGACCCCGGATGTGTCACACCTTTTCCAAGCTGTGGGAACCTACACCATCTCGCTCATCGTCACGGACACCGCATCGTGCAACGTCACGGACACCATGACCGTGGATGTGACCGTGCTGCCCAGCCTTCCGGTGGCGGCGGCCTTCACGGCTGCGCAAGCATTCGATTGCGACGACCTCCTGCTCACGACCGATAACCAGAGCACCGGCACCAATCTGGTCTTCGATTGGCAGTTGAGTGATGGATCGCAGTACGTGGACACCAACGTGACGCACGTCCTCTCGGGAACCGGTACGTACACCATCACCCTTACCGTGAGCGACGCGCTCGGTTGTTCACCACCACAGACCGCGTCGATGGATGTGCAGATCGATCCGCTCGTGCCCGTGCTTGCCATCTTCACCGCCGAGCAGGTGAATGATTGCGCACTGCTGAACGTGAGCACCCTGAACCAGAGCACCGGCGATAGCGTGAGCTATTCCTGGGACATGGGGGATGGCACGGTGATCACCGCCCTTGACGTGACCCACGCCTACACACTTCCTGGCCAGTACACCATCACCCTTACCGTTACCGATCTTGGTTGCGGGCAGGACGACCAGGCCACCATGAACGTAACCCTGATGGACGTGCTGCCGATCCATTACGTCGGCGATACCGTGATCTGCCCGGACGATGTCGCTGAATTGAACATCCTGGCCGATGCCGTGAGCTACCTCTGGAGTACCGGTGAGACCACCCCGGCGATCACTGTTGACGTGCCCGGCACATATACCGTAACGGTAAGTGATGGGCTGTGCATCGGTACGGCATCCGTGGATGTGATCGCCGCGCCGCGCCATCAGTTGTACGATTCCCTGTTCGCCTGCCCGAGGACGTGGGTGGATCTCCGGGTGCCTATCGATGGACTTGCCTTCAGTTGGGTGACCGGCGGCAACGAGCGCGTGGAGCGCGTGTGGGGCGAAGGCTTGTACACCTATGACATGATCGACCTATGGGGCTGTCCGTATTCCGATAGCTTGAAGGTGATCGCGCTGGATTCCATGCCGCAGATCTTCGCACCGAATGCGTTCACACCGAACGGCGATGGCCGCAATGACACCTTCAGGATCTCCGGCTTCGGGGAGAACAAGGTCTCGATGATGATCTTCGACCGGTGGGGTGAACAGCTCTGGGCCAACGAAGGCATGGATCCGTATTGGGACGGGCAATACCAGGGCAAGGTGGTGAAGGACGGGGTGTACGTGTACCTGCTCAAATACACCGGGACCTGTCGCAACGAGGAGGTGGAGACCATCGGCCATGTCACCGTATTGAGGTGAACCCGGATCATCATCCTTTCATGAACCTACGGATCGGATCATTGAACGATCTTCGGCGGATCACCAGCATGTGTCCAGGAATCGCCACATCGAATAGAAACACCATGTCGAACACTTCCAGGCTTGCATTATTCAGTGCTGCGGCGATGTTGGCCGTGTCGCATTTCGCATCGGGCCATGACCATCCGGATCGGAGAGGCCCGGAGTTCCACGAGAACCGGGGCCAGTGGGCGGATCAGGTCCTGTACCGCGCGTACACACCCGGTGGAGCGGTGTTCGTAGAACCCGATGCGTTCACCTATGTCTTGCGCTCCGGTGGGCAGCAGCACGCCCGACCCAAGGACGAACCGTACGAGCCGTACCGGATGCATGCCTACCGGATGAGCTTTGTGGGAGGGAACGCGAAGGCGCACAGCGGCACGGGCCGATCATCGCACTACGTGAACTACTTCCACGGGAACGACCCCTCGAAATGGGCGGGCGGCGTTGGCGTGTTCGCCGGAGTGGAGTTGAACGAGGTTTATCCGGGGATCGACCTTCATGTGGGTGGTGCCGAAGGATTGAAGTATGACTGGATCGTCCAGCCCGGATCGGACGCATCGATGATCCGCATGCGATTCGATGGCCAGGACGGTGTCGCGGTCGAAGAAGGGTTATTGTACATCCGGACCTCGGCCGGTGTCGTGATCGAACAACGCCCGGTGGCGTGGACCGTGGAGAACGGAGCGCACGTTCCGGTGAAGTGCGCATACGAATTGGTCGGCAATGAACTGCGCTATGCCTTCCCGGAAGGGTTTGATCGCAAGCAGGTGCTGGTCATCGACCCGACCGTGATCTTCAGCAGCTACACGGGCAGCACAGCGGACAACTTCGGGTTCACCGCGACCTACGATGATGATGGGCACCTGTATGCCGGGGGCATCGTCTTCGGCATCGGCTATCCGATCACGCTCGGTGTGCTGCAGCCCAACTTCGGTGGTGATGTGATCGACATCGGCATCTCCAAATTCTCGCCGGACGGTTCCACCTTGGTATGGAGCACCTACCTCGGCGGTGGGCTCGGCAACGAGAGTCCGCACAGCATGGTCGTGAACAGCGCGGGTGAACTCTTCGTGATGGGGACCACCGGCTCTTCCGATTTCCCTTTGACGAGCGGATGCTTCGACAACTCGTTCGGGTTCGGTCCTGCGGTGAACTTCACGGTCTGGGAAGGATACGTACACAACAGCGGTGCGGATATCGTGATCTCCCACTTCAGCGCCGATGCCACGCAATTGCTCGGCAGTACCTACATCGGCGGTTCACAAGCCGACGGCCTGAACATGTCGGGGTCGTTGGACTACAATTACGGCGATCCGTTCCGCGGGGAGATCATCCTCGACTCCCAGGAGCGCCCGATCGTGGTGACCAGCACGCATAGTCCGGACATGCCGATATCCGCAGGGGCTTCACAACCCACGCTTGGTGGCGGGCAGGATGGTTATGCGTGCATGCTCGATCCGTCGCTCTCCAATTTGTTGTGGGGCACTTACTACGGTGGTTCATTGGATGACACGGCCTTCGGTGTGCAGCAGGATGGCAACGGGCGGATCTTCATCACCGGTGGAACGTTGAGCGCCAACCTTCCGATGGCAGGTACTCCGATGATCGGAACAGCCCCGGGGGGAGTGGATGGATACATCGCGCGCTTCGAACCCGATGGTGGCGGGCTTTCCGCAGCCACCTATCTCGGCACGCCCTTCTATGACCAGAGCTACTTCGTGCAGATCGATCTCGCGGGAGCGGTATATGTCGTGGGGCAGACACACGGTGGATACCCGGTCTCCTCCGGTGTCTATGCGAATCCTGCAGGGTCCCAATTCATCCATAAGCTCGGTAACGATCTTTCCACTTCGATCTGGTCCACACGGATCGGATCCTCAGGAACGGAGGATATCGCACCTGCTGCTTTCCTGGTGAGCGATTGCGGCCAGATCTATTTCAGTGGCTGGGGCGGTAGCACGAACAATTACGGCCAACCGAATGTCAGCACCACCTTCGGCCTGCCGGTCACGCCCGATGCCCACCAGCCCATCACTGATGGAAGTGATTTCTACTTGATGGTGCTGAATGCCGATGCTGCTTCACTGGCTTATGCGACCTTCTTCGGCGGCACATCCGCTGAACACGTGGATGGCGGCACCAGTCGTTTCGACAAGGACGGCATTGTGTACCAAGCGGTGTGTGCAGGCTGCCAGCAACTGGGCTACCCCACCACACCCGGTGCCTACAGCCAGACCAACAACAGTTTCAATTGCAACCTCGGTGCGTTCAAGATCGATTTCGAACAGAACGTGCAAGTGAACATCGATGCGAACATCAGCGTCTCGGGTGCGTGCATCACGGAACCGATCGTGTTCAACGCGATCGGAACGGCGGATGAATGGGCGTGGGACCTCGGCGATGGCACACTCTCATCAGAGACGACGTTCGCACACTTGTATGACGAGCCAGGGACCTACATCGTGACACTCATCGGCACGGCGACGGGCCTGTGTGTCGCGGTGGATTCCGCCACCCTGGTGATCAATGTGGTAGCTCCGGCGATCATGAACGCTTCCTTCGCCGCAGTCCCCACCGGCGATTGCAACGCCGTCTCCGTGGACCTCGCGAATACCAGTTCGGGCAGCACGGACTTCTTCTGGACCTTCGGTGATGGAACCACTTCCACCATTACCAATCCGACCCACCCGTATGGCAGCCCCGGGGACTACACCATCATCCTTGCAGTGATCGACCCCGTTTGCACGGATACCGTGTTCTTCACGCAGACGATCTCCGTCGGGATCCCCGATCTCGTCATCGATCTCGGCGTCTCCGTCGGCCTGTGCGATGATCAACCCGTGCAGCTCTCCGCACCTCCCGGTTTCGATACCTACTTATGGAGCACCGGTGATCCATCCATGATCATCACCGTGGAGGAGGCCGGAGTGTACAGCGTGGTGGTGACGGATGGATTCTGCATCGGCTCCGATTCCGTTACGGTGACACCGCCCGTTACGTATGTCCCTTTCACCGACCGCTCCTTGTGTCCTGGTGAAACCGCCGTCCTTGCACCGCCCTTCATTCCGCAGGACATTGTCTGGAGCAACGGCAGCCAGAACACGAGCATCACCACTACAACAGCGGGTACCTATTGGTTCCAAGCGACCGATCCCAATGGTTGCGTGGTGACGGACACGGTGCAGGTGAGCTTTGCCACGCTCGCCACCGGCGATGTGCTGATCCCGAACGTGTTCACACCGAACGGGGACGGATACAATGACGTCTTTCTTGTGGAGAATGTGGATGCGGCGGATTTCCACATGGATGTGTACAACCGCTGGGGCATGAAGGTGTTCTCCTCCACCAGCAGCGGGAAAGGGTGGAACGGAAAGCTCGATAACGATGGGGAGACCGTTCCCGACGGCACGTACTTCGTGGTGATCGGCTACACGGCGTATTGCTCCAACAAGGGCGGCATCACCTGCACGGGGCACGTCACCCTATTGCGCTGAGCGCGCCCAGGAACGGGCCAAGGCCTGGCCGGTTAGCGAATCGCTCCGTTGCGCCAACTGTTCGGGTGTGCCGGTGAAGAGCACTTCACCACCATGGTCGCCTCCTTCCGGGCCAAGGTCGATCACATGATCGGCACAGCGGATCACCTCCAGGTTGTGTTCGATGCATACCACGCTGTGGCCGTTCGTGATGAGCATGTCGAAAGCGCGCATCAGCTTGGCGATATCGTGGAAGTGCAGCCCCGTGGTGGGTTCGTCGAAGATGAAGAGCGTCGGCTTCTCCTCCTGGCCTTTTGTGAGGAAGCTGGCCAGTTTGATCCGTTGCGCTTCACCACCACTAAGCGTGCTGCTGCTCTGGCCCAGTTTCACGTAGCCCATACCCGTGGCTTGCAGCGGGAGCAGTTTGGCCACGACACGCGTACATGCGGCGGTTGAAGCATGTGCTTGAAAAAGAGCGATGGCGTCATCCACGGTCATCGCCAGGACCTGCGAAACATCGTGATCGGCGAAACGGACATCCAGCACCTCATCCTTGAAGCGCCGACCCTTGCACGATTCACACGTCAGGCTGATGTCGGCCATGAACTGCATTTCGATCCGCACTTCACCTTCCCCTTGGCATACCTCGCAACGGCCACCATCCACATTGAAGCTGAAGTGGCTCGGCTTGTACCCGCGAACCCGTGAGATGTCCTGGTCCGAGAATAGCTGGCGCACTTCATCCCACGCCTTCACGTAGGTCACCGGGTTGCTGCGCGAGCTGCGACCGATCGGGTTCTGGTCCACCAGCTCCACCGATCCGATGCGATCCAGATCACCTTCCAGCGCGCTGTGTTCGCCCGGTCGTTCACTGAAGCCTTCGATGTGCCGCTTGAGCGCCGGATACAGGATGCGTTTCACAAGAGTGGTCTTTCCACTGCCGCTCACACCGGTCACCACCGTGAGCATGTGCAAGGGGAAGTCCACGTCGATGTCCTTGAGGTTGTGCTCTCTCGCACCCCGCAGTTCCAGTCGGTCACGCACGGCACGTCGTCGCGCAGGGATCTCAATGGATAACCGACCGGTGAGGTATTGCGCGGTCAAGCCATCGCTGGTGATGAGTCCGGCGTGATCGCCGCTGTACACCACTTCGCCTCCATGGCTTCCCGCCATCGGGCCGAGGTCGATGATGTGGTCCGCTGCGCGCATCACCTCTTCATCATGCTCCACTACAATGACCGTGTTGCCGAGGTCGCGCAGCTTTTTCAGCACGCCGATCAATCGCTCGGTATCGCGGGTGTGCAATCCGATGCTCGGTTCATCCAGGATGTACATGCTGCCCACCAAGCTGCTGCCCAACGAGGTGGCCAGATCGATCCGCTGCGTTTCGCCGCCACTCAGTGTATTGCTGCGCCGGTCCAGTGTGAGGTAGCCCACGCCGACATCCACGAGGTAGCGCAATCGATTTCCGATCTCCTTCAACAGGCGCGATGCGATGCGTTGATCGGTCGCATCCAACTTCAATTCCTCGAAGAAGCGGTGACAATCCGCGATCGGCATCCGCGCGAGCTCCGTGATATCCCGCCCCGCGAGCTTCACGTAACGCGCCTCGGCACGCAACCGCGTTCCGTTGCAGGTCTGGCAGGTGGTCTTACCGCGGTATCGGCTGGCGAGCACGCGGTATTGGATCTTGTAGCTCTTCTCCTCCACGTACCGGAAGAAGCGATCGATGCCGCGAACGCCCTTCGCGCCTTTCCAGAGGAGCGTGCGCTGATCGTCCGTGAGGTCATGGTAAGCGCGATGGATAGGGAAGTCGAATTGCTCGCTGTCACGAATGAAGTGCGCTTTCCATTCACTGAGCTTCTCACCGCGCCACGGTGCTACACAATCATCATACAGGCTCAGGCGCTTGTCGGGGATCACCAGGTCGCTGTCGATCCCGATCACGCTACCGTAGCCTTCGCAGGCCGGGCAGGCGCCCATTGCATCGTTGAAGCTGAACAGGTTCGGACTCGGCTCCTCGAAGGTGATGCCATCCAATTCGAAGCGATCGTTGAAACCCATCTGACGGCCGTCATCGCCTAGCAGGATCAGTTCCCCCTGTCCTTCGAAGAAGGCGACTTCGGCACTGTCCGCAACGCGGCTCTCGTTCTCAAGGTCGCCCGGCAACACCGTGATGCGATCCAACACAAGGAACCAGGTTCCCTTCAAGGCCTTCTTACCGACCAGGAGTTCTTCAATGCGATGGACCTCCTTTCCATCATGCACACGCGCGAAGCCTTGTTGCTGCAAAATGGAAAGATGCTCACGCACACTGCGTTCCGCAGGGATGTGTACTGGCGCGAGGACCATGACGAAGCTTCCTTCCGGATAGCCGTTCACTCCGGCCACGACGTCCTCCACGGTATGTCTGCGTACGATCCCGCCACTGGCCGGTGAAATGGTATGCCCGGCACGCGCGAAGAGCAACTTCAAATGGTCGTAGACCTCGGTGCTTGTGCCAACGGTGCTGCGCGGATTGCTCGTCAGGACCTTTTGTTCGATCGCGATCGCGGGGCTGATGCCGAGGATCCGGTCCACATCGGGTTTCTCCAAACGCCCCATGAATTGCCGCGCGTAGCTGCTCAGGCTTTCCACGTACCGGCGTTGCCCTTCCGCATAGAGCGTATCGAACGCAAGCGAACTCTTGCCACTTCCGCTCAACCCGGTGATCACCACCAGTTTGCCGCGCGGAATGTCCACGCTGATGTTCTTCAGGTTGTGTACGCGCGCACCTTCCACGCGGATGGTGCCACGACGCAAGCGGTTCACGCTTTCCTGCCGGTCATTGGCAGGCGCATCGGAAATGATCTTGGGATCTTGGCTGGACAAACGAACGGACCGATCTAGCGAAGGGGGGCCGAAATTACTCGTTCACCGCCCGGCTTCGGGTCATGATCCTACTTTCGCGCCATGGCCGAACGGGTACTTATCACGGGTGGGGCGGGATTCATCGGGTCCACGTTGTGCGCGCATCTCGCTGCGAAGGGACAGGAGGTGTGGGTGATGGATGACCTGAGTTTCGGCCGACGTGAATTGGCGCCGGTGCCGGACACTCGGTTCCTCCGCGTGGATATCCGGAAGCGGGAGGAGGTGAGCGCGGCCATCCGAAGGGTCGCTCCGGAAACGGTGCTCCATCTCGCGGCCATCCACTTCATCCCGTATTGCAACCAGCACCCGGTGGAAGCTGCGGACATCAACATCAACGGCACGATCCATGTGTTGGATGCCGCGCACGCCGCAGGGTCGGTGCAACAGGTCTTCGTGGCCAGTACCGCAGCGGTCTATCCCATCGCGGATGGTGCGATGGCGGAGACACATCCGACCGGTCCGATGGACATTTACGGCACCACCAAATTAGCAACCGAGCGGATCGCGTCGGAGTTCTGTCTTCGCACGAGGATCCCGACGATCGTCGGGCGGTTCTTCAATGCCTTCGGACCGAACGAGACCAACCCGCATCTGTTCCCGGAGATCCAGAAACAAGTGCGTGCCGGAGCGCGGACCTTGAAGCTCGGCAACCTCGATCCGAAGCGCGACTTCATTCACACCTCCGATATGGCCGAGGCCATGGACGCGCTGTTGCGCGTGAACATTGAAGGGTGCGAGGTGTTCAACATCGGGCGCGGGATCGAATACAGTGTGCGCGAGATCGTGGAAGCCTTTGCGCGGCAATTGGGAGAGGAGTTGACGATCGATGTGGATCCGGCCCGTGTCCGCGCCGTGGAGCGCATGCATTTGCTCGCGGATGTGACCAAGTTGAAGCGCCGCACCGGTTGGACCCCGAAGTGGGGCATTGATGAAGGGGTGGCCACCTTGTTGAAGGAAACGGTCTAGGTGGCCATGGCCGCTCTCGTGAATATGCGCATCGCACTTTGCACGGATGGGGTCTATCCGCTGGCGATGGGCGGCATGCAGCGGCACTCCCGATCGCTTGCCGAACATCTGGCGCGCGTTCCGGGGATCGAACTGGTGGTGATCCACCCGCATAGCGAAGTGGTGTTCGACCCGGCGCTGGGGATCCAGGAAGTGCGGGTTGCACCGTTGGATGAAGCGCGGACCTACCTCGGCGAACTGTACCGGTACAGCGGGCGGGTGGCCATTGCGTTGAAAGGCATCCGGCCGAACGTGATCCTTTCGCAAGGCTTCTGTGTGTGGAAGGATAGCGCGCAATTCCGTGATCGGCTGATCGTGATGCCGCACGGACTGGAAATGTTCCAAGGCCTTTCATTGAAGGACCGGGCCATCGGACTTCCGTTCCGTTGGGCATTGCGCCGTGTGGTCCGGCGCGCTTCGCTGGTGGTCTCATTGGGCGGCAAGCTCACGCCGATGCTTCAAGGCCTCGTGCAGGGATCACTGACCCGTGTGGTCGTATTGCCCAACGCGACGGAGTTGCCCGAACATGCACCCACCTATCCGCCATCGCCCGGTCCATTGGAGTTGTTGTTCGTTGGTCGCTTCGCGTTCAACAAAGGGATCGATGTACTGATGAGCGTGGCGGAACGATTGATCTCGGAAGGCAAGAAGGACCTGGTCCGCTTCACGCTTGCCGGTGACGGACCGGAACGCGCGGCCATGGAGAGGCGTGGGATCCCCGCGAATGTGGTGTTGGCGGGTCGAGTGGATGATGCACGATTGGACGAACTCTTCACGGCCGGCCACGGCTTGGTCCTGCCTACGCGCTTCGAGGGAATGCCCACGGTGGTGCTGGAGGCCATGGCGCGCGCACGGCCGGTGATCGTAAGTGACGTGGGTGCTTCTGCGGAACTAGTGGATCATACCAACGGTTTCCTTCTCCCTGCTGGCGAGCCGGAAGCGCTTCACCGAGCGATCATCGCCCTCGCCGGAATGGATCGCGATGAACGCAAGAGAATGGGTGCAGCAGGAAGGGTGAAGGTCGAAGCCTCGTTCACGTGGTCCGCAGTAACGCAGCGCTTCGTGGCTCTTTGCGCGGAGATCGCTCAACGCGGATAGCAGCCCTGCGAGACGGGTTGGATCGCGCGGTTATTCCTTGATCAACTTGGCGCCCCACAGTTCGTTCACGCGCAACACATATGGTCCGGTTGCGAGTGAAGGTGGTTGGATGGTCAAGATCCCTCCATTCCGAGCAAGAGGGGCCGACCGCCACACCGATCGGCCTTGGGCATCGAACAATTCGACGGAGGTGATGGGTCGGCCGTCTTCAAGAGAGACGAGGATCCGATCCGTGAAGACAGAAGGCCAAGCCCGAAGTTCAATGATGGCTTCATTCCTGTCGATCCCATTCACAGCGTCCGCATCGAAAGCGGTGATGAATGCCACGGGTGCTTGGTCCGTACCGCTGATGGTTTGTGATCCCATGTTGAGTACGGAGGCGACCCCCGTCCATGGACCGGTGTATTGCGGTGCAACGAAAAGGCCCAGCGTGGACTCGGAGATCCCGTTCAATTCGGTCACATCGTAATGGAGATCCACCACTACCGCATCCGTATTCGATTGAGGCGTTGTGATCCGGTACCAACGGGCGATGCTCCACACGCCATTCGAGGCTTGCACTGGCGTATGGCCACGTTCCACCACAAGGTCGGCTCCGGCATAGTCCGTTGAAAGCGTGGCACCCAACCCGCCGGGCACGGCATTGGACAGGGGACCCGGAAGAGCCCAAGTCGCTTTTTCCGTTCCAGTGCCGGTTACGGGAGCCCCATCCTGTTCCACCAGAACACCTTCTGTTCCAAGGTCGATCAAGCCATGGTTCACCACTTGCGCCCCGGTTCCGAGTTGCCACGTGAGCGACCCCACCACTTCCATGGTCGTTCCCGGCATCACTGTAAGCGTGCCCCCGGACAATGCCATATCCTGCGCGGTGGCCACCAAAGTGGAGCACATAGCGGTCGTGGCAATGGATCGGAATGAAAGCATGGGTGGGCAAGATAGCAAGCCGACCGGTCGCGGCCTGCGCCGATCGCTAGCTTTGGCCGCAAACCGCGGAATATGGATGTGTTTGGTTTCGTGATGGATCATATGGGGCAATTCGCGCCGTACGATATCCCCAACCTCCTTTTCGCGGTGCTATCCGCAGCAGTGCTGGGTTACGCCATGGCACGCTGGGGCGCCGGGGCTTCTGGTCCGGATGCCAGAGCATTGGTGTTGTGGGCGGCATCAGCCGCACTCGGTACCGGCTTTGTGCGTTCTCAGCTTCCGTTGGCCGTTGGGCTTCTCGCCTTGGTCGTACTGGCCAAAGGCAATGACGGTCCTCGACAGGAGCGTGTCCTGGTCTTCAGCGCACTGATCTTCGGCTTGGGGTGCGGCAGTGGCGCCAGTCTTATCGCACTCGCAGTGGGCATTCCGTACATCCTTGTGGTGCGCTGGGCGTTCGGCGCGAAGCGTTCCTGAGCGATGATAAAGGAAGGCCGCAATTCGTGGCCCGGTCCGGTACTGGCCTTGGCGGTCATGGCATCAGCGGCATTCAGCTTGGCGGTCGGACGTGGCGAACACGTACCGCGCGCTTCGGATCACGGTCCAGTTCCTATCATATCACCGGAGAACGCTTTTCTCGAGCCGGGGGGAGCGATCACGATCCGAACATCTGCAGGCAGTCGGCTATGGTACGGGCACCAAGGTGATCCGCCTGTGATCACAACAAGTGATGGGGTGGTCCTTCGCGTTGAACCACATTCGCGCTCCATCGCACGCATGCTGGCTACGCCCACGGCGATGCATTGGCGGCACCCGATGCCGGGGCTTCCGGAAGCCGTGGTCGTTCGTGCCGCAGAGGGTGATCGTTCGCATGGGCCATTCGTCATGCGGACGTATCTAGCGGACCTTCACGGCGACCTGCCTGTGATCTCCATCGCTGTGGAAGAGGATGATCTTTTCGGCGCTTCGCGTGGGATCGCCGTGGTGGGTGATGGGATCCTGAAGGCCTCGCAGGAGGTCCTGACATCATACGCCCAGGATCTACGCTGGTGGAAGTATCCCGGCAACTATCACGGGAGAGGAAAGGGATGGCAACGCGAAGCGCGCATGCAGATCATCGGCAACGATGGCCGCGAAATACTTCAAACCGACGTGGGCCTTCGGATCAACGGGCAAATGACCCGTGGGTTCCCACAGCATGCTTTCCGCTTGTTGTTCAAGGACCCGTTGCCCATCGGACCGTTCACGGGCGGCCAAGGCAAAGGCGCACGGTCCTTGGTCCTGCGCGCGGCCGGTAACGACCAGGTGAAGGCGATGATGCGTGACGCTTACCAGCATGCATTGTGTGCCGGGATGCCTTTCGAGACTTCACGGGCTATGACCTGTGTGCTGTACATCAACGGTGCGTACATGGGGGTGTATCATTTGCGTGAGCGGATCGACGAGAAGGAGCTCGCCCGCCGGTATGACGTGTCCGCGAAGCGGATCACGATCCTGGAGGACAAGAATGAACTGTACCGCGGGGATAGTGTCGATATGGAGCGCTTCCTGCGATTGATGTCCCGCACCGAGAAATGGAACGGCAAGGATCCCGCATGGCTCGATACCCTGGAAGCGAAACTGGACGTGGACGGCTTCCTGACCTACATGGCCTCCCAAATGGTGCTGGGGAATATGGATTGGCCGCGCCAGAACGTGAAGTATTGGCGCTACACGGGAAAGCCGCGAGATCAGGCGCCGTTGGATGGTCGGTGGTATTTCATCATGGGCGATTCCGACCTCGGGTCCGGTGCGAACGCCCCGGTATCAACGGATCTGTTCGTCAAGGTAAAGGCTGCCCATGTGCCGGTATCACGGTTGTTCCTGGCCATGCTTCGTTCACCGGAGTTGAAGGAACGGTTCACCCGGATCGTGGATCGGCTCATCAACGGTCCGCTCTCGCCATCGACCTGCGTACATAGGATGGATAGTCTTGTAGGCTTGATGGAGCCTGAAATGGAGCGACATACCGCCCGTTGGAGAAAGCCGACGGATATTGCGGCTTGGCGCACCGAAGTTGCGGTCATGCGCGGATTCGCAGAACAACGCGCCGGTATCGTGCGAGAGCAGATGAACGCATTTGAAAAGCCCTGATCGGACCGCGCCATGCTGACCTTCCTACGCGGACACTGGCAGTTGATCTTCGTGATGCTCGTCTGGTTGGGCGTTGGCTTCTTCCTGCAACAAGCCGTGTTCGCTCTTCTGCCGTTGTCGGTCTTCTTCTTCAAGCAGCGCGACCTCTGGCCGGAGATCCTGTTCGGCCTGCTCATCGTCCTTGTGCTCTCGGACATGGAGAAGGATCTCTTCCTGAAGATGATCGTCTTCAAGAGTGCGAAGAACTTCTACATCCTGGCGGTGGCGGGCATCTTCCTGCTGGAGACCAACCGCTTCATGCCCTTGTCCCGGGTGTTCAACATCTTCCTTCCGTTCTTCCTGTATAGCATCTTCCCGCTGTTGTTCTCGAACAGTATCATCGTCGCCGTGGAGAAGACCATTTCCTACGCACTCATGTTCATGGTGGTGCCGAACTACGTGCTCTATTGCTACCGGCGCCAAGGATGGTCGTTCTTCCGCAACCTGATATTCTTCATGACCGCTATCCTTCTATTCGGATTCGTGTTGCAGGCCATGGACCCGGTGTATTCACACGTGATGGGACGGTTCCGTGGAATGTTCGGGAACCCGAACGGCATGGCGATCTACTGCTTCCTCTTCATCATGTTGGCGTCCGTGGTAAATACGCTGAATCGCAACTTGTTCTCATTCCGGGAGCGCCTCGTGATCTTCGGTACCATCTTCTATTTCCTTCTCATGTCGGGTTCTCGCGCATCGTTGACCTCTGCGGCCATCTTCCTCATCTTCCATCGCTTCTTCGCGAGTTCGCCGATGCTGGGCTTTGTAGGCTTGGTGGGCTTCGTCCTTGCCGTGGAATTGGTGAGTTCCAACCTCGAAATGATCATCACGTACTTCGGATTGGCGGAGTACTTCCGACTGAATACGCTGGAGAATGGAAGCGGTCGGTATTTCGCTTGGGACTTCGCATGGCAGCACATCCAACGGTTCTTCGTTTTCGGGGGAGGTTTCGCGAATGACGAGACGATCATGCGCAAGTACCGCCTTTATCTGGAGAGCCAAGGGCACCAAGGAGGCGTCCATAATACCTACCTCTCCATGTGGCTCAATGTCGGCATCGTCGGGTTGACCATCTTCCTGCGCAGCCTTCTTCTGCTGTTCATCAAAGCGAGCAAATTGGTGCCGATGAGCCTGGCCATCATGTTCGCCACCCTGTTCTCCCTGATGTATGAATCGTGGCTTGTTGGATCGCTCAATCCATACACCATCGTCCTGCTGATGATCATGACGGTGGTGACCGAGCCGGAGATCGCGAATTGGCAGGAGGAGAACGATGGCGAACCGCAGGACGATGGGGAGGATGGTGCGCAGCCCATCCGGATGGCGGTTGCCTGAGGCCGTCGCAACTACCTTCGCCGACCTTCCGATGTCCGCCAAGATCCCGATCCGTAAACGACGCAAGCGCTGGCTTTTCGGGACGATCGCCCTAACCGTAGTGCTGGGTGCTGGTGGTTTTGTGGGAGATCGGATCCTGAAGTCCAAAGGCCATCCCGGGCTTCGCACCTTCTTGCATCAACTGGTCACCAATTACCCGGCAAGCTTCGCTATGGAGCCCGTGTTGCTGTCCATCACCGTGGATGAACGGGACATGGAACAGCTGCGCAGCGTGGTGGATGAAGCGCGTGATCGTGGCGTGATCATGCCGGAAGGCAATGAGTATGTCGAAGCCAAGCTCTCCGGGCCGGAAGGCGACTTCAAGGCCAAGTTGAGGATCAAAGGCAAACTCACGGACCATGTGCAAGGCAGCAAATGGAGCTTCCGGGTGGTAGCGAAGAAGGATGGCGGCTTCCTTGGCATGAAGCGCTTTTCCTTGCAACATCCGGGCACGCGGAACTATCTCTGTGATTGGTTGTACCACCGCCTGAGTGCGAATGAGGGGATCGTGGCTCTTCGTTATGGGTTCTTGCGTGTGGAGTTCAATGGCGAGGATCTGGGCATCTATGCGTACGAGGAGCATTTCGGCCTCGAGTTGTTGGAGCATAACGGAAGAGTCGCAGGGCCGTTGTTCCGCTTCGATCCGGCTCTTTTCTGGGAGCACCGCTTGAACGAAATGCAGAAGCTGCGTTTCGATGAACCCTTTGCGGCATACCAAGCGGCTGCTGTGGATGCTTTCGGCAGCAGCGATCTAGCGAAGGACGATCGCTTGCGCGGACAATTCGAGGAAGCGGTCGGGTTGATCGATGGGTTCAGAAGAGGAGAGTTGAGCGCTTCGCAGGTGTTCGATGCGGACCGCATCGCTCGCCGTCATGCCCTCCTCGATCTGGTCGGCGGACACCACAGCATGGATTGGAGCGATGTGAAGTTCTACTACGATCCAGCCGCCAAGCGCGTGGAGCCGGTGTCCTATGAGAGCTTCAGCGCATTTCCCTTGCGAACGCTAGCGGGTAGCGATCGTTGGGTTGGCAAGCACGAGGCGGGTATGGATTTGCACGATCAGTACTTCAATGATGAGGAGATCTTCCGTGCGTATGTGAAGCACCTCGAGCGCATGTCGCGCAAGAGTTGGTTGGATAGCACATTCGCCGCGCTGGAACCGGCCTTGGATAGCGCGAGCGCTACGCTGTACCGTGAATTTCCTTACAAGGAATTGGATCGATCGATCTACTACAAGAACCAGAAGGTCATCCGGAAGCTGCTGAATGGCCCGAAGCCGTTCCATGCCTATTCCGGTGGAACAAGTTCGGATACGGTGGAGGTAGCGATCGTCCCCATCGATGGCTTGCCCGTGGAGGTCCACGCACTGCGCTTGCAGAATGGGACGCGCGTTGCTCCGGTGCAGAAGACGATCATTCCGTGTCGCCGTCCGGGGAAGTTGGGTGTTCCGGCAGTGGTGCGATTCGCGGCGAGCGGACCAGTGGAGCGCGAAGGGTTGAAGATCGAGTGCTCGGTGTTGGGTGCATCTGTACAGCGTGAGGTCGAAGTGTTCCCCTATGCACTGCTCGGGTCAGCGGAGCAGGGCCGGTTGCTCAAGGACCGCACACCCAATGCGAAGGAGTTCGCTTTCCTCGTCGTTGATGAGCAAGAGCGGACCATCACCATCAAGCCCGGTGCTTGGAAGTTGGACCGCACTATGGTCCTGCCTTCCGGCTATCGGTGTGTCGCTGTCGCCCCGCTTCGGCTGGACCTGGTGAATGGCGCTGAACTGATCAGCTATTCCAAGTTGGATTGGAAGGGCTTGCAGGATCTTGCGATCAACATCTTCAGTACGGACAGTTCTTCGCACGGTGTACACGTGATCGAGGCGGAAGGCTTGTCGCGCTTATCTCATGTCGCTTTCGCGAACCTCACGCGGCACAAGGATGATCAGGAAAGGAGCGGTGATGTTTCCTTCCACAAGAGCAGCGTGATCGTGGACCATTGTGCCTTCAGTGGCACAGGAGCCACGTTGCTGGATGTGTCGGTGTGCAGTTTCACGATGCGCGACTCTCGCATCGATCACGGATCCGATCAACTGGAAGCGCACTTCGCTCAAGTGACGCTGTCTAATGTGACATTCGGACACGCCGGGGATGATGCGATCAGCGTGGAAGGTGGCAGCGCCCGCTTGGAGAAGATCACGATCGCGGACGGGAAAGGAGTGGGTGTGAAGGGAACCAAGGCTGCACAGATCATGGCCGAACACATGGAACTGGACAACATGGGAGTTGCGTTCGAGGGGCGGGAGGGAAGCAGGCTCACCGTAAAGAATGGCCGCGTGGAAATGATCAAAAGGGTCGCGGAAGCGAAGAAGGCGGAGATGCGTTACGGACCTGTGGTGATCACGCTGGAGGATGTGGCAGTCAAGGACGCGGCAGAGGACTCCGAGTACGGCGAAGGAAGCTCCATCACCTTGGATGGCGAACGTGTCGGTGTGGCTAAAGTGGCGAAGGGCAAATGAGGAAGGAACGCCCCACGCCGCACGCAGGAGGCTGCACGCTCGATCTTCCTACAGGTCTACGATCATCATTCTTCGGAAGATCGAGCGTGAAGCATGTGGCGTGCAGCCTCTTGCTTGTATTCGCGTTCTCCGCTTCCGCGCAGCGCTCGCGTTTCACCGGACTTCAAGTCCCTCCGGCCGATAGCACCGGATACTACCGCATCCTCATCGGCGGCCACTTCCATGGCGAAAGCACCAACCGCAGCGGTTACCCGGCCAGCACCTTACTCGCGAACCTGGACACCATCAACAGCCTTGGCGCGAACCTCTTCCTCAGCACCGGGGATCTCTTCATGGATGCCGAGAAGGATCGCGAGCGATACGAGCGTGCGTTCTTCTCCAAGTTGAAGGTGCCGTTCTTCAATGCGCCGGGGAATCATGATCTGGCAGGAGCCGTGGGGGATGAGGTCGTTGAGATGGGCCGTATCCAGTGCGGCACTGATATCATTCTCATACTGAATACAGAGGTGAATGATGGTTCGCTGAGCAAGAGGTCCATCGACCAATTGCAAGCCATCATTGCGCCACCTTCAGACTCTGCGTCGGCACGGGTCATCATCATCTCCCACCGCCCCATCTGGGCCGAGGACGATCCGCAGTACTCCGATCTCTTCAAGGACAACACCCGCTCGCTCACCGGTACGAACTTCGAGAAGGACGTGTACCCGATCCTGGAGAAGATCGCCGAGCACGCGCATCTGTATTGGATCAGCGGAAGTTTGGGCGGCCAAGCACCGAGCAGCATCTTCTTCCAACAGCACGCGCCCAACATCACCTTTATCCAGTGTGCCATTCGCGATGAGCCGCGCGACGCGCTGTTGATCGCCGATGTGTACCCGGACAGCGTTCACTGGAGCGCACTTTCACTCACCGGGCAGGCGCTGAAAGCTCCAGAGACCTACGATGCCGCGTGGTGGCGGAAGCAGACCGGTCGCGGAGAGAGCTTCAATTGGCGCTTGCTGCCATATATGATCAAGACGACCGTGACCCATGCGGCGTTCTGGTGGGGGGCAGCCTTTGCTCTTGTACTCGTCTTCATGGTGCGTCGCTTCCTCCGGCGCTGACAGCGGTTACCTTTACCGGCGCTCGAATAACCCACCATGCCACGCATCCTTGTTACCGGCGGCGCCGGATTCATCGCCAGCGATCTGGCCATCAAACTGGCCAGCGACCCGAAGAACGATGTCACCGTAGTGGACAACCTCCTCACCGGTGATCGTCGCAAGTTGCCGACGGTGTTGCCTGCCAACCTGCACTTCGTCAAGTGCGATGTGAACCGCTACGAGGACATCAGCGCGGTGTTCTACGCCAATCGCTTCGAACATGTGTTCCACTACGCGGCCGTGGTAGGGGTGAAGCGTACCACCGACAATCCGGTGCTGGTGCTGCGCGACATCGATGGCCTGCGCAACGTGCTGGACCTCTCGAAGAACACCGGCGTGAAGCGCGTGATCTACAGCAGCAGTAGTGAGGTGTATGGTGAGCCGGTGGAGATCCC
>Ga0138256_10000834_pt1 | contig 33338 bp, 20 predicted proteins | sample KNB2016incub_MG_FD_105486 | JGI IMG/M metagenome (GOLD analysis project Ga0138256, IMG submission 105486) | Active sludge microbial communities from wastewater in Klosterneuburg, Austria - KNB2014incub_MG | ecosystem: Engineered > WWTP > Activated sludge > Unclassified | place: Austria... | reverse complement strand
TAAAAGTTTAAAAAACATGTCGATCTACAGATGAACTATAAATATACAATCCCAATACCCAATTAATTCAAACATTCGATCAATCATAGTTTTTAGACTTTAAATGACCACAAATATCTGATTTGAATTTTGCAACCTGACAGCCCGAAGGAGTAATATTAGCATATCATTTAATAAAAAGGCTAACATCCCTGCCATTAAATTATTATATTTGCGACCGCTTTTTCCGTAAAAAAAGATTCAAAATGCGTACAAAACTATCTCAGTTTAATTTCGTTCTTCCCAAAGATGCTATAGCCCAATATCCTTCCAAAGAAAGAGATGGAAGTAAATTAATGGTCGTCCATAGAGATACCGGCAAAATAGAACACAAGAATTTCAAAGACTTATTGACCATATTCGACGAAGGGGATACATTTATATTCAATAATACAAAAGTATTTCCTGCAAGGTTATATGGAAAAAAAGAAAAAACCGGGGCTAAAATTGAAGTTTTCTTGTTGAGAGAACTCAACAATGAAGCCCGGCTTTGGGATGTGTTGGTCGACCCTGCCCGAAAAATAAGAGTTGGAAACAAATTGTATTTCAACGATAAAAAAGGCAATGAAATCCTGGTCGCCGAAGTCGTGGACAATACCACCAGCAGAGGTCGAACCATCCGATTTTTTCATGACGGAAGTGATGATGACTTCCAGGCCCAGTTAAAAATATTGGGTCATACACCACTTCCTAAATACATCAAAAGACCTTCAGAGGCTTTAGATGAAGAACGCTATCAGACAGTCTATGCCAAAGAGATCGGAGCCGTGGCTGCTCCAACTGCTGGATTACATTTTACTAAAGAATTGATGAAGCGCCTTGAGATCAAAGGAGTTCATTTTGCTGAGATCACCCTTCACGTTGGCCTTGGTACATTCAGAAGCATTGATGTTGAAGACTTATCGAAGCATAAGATGGAGGCAGAATATTTTAGAGTGCCTGAGTCTGCAGTCAAAGCTGTCAACCTGGCCAAAGAAAATAATAAAAGAATCTGTGCGGTCGGTACCACAGTGATGCGTGCTGTCGAAACAGCAGTATCGGCTCATGGTCTCATGAAACCACAAGAAGGCTGGACAAATAAATTTATATATCCTCCATATGATTTTAGTATAGCCAACAGCATGCTGACTAACTTTCATTTACCAAAATCCAGTTTATTGATTATGGCGGCTGCTTTTGCCGGCCAGGAGTTAATCATTGAGGCTTACGAGCAAGCTATAAAGAAGAAATATAAGTTCTTTAGTTATGGCGACGCAATGTTGATCCTATAATCAATATAAAGTTTTATCTCCATTGGCAGCCCACCAGGTAAATGGCTGGTTACTTTCAGGCAGTGGCAGATGTAATGTGGTAATTTTCTGCTTCTCTGATGGTAATAATAGTTGCTCATAAATCATTGCATCATCAAATCCCACCGCAGCGGCATCCAGCCTGGTAGCAGAATACACCAATTTGGATGGCCTGGCCCAATAGATCGCTCCCAGGCACATAGGACAAGGCTCGCAGGAAGTATATAGTACACAATCGCTCAGCTGAAAGTCTTTAAGTGTCTTGCAGGCAAGTCTGATGGCAACTATTTCAGCATGAGCAGTCGGATCATTTTCAATAATCACCCGATTATGGGCCCTGACTAAGATTTGATCATTCTTTACTATCACAGCCCCAAAAGGACCACCTTCACCATTTTGAATACCTTTCATGGCTTCCTCTATTGCAATCTGCAGAAAATGTCTATCGTCCGCTTCCAAAGTATACATTATTTTATTTATTTTAAATCTTACCAACTCTAAATTACATTTTTTTTAATTTGTCCAATTCTTTATATGTGGTTGATTATGAGTGATTTTTAAGCAAAACAAATAATATTACCAAGGAATGTATTTCTTTAATACTTTTGTGCAAATTTTTTTGGAACTCTTGTTTCAAAATTTCAGTTTAACAGACAAATAAATAACTAATATGTATTGGACGCTAGAATTGGCACACCACCTGGAAGACGCTCCCTGGCCGGCAACCCGAGATGAATTGATTGATTATGCTATTCGATCGGGAGCACCACTGGAAGTAATTGAAAACTTGCAACAAATGGAAGATGAGGGCGAGATATACGAAAACATCGAAGATATCTGGCCTGACTATCCAAGGAAAGATGATTTTCTTTTCAATGAAGACGAGTATTGATTTAAGAATCTACTCTTCATCTGTAAAGATTATAACTTAAGGTTACAAGGAGGCTATACCGGAGTACGATATAGCCTCTTTTAATTGATAATTAGTGCAAAAGGGCAAAAACATAAATATCGCCATAGATGGGTATTCTGCTTGCGGCAAAAGTACGCTCGCCCAGGGGTTAGCGCGATCGCTTCGCTTTGATTATGTCGATAGTGGAGCCATGTATCGTGCTGTGACCCTGTATGCTATCCGACTTTATATTTCAGAGGAAAATATCTTTGACATTATACCACTTTTAAAAAACATTTCTATTGAATGCAGATGGACACTCCAGGGCAATCTAACGTTTCTAAATGGTGAAGATGTGACTGACTTAATCAGGAGCCCTGAGGTACAAAACCTGGTAAGCCAGATAAGCACAATACCTGAAGTCCGGTCATTTCTTGTCAACCAACAAAAACAAATGGCTAAAAATGGCAATGTTGTGATGGATGGTAGAGATATTGGTAGTAAAGTAATACCTGATGCTGAATTGAAGATTTTCATGACCGCAGATATGGACATTAGGGTGCAAAGACGATATAATGAACTTATGTCGAAAGGCATCTTGGTGACTAAGGCTGAGATCAAAGAAAATTTAGAATTAAGAGATCATATCGATTCGACACGAGAAGACTCTCCTTTAATCTGTCCTTTGGACGCAAAGACATTAGACAATAGCTTTTTAAGCCAGCAAGATCAGCTCTCCATAGCCCTTCAATGGGCTCATACGGCTATATCATCCAACTCAAACTGAATAAATCCTCGTAATTTTCATCCTATGTCACATAAATCATTTTTAAAAAATCTACTTTTTTTAATTTTCGCTATAACCAGCATCGTCTCGGTAGCACAAGTCTCCAGTCGATCAAAAAAACCAACAACCCAACAGGCTAAAATCACTTCTTTTGCTGACCATCTCTGGTATGGTGGAGGATTTGGGCTCTCCTTCAATGGTGGAGGATATGGTGGGGTAAGTGGCAATACATTCAGCATCGGCTTGTCCCCCATGGTTGGTTATAAGTTAAATAATATTTTCTCTATCGGCCCAAGGCTGGAGTTTCAATATACCAATGGTCGATTCCGGGAGTATAGTAATAGTCCTATCGTCAAGTTTAATGGTCTTGATTATGGAGCCGGCGTTTTTGCCAGGGCCAAAATCATCCGATATATTTTTGCACACACCGAATTGAGTTATATCAATCGTGTCTACCCTACCGGATATGCGATAGGTAATAAACTGGAAACTGAGCGGCAAGGTGACAACCAGTTTTTGGTTGGTTTGGGTTATACAAGCAATACCATATTTAGCTCTGAGATCTCGTTATTATATGATCTTCTGGGGGACACTCAAAGCACTCAACTTCCCTTAGTTTATCGATTGGGCTTCACTTACAAGTTTTAATTATTCACCGGTTTGCTGCGAGGATTGAAATAAATCCTTACTGATATCAAAAAATTTCTTCCTGCTTGCGGGTAGAGTCCTTTCTGATGATACCATCCGTTTTCGCCTTCTGCCTCCGAATAAGGATCATCATTGATGGGATTATAAGCTGATGATCGAAATCTATAGAGCCAACCATTGGAGGCGTAGGCTGTATTGAATATATTGTTGACGCTGGCACGTATATCCAATATTGGTGTTGAGCCTTTTACCAGTTGATAAAATAGATTTGAATGTACCAGATTATATCCATCCAGTGTCGAATATGGCAATCCCGTCCCATCCAGATATTGAGACCCTATAGATTGGAAACCCGGCTCAAGGTCAAGGATATGACCACTCGTAGCGCGATCGTGCTTGATCAAATGTATGGTACTGCTCAGATTGATTACCCTGGAGGGTGAAAATGCAATCGGTTTGTCTTGATGCGTACGGACTTGTTGTACTCCAGTATCCCAGTTATCAATATATTCAATTAATTGATGTGTCCGATTTTTTGAGAGGTTTAGATTGCCGTTAATGATAAAATTTTGCGACAGTTGAAATGACCAGGATGTTTCCAATCCAAGCCTGTACGAACTTGGCACATTACTCCTGATATAGGCGCCTACATCATTCAATTGGCCTGTTGGCACCAATTGATTCTTATAATTCATATAATAGAAGTTCTGCTCCAGCGTCAAGATCTTGTGGTTCCAGCGGAAACCTAATTCATAATCTTGCAACTGTTCGGGTTTAGGCAGATTCAGATCTGCCTTCACATAATCTTCGCGATTAGGTTCACGAAATGCCAGGCCACCAAAACCATATGCTTGCAGATTTGTATCGAAATTGAAGGTAAATCCGATCTTAGGACTTACAAACAAATGGTGAACAAGATTAAACTGTTCATTCTGGCTCACTTCGGATGAGTATTTATATGAAAGAAACCTGGCTTGAAGGTCTGCCAACAGGCTTCCTTTCTTTGAGCCCAACTCAGCTTTTGCAAAAACCATACTGGTCCATTTGGAAGCATCTTGATCGTAATAATTCTCCAGGCCGGGAAGAGTCTTATCATTTATCTGCACTACCCTCCCAAAATGCCTGCCTGCATAGTGATTCCAAGATGTGCCTAACTGTATTTCCTTGTACTTGTTTTTATACTCCAGGTAATGAATTGAACCATAAAACTGATTAGACAAATATCTCCTGCGGACAAGGTTTTTAGCATCATTACCTGGTAGGTTATATTCAGCTGGTATTTGATCTGCCTTGTATTCTTCATAGTATCCGGAGCCAGGGGTAAAGTGCAATGTATTTTGCAAGGTCCATGAATTAGAAAGCTGCTCGAGATGTAAAAATTGAATATGGGTCTGTCGGTAGTCATCAACCTGGTTTTCATATGGTGACCCTGGTCTTTCAGTCCCGGCAGAATTGAATTTGCGATTACCATTGATCACATATTGAATCGGCACGCCATACCATGCCTGGTAGGTTTTTTCATGGCCATCAAAAAGGTGTAACCTAAATGATCTTTTATTGCTGATTTGTGATATTGAAAGGCCTCCTGACAATAAGGCTGCACTGGCACGATCTATATATCCATCTGACCTCAACCATGATAATCTTCCCTGGATGCTTAGATGATGCTTCATCAATCCTGTACCGGCATTTATGCTCGATTTAAAGGTATTGAATGAGCCGATCGTGGACTCCAGGTTGAGGTAAGGGTCAGTAGAAAAACGGTTGGTATTGATTAAAATAGACGAACCGAAAGCTACCTGGCCAGCCCCGGACAATCCCATGCCCCGCTGCACCTGAATCTCAGAAGCGGAGGCAGCCAGATCAGGCAGATCCACCCAAAATACTGCCTGAGACTCCGCATCATTGAGCGGCACACCATTGATCAATACATTGGTCTGGGTAGGATCAAGGCCCCGGATCCTCATGCCCGTATATCCAATACCATTGCCAGCATCGGACGAACTCACGGTAGATGGTAGTGACTGGAGTATATATGGAATGTCCTGACCTAAATTTTTGCTATCGATATCACGAATATCCAGAGTGGTATGAGTGATAATCGATCGGGGTTTAGCCCAGGTAGAAATAATTTGAGCTCCCTCCAATTCATGAATAGCCTCTTTCAGTACGACCTGGATAGTGGTTTGGGGTTGAGCATCAATAAAGACATGGGTAGATTGAAAAGCTATATGTCTCAAATGAACGGTGTCCTTACGCGATGGGCCTGGCTCCCAATAGATCGTGCCTGAATCACTGGAAATTTTGAAAGCAAGACTTGCACTTGAAGCTGTAACTCCTTGTATCGGTTTACCATTAGCATCTTTGATGACAAGAGTCAACACCGACTGACCCGAAAGATAAATACAGAATAGAAAAAAACTTAAACCCAAAAAAAATCTAAAGCTCATAGAATCAAAATAAAATAGATATTCGGAGCTTTATCATCCATTCCTCTCTGGCATTACCCAGCAGGTTCGACGGGTATCATCTCAGCCTTGATCCTTGATCAGTAGGCACCCCGAATATTTGTGAGATAAGCAAAATTAACCCAAAAATTCATTAGGGATGAATTTTTTATCCTCAGACACCGTCAGAGGTTAATCCTAATATTGATTACGAAATAAATTCTTTCATCAAAAAATTCACAATTCATTCATAATCAATCATCAGATCGTTAATAGAAATTCAAATGAACGATCTCCGATTAATTCTAATCTCTAATATGCGCCAATATTTGCATGCCAATAGCAGTCCTGGCAGGTCCATCCCCTTCGATAATGGTAAATGGACTGCCTATCAATTTTAGCATTTTGATGTACTCCTGAAATAACCTCTCCCTGTCAAAAGGATTTACTCTCAGCGGATCAGGTGCCCAGGGTATATCAGGTGTACATACAAAAGTATGAGTGTAGCGATGATGGTTTGTTAAAGCAGTTAAGGCTTGTGGTACAAAACCAAATTTGTCCTGACTCCAAATATTCAACACGATCATATCAGTGTCGCAAATGATATCTGTCCCCATCTGCATCGCTTGATTCTCTAGTTCTATTTGCCGCTGGGCCAATAAGATCAAATCCCTGGCACTATCAATAACATTGCCAAGAGAAAGGAAGGTACGGGCATACTCCTCTACCAATGGCAACTGACTAGAGAATGAAAGCTGACTGGCCAGAGTAGTCTTACCACTCGATTCAGGGCCGGTGATGCTATATCGATTGATTTTATTTGATTGTTAAAATGTCAACAAAAATAATCGTGAATCTCTTCATTTTTTCTTCCATTTTTACAGTTTAAATTTTTATGCAAGATATAGAACCATTTTTTAGATGGCGTGACCAGTATATCACCTCAGAAGATATGAGGTCTCCTTTTTATGGTACACAAAACAGTGAGTTCCAGTATACCAATGCTATATACAATTATTATATCCACCCCCAGTGGGATGATATGGACTCTGAGACTTTATACCTCAAGATTCTTTTCGTTGATTATATAGAACAATATGCTATTATCGAATTTATAGGTGAATGGAATGACGCTATTCAAAACGATATTATGTATCTTAAAAGGAAAGTCATCGAAAAGCTAATGAAACACCACATTAAATACTTTGTTCTGATCCTGGACAATGTGCTTAATTTTCATAGTTCTGATGATTGTTATTATGAAGAATGGTATGAAGAAGTATCTGAGGAAGGTGGATGGATCGTCATGCTGGGGACTATGAATCATGTAGAAGATGAGCTTAAACAAAGTGGGCTCCAACACTTTATACATTTTGGCAGTGACCTGAATGACATTGTGTGGAGACGGCTTGATGCTCCCGGCTTGATCTATGCGGTCAACAAAACATTGCAAGCTCAGGTCAAAAGGCTCAGAAACTGATACCCAACTTGCATATATAACTGATTCTCTTGATACTGTCTAATATGACTATCTTTGCACCGCATGTCATCAACTCAACATTTTTCAGGTTTTATCCATTTATTTGGCAATCCTAATGTCGGCAAGTCCAGCTTAGTGCATGCATTATGTGGGCAAAAGCTCGCCATCATCACAGAAAGACCTCAAACGACCAGGCATCGGATATTCGTGATATATAATGACGATACCCACCAGGCTATTTTCTCCGATGCTCCAGGCCGTATAAAAGAACCTCAGTACAAACTACAGGAACGGATGAATATCCACGCTCATGCTGGAATATATGATGCCGACCTCATCCTATTCGTCACTACTCCGGAGGAAAAACTGGATCCTGATCAGGTCGAATCGATAAAAAAAACGAAAGTGCCTGTATTATTGATAGTTAATAAATCTGATCTGTTTAGCCAGGAGAAAGCAGAAGCTGCCAGGCAGGCATGGCTATCTTTGTATCCGTTTAGCCATAGTTTTATCGTCTCCGCATTAGAAAACAAGGGCACTCCGGAATTGTTAGAAACCTTGCTTAAATCACTACCTGAAGGTCCTGCTTATTTCCCAAAAGATGAAATGAGTGATAGGCATGAGCGGTTTTTTATCGCAGAGCTGATCCGTGAAACCATATTCGAATCTTATTATGACGAAATCCCCTACTCCAGCGAAGTGCAGGTGCAAGATTTTAAAGATTCCGAAAAAGACAATAAACCCTTTGCCAAAATCTATGTATACATCTTTGTAGAACGCGATAGCCAAAAAGCAATATTATTAGGTCAGCATGGAAAAAGCATCAAAGAATTAGGTATCCAGGCACGAAAAAAAATAGAGGACTTCTTAGGCCATCCAATATATCTTGATCTACAGGTCAAAACAGAAAAAAACTGGCGCAACAATCCTGAAGTGCTTAAAAAATATGGTTATTAATAATTTTAGACGAAAAAATTCATGAGTAATATAGTTGCAATAGTAGGTCGGCCCAATGTAGGAAAATCAACCTTATTCAATCGTCTTTTTGGCGAAAGACAAGCTATTATAGACGACACCAGTGGAGTGACAAGGGATCGTATATATGGATTTAGCGAATGGAATGGTAAATCATTCACCATCATCGACACCGGAGGATTTGTTCAACACTCTGATGATGTATTCGAATCCGCGATAAGGCAACAAGTAAAAATGGCCATCGATGAAGCCAATGCCATCATCTTTATGGTTGATGTGACCACAGGTATCACGGATTTTGATGCCCAGGTAGCAGATCTGCTCAGGCGCACCAGGAAAAATGTCTACCTGGCAGTGAATAAAGTGGATAACCATCAGCGCATGTTGATGGCCAATGAATTTTATGGACTCGGCTTTGACAATACTTATTTCTTGTCATCCATCAGTGGTACTGGCGTCGGAGAGTTACTGGATGATGTGGTAGAAGTTTTTCCTCCAACCGAAACAGAGCCTGATGCCAATGCATTACCACAGATTGCGATTATAGGGCAACCAAATGTCGGCAAATCAACTTTACTCAATTCACTCATTGGTGAAGAAAGGAATATAGTGACAGATATACCCGGTACTACCCGGGATGCTATCCATACGGTATACAACAAATTTGGCAAGCATTTTTTATTGATCGATACCGCAGGTATACGAAGAAAAACTAAGGTACACGAAGACCTTGAGTTTTACTCGGTGATCAGGGCGGTCAGATCATTGGAAGACTGCGATGTATGCTTGCTCATGATCGATGCCACCACAGGCATGGAAGCTCAGGATTCCAATCTATTTAGCCTGGCCATCAAAAAACATAAAGGCATCGTGTTATTGGTAAACAAATGGGACCTTTTAGAGAAAGAAACGAATACGATGAACCAAATAGAAAAGGAGCTCAGATTTAAACTAGCACCTTTCAATGACATTCCGATATTATTTATATCGGCTCAAAATAAACAACGGATTTTCAATGTGGTGGAAGTAGCCATGGATGTATACGAACGACGAAATCAAAAATTTAAAACATCTGAACTCAATCAATTTCTTGCTGATGCTTTAGCAAAAAGTCCACCTCCTGCCTACAGAGGCAAAATGATTAAAATTAAATATGTCACACAGGTGCCAAAAGCTTACCCTGCTTTTGCTTTTTTCTGCAACAACCCCGACTATATGCAGAAAAACTATAAGCTTTATCTCGAAAATCAATTAAGAGAGAAATTTAACCTAACAGGAGTACCGATTTCTATGTTTTATAAAGAAAAGTAAATGATTTTTGAAGCTGAATATTTTGAAGTACAGGGTCCTGTACTGATCAAGCCTAAAGTATTTGCAGATGAAAGAGGATATTTTTTTGAGTCCTTTGCTCAAAAAGATTTAGCAAAAATTGGCATCGATCAACCATTTTTGCAGGACAATCAGGCTTATTCGCATAAAGGCACTTTACGTGGCCTGCATTTTCAAAAAAATCCATATGCCCAAAGCAAATTGGTCAGAGTCACTTCCGGCAAAGTGCTGGATGTAGCTGTTGACCTACGAAAAAATTCACCTACCTATGGCGCTCATGTCATGGTTATGTTAGACGCTGTAGACCATCATTTGTTTTATATCCCACAAGGGTTTGCCCATGGCTACCTGGTCGTATCTGATACATGTACCTTCCAATATAAGTGTGATCAGTATTATACCCCCGCTTCCGAAGGCGGTATCCGGTTTGATGACCCAAACCTTAAGATTGTGTGGCCAGACCTGAGTCTCGACTACAAGGTATCTGACCGTGATCAGCATTTACCCTTATTAGATCCTGACATCCATGCCTTTTAATATACTAGTCACAGGTGCGCATGGTCAGGTAGGAAGTCAATTGGTACTCAGGTTAAAGCAAGAGGCAGATATCAAGGTACATGCCTACGGCCATAAACAGCTTGACCTAACAGATGCCAATGCCATACTCCATGTGATCACGGATGAAATCCATGCCGTCGTCAATTGTGCAGCTTATACTCAAGTAGACCTGGCACAATCCGATCCTTCGGCAGCCTGGAATATCAATGCTGTGGCTCCGGAATTAATGGCCAAAGCTTGCCATCAAAAGAATATTCTATTTCTGCACTATTCTACAGATTATGTTTATGATAATGATCAGACGAGGCCATTAACAGAGACAGATCCATGCTGTCCTAAAAGCATTTACGCAATTACCAAGTATGAAGGAGAACAAAAGGCCTTGTATTATAACCCTAAAACGATAATTTTAAGGACTTCGTGGGTATACTCCCGGCAAGGGCAAAATTTTGTTAATACTATAATCCGTTTAGCACAAGAAAAATCTGAGCTTCTGGTGGTAGACGATCAACTAGGAGCACCCACCTATACTCCGAACCTGGTCGATGCAACCTTAACTATCCTACGGCGATATCTGGAATATGGTTCATCAAATATTTTTGGTATTTACAATTTTGCCAATGATGGCGCAATATCCTGGTATGAATTTGCAAAAAAAATTGTAGCCATGCGCCTTATCGACTGTAAGGTACTGCCTACATCCACCCAATCCTTTCCCAGGCCAGCTCCAAGACCTCGATACAGCATCTTTGAACTGACTAAAATACAAGCCGTGTTCGGTATCAAGCCTGTGCCCTGGGAGATAGCCCTTCAGGAATGCATTCAGCCAGAAAAATCATATCCAACCTTAGATTAAAAAAAGGCCTAATTTTGTTATAATCGAGTTTTAAAAAAGCGTTACAGTATAAGTGAGGGTTGTTTTTAAAAAAATATTAATTTCTGCCGGCCTGATATTATTATGTGCTGCAGCTCACGCTACGCACAATAGAGCTGGGGAGATCACTTATGTTCAAATAGGTCCTTTGAAAATCAGAGTGACTGTCACCACATATACCAAAACCAGCAGTACAGGTGCAGATAGAGACAGCGTAAACGTATTTTGGGGTGATGGTCAATCTCAATATGTATACCGTGTCAATGGCCCAGGTGCTAAGGGAGAACCCCTTCAGAATGATATCAAGAGAAATTTTTATGTTGCAGAGCACACCTATCCAGGTGTAGGCTCTTATGAAGTTTCGATGACAGACCCCAATAGAGTTGGAAATATCCTAAATCTTAATTTTCCAAATTCTGTGGGCATCCAGTTTCACCTGGCTACTACTCTTACCCTGTTAAATTCCACTATTCAGGGGTATAATAATTCCGCCATCTTATTGCAACCTCCGATTGACTTTGGGTGTATTGGTAAAAAGTTTATTCATAATATCAACGCTTACGACCCTGACGGTGATTCCTTGGCCTATGAACTCGTTGTACCATTTCAGGCAAAAGGATCTGAAGTACCCAACTATCGGTTCCCGGATCAAATCTTACCAGGTGCAGATAACAAAATATCTTTGGACAAGACTACCGGCAATTTTGAATGGCTAGCTCCACAAAAAGAAGGTGAGTATAATATCGCAATCCTGATTAAAGAGTATCGCAATGGCATCCTGCTGAATTCAATCATCAGAGATATGCAGATCACCATAGAGAATTGCAATAATGATCCACCAATTTTAACTGTACCTCAGGATATCTGTATCGTTGCAGGATCAAGAATAGAATTTGAGGTGTCAGCTATTGATTCAGATACTGCACAAAAAATTTCCATTAGTGCACTTGGTGGACCATTGAATGTATTTGTAAACAAAGCTGTTTTTAATGTCAAGCCTGGATTTCAATCTCAACCAGCCACCGGCAAATTCGTCTGGCAGACTTCTTGTGAACATATTTCGGATGTTCCATATGCTATTGTATTTCGAGCTGTGGACAATTTTAAAGATTCCACAGGGCTTGCTGATCTAAAGTCTGTTAGAATCAAAGTGGTAGGGCCTCCGCCTACTAACCTAAATTCGATTACCAGTGGTAATAACAAAGTCAAATTGACCTGGGAATACTCAAATGCCTGCGCAGTCACTGTAAATGATTATTTCAAAGGATTTTCGGTTTGGAGACGGGTCAATAGCAATCAGTTTAATCTTGATACCTGCATTAATGGCTTGGCAGGCAGGGGTTATATCAAGATCGCTTCCAATGTCAATACCAAATTAAATAACCAGTACACCTACGAGGATGAGATGGTAGAAGGAGGCAAAACCCATTGTTACAGGATTCTTGCAGAGTTTGCCTTGACCTCACCAGGAGGTAATTCTTATAATCGTGTAGTAAGTCTACCTTCTGAGGAGACCTGTATTCAATTAAAAAGAGATTTACCTTTTATCACAAAAGTTTCAGTTAATGCGACTGATCAGGTCAATGGCTCCATATCCGTGGCCTGGATTTTGCCTTTAGCCGATGATCTGGATACCTTGATGCACCCAGGGCCTTATAAAATCATTGTAGCAAGAGCAGAAGGTCTGCCTTCGACCAGTACAGTATATACACCCATCCCTGGTGCTATCTTTAGTTCCGGAAGCTTTGCCAATTTTAAGGATACTTCATTGGTAGACTTAAAATTAAATACAACCGAAAAAACTTACAGTTATCAATTGCAGTTTTTTACCGGCTCCACCTCCACTGCATATGGTATATCTGCTTCTTGCAGTAGTGTGTTCCTTCAAGGGATAGGCGCTGATAGAATCGTTAAATTGTCCTGGAAAGAGTCAGTACCCTGGAATAATTATAACTACGAGATTTACAGAAGCAGCATCAATAAACCGATCACTTTAATTGGCACGACGGCCGCTAGGTCATTCATAGATAACTCTGTAGAAAATAATCAAACATACTGTTATTCCATTCAATCGATAGGTACATATGGAATCAATGGCTTGCCGACACCGCTTACCAATTTTTCACAAGAAGTGTGCATTGCCCCGGTAGATTCTACCCCACCTTGTTCTCCGGTATTTACCATCAATCGGGATTGCGTTTTAAAGGATAATTCCGGAAGTGTGACGAATGAACTTCAATGGAGCAACCGGGGTAGCGACACTTGTTTTGTGGATGACCTTGCCTTTGTAAATATTTATTTTTCAAAAAATAAAGTCAATCCGACTTTTATCAAACTAGCCAGCATCACAGACCGATCTATAACAACCTTTCTTCACACACCTGATTCCTCTTATACAGGCTGCTACATTTTGACGGCTGTTGATCACAATAACAATGAGTCCAAATTAACAGGAGCCATCTGCCCTCCCAATTGCAAATTAGAATATGATCTCCCAAATAGTTTTACCCCAAATGGGGATGGCGCCAACGATTTATTTACTCCCAGGGTCAATGCAGGAGTAGTAAGGGTTCAATTTGAAGTATTCAACCGTTGGGGTGAATTACTATTCTCTACTCAAGAACCGGCATTAAATTGGAATGGTCGGGATCGAAATGATAAGGAGGTAAGTCCCGGTGTTTATTATTATGTTTGTGAGGTCCTCGGTTTTCAGGAAAACGCATCTACACCTTTGGAAACCAGGAAAGGATTCATTCAAATACTTAGGTAAAATCCAATGTTTACAGGAATTATAGAGACACTTGGCGAAGTTGTAGATATTCATATTGTACAAAAAAATGTAGAGATATATATTTCTTCGATATTCAGTACAGACCTCAAAATCGATCAAAGTATTGCTCACAATGGTGTCTGTCTTACGGTAGATCAGACTGCACCATCATGGCATAGATGCACACTCATCGCAGAAACCCTGGATAAAAGCAATTTTAATAATCTTCAAAAAGGTGATCTTGTCAATCTTGAAAGGTCCGTCATCATTGGAAGCAGATTAGACGGGCACTTCGTACAGGGGCACGTAGATACTACCACCACTTGCCTGGAAATCAATGATTCTGATGGAAGTTGGGTTTATAAATTTTCACTACCATCCACATCCAGTCAGCTTGTAGTGCCCAAAGGCTCTATTACTATCAATGGTGTAAGCCTCACTATCTCTGACCTGAAAGAGGCTTATTTCGAAGTATCCATCATCCCTTATACCTTCCATCATACTAATTTTCACAAGCTTAGACCCGGAGACCTTGTCAACATTGAATTTGATATATTGGGGAAATATATCCATAGAATTTGGACTATTTCAGGGCTTCCCTCGATAAAACTTTAATCGATAGTCTGCTTCAATTTGACCCTTACGAATGGCTTCAAGTCTTCTTTGGACCATGCGCTTTTTCAGAGGCTTTAAGTGATCAACAAACAAAACACCCATGGTGTGATCGTGTTCATGCTGAATTACCCGGGCATTGAGTCCAGTAAAAGTCTGTTTCCGAAGTTCGCCTGTTAGATCCTGATACTCCACAAGGATATCTGGCTGTCGTTCTACTTCAGCCCTAAGATCAGGGATGCTGAGACAGCCTTCTTCAAAAGCCCAAATGTCGCCGGCCTCCTCCAGGATCGTGGCATTAACAAATACCTGTTTTAAGCCTTTAAACTCTTTTCCTTCTTCCTGATACGGCGTCGAATCGACTATAAATAATTTAAGCGAATGTCCTATTTGTGGTGCAGCCAATCCGACACCTTTTGCAGCATACATGGTCTCCCACATATTGCTAATTAATTCATCCAGGTCAGGGTAGTTTAATGGATCCAGATCACTGGCTTCTACTTTTAACACTGGCTGCCCATACGCGTATATAGGTAATATCATGTTTTATTTAATAATGATTTAAATATTTTTGTAAAATCAAGACAGCACTCATGACATCGATAGCACTTTTGTCTCTTTTGTTTTTTGGTGTTCCCTTTTTTATTAACAAACTGACCGCTTCCTGACTGGTGAAGTTCTCTACTTGATATCGGATGGTTAAATATGGAAAACGATTGAGGAGGCTATTGCCGAAAGTATGAATATCAAAGTTTAATTCAGTGGGGGTGCCATCTTTGTGAAAAGGATCACCAAATACGACCAGATCAACTTGCTCCCGGCCAAGGTAATTGATTAAAAAAAGGTCCAATTCATCAGTAGCAATGGCAGTCAACGGATTGACTATCATTTTTAACGGATCTGTGACAGATAGCCCAGTCCTTTTTTTGCCATAATCTACACCCAGTGCCCTAGCCATTTTAATGCAAAATTACTCCATTTTTAAAATGTAAATGTGTATGAAGATCTTCACTTGGCTTTAGGGCACAAAAAAGACCCCCTTTGCCCTTTGGCAAAGAGGGGTCCCATCCCAAAAACAGTATATTTTTAAAAATAATGGCTACTCTACCACCACCATTTTTCGAGTTGCACTAAAACCATCTGACTGGAGTTGATAATAATATACTCCTGCAGACTTTAAATCCGATCTTTTCAATGCCACTTCATTGTATCCTTTTTGATAGGCTTCTTTGATCGTAAGCACTGATCTACCACTCACATCAAATACATTGATTATTGCTTGTCCAGCCGCTGGCATAACAAACCCAATCCTGGTAAGTTGATTAAATGGATTAGGTATGTTTTGCAGAAGAGTATAACTCTGTTCTTTTATACCAGTTGCTACATCAAGCCGCACAGACATGACCTCGTTAGCAATATTGTAGGCTTCTGCTGCAGTCAGCTTCGAATTTAGATGAATGACTTCGCTCAATTGATTTTGCATTTTTGATTTGAACTTCAAGGTGAATAGAGCTATGCCGTCAGTAGTCAAAGGCCTGATAGAATTATAACTCGTCGTGACGATACCTTGACTTAGCTTTTGAGTTCCAAAATTAACAAGGCTTAAATCAGCGATATTGGGTGTAATATTTACTAACTCCATTGTATGCGGATCAAATGATATAGTAAGCTGATAGCCTAGTATTTGTTCTTTTGAGCTTGCATAAAACGGCACTTCAATAAATTGATTTGCTTTAAACGATTGTTCTCGAGTAGAGAAAACCATTTCTTTCCCAGGAGACCTAACTTCAGCTCCCATCAATTGATTGGGTGTGACTGAACCATTGACATCGCCTACTTTGATACCTACAAAATTGACAGAAGCATCTTTTGTAAATCTATCTATCGTACTTGATTCAGGAAAACTTGCATCAAATGGGTTGGAGGTCTTGAAAGTAAAGTCGGAAGGAACAAATCTCCATGAATCATTTCCAGGGAAATTTTCATATACTCCCAGAATTAATTTTCTCAGTTCTACCAGATCGATGGAAGAAATATCATTTGATTTATTGATATCAGCAGCAATCAACCTGTATGGAGAAGTGATGGGTTGTACACCGAGTATATGCTTTTGAATTAATAAAAGATCTAAAGTAGATACGCCATTCATTGGGTTGATATTCTTTTTAGGCATCACTTTATACGAACCTCCTAATTGCATATTACTGAATGCAAAGGCACCGTCAGTCTGAGTGATGGAAGGAAGTGCATTACTGCCTTCCAAAGAAACCTGGACTTTTTCGATATCCAATTTTTCTTCAGTTTTTACCAATCCTTTGATGTTAGCCACCAACGCTTGTGTACCTCCGGTACAAGCGTGGTTATTGTCCTGGATCAGGATATAAGTACGTGCGAAATCCTGGTTGCCATAAGTGTCAGTGACCCAAACATTGACAAATCGCTGCCCCAAACTATCACAAGTGAAAGTGATGGATTTTTTAGTGGTATCACTAGAGAATGAAAAGGTTGCGATTTTTTGTCCGCATCCAGCAGAGCTGCCCGCATCAAAGTCTTTTGCCCAGATGACTAAAGATTTGGTGCTTGGCATAAGATCTGCTGCAAGGCCATTCAACAAATATGGAGTAGGTTTTTTGCACAAAGTGACATTCACTATATTCTCCTTTCTCGTTTCATTGCCGCACAAATCTTTCAATATAAAGGTGATCTTATGGGTACCTGTTTGGATATCGGTGTTTAGAGTAGCCATAGATCCTGTGACATCCTGTACTTTATCTACAGTGCCATTATTATCAAAATCTACCAGTATAGTCCACTTTAATTCAGCAGCACTTGTACAATCATCACTACCATTCATCTTTAGATTTACGTGACCAAAACATGTCAGTGGATCGCTGGCACAGGTGATGATGCTGTCTACTTTAGTGATCGTTGGTGCTTTTTTATTTATCACTTTGATCACCTGTGTGTAGATAATGTAGCCGTCTCCATTATCTTTCAACCATCGATAATTGCAGTAACGGCTGTGATTGGCATCCATTACCGCTCTATATCCTGCTGATGTATCCACGATATAATCGAGCTCCCGATTGTGCTGATTGGGGTCGTACACACACCAGTCGATCAGTTTCCAGGTACGAATAATCTTATAACAAGCATCTGTAGCAATCTCATACCTGGTGTCTTGGAAAGAAATACCTACCTGTTCACATTCATCATCAAATATCTTTGGATAATTGTCACCAGTTGGATGATTAAACTGAGCAAGATTTTGTATACAATCAGTCTCTATATCTTTTGGAAATAATACTTCAAAATCCGAACGATGGATCATTTGTAGTTTTTGAGAGCATGAGGTGGATAATTGTCCACACTGATCGGTACCCGTCCAGGTTCTGTTAAGGGTACCAGCGCCACAATTATTTACTGACCCTGAAGTGGAAGAAGTAACCGTTACTGAACCACAATTGTCTTTAAACACAGGTACATCAAATTGGGAGTAGGGATCTATTTTCGAACCTACATACCATTTGTCCAAGTTTAAATAAGCAGTATCATAGATACCATTTGCTCCCGGACAATTTAACAATGATGTTTTATGATTAAATGACCAAAGTGCAAGATTAGCGATATAAGGTGTGCCATCACAGTAAGCATTCTTGACAGGGTCCACAGCACAGGTAGGTGCTTGTTTGTCGGCCACATTGATCCATACCATACAATCATTGTAGTTCTTCGGAGCCAGGCCAAAACTATAGTCCCCAGGATTAGCAGGAACCTTACTCATCAATGCCTTTACAAATTCTGTGACATAGCCGAGCTCACTACCATAGGCTGCTTTACAATAATGACTTTGACGAGAATCCCCATTGACATGTGGATCATACAATGGTACATTACATGCTTCATAGACTCTAAGCACTACCTGGAGCCTTCCGCAGGTCCCCAAATCAACATATTCATTGAAATAAGTACAATTAATATACTTATCTACTAACAAATCAAAAAAGCTCCTTTTGCTGTTGTAGACTGATTCGCCATACTTAGATTTAATTTTATTAATTAATAAAGTTTGGTATTTAGTAAGCGTATCCATCTCCACCGCAGCAAAGTATAAGACACTACAACAATTGTCATGACTCCCTTTGTTCAGATCTTCTGCATAGACTCTGGCCCAGCATTGTGCTGGGTCCAGTGTAGTGGCCGTATTTTCGATGCATACAGGGGTCGGGGGGATAGCGTCAATGACCGTCACCTCCTGTATAGATTCTCTGGAAAGCCCACAAGAATCAAGGATAAAATAATGTATGTTATGCACTCCAGATGGAAGTGTAATCACTGCGGTGTTACCATTAAAGGTGCCACTTACAACAGTAGGAAATGCTCCTCCTTTGGATCCAAAATAAGTCACAGAATAATTTATGGCTTCAATGCCAGAACAATCGGAGGCTATTGGCTTTGTAAGTTTTATAGAGGTGTTACAATCATGAGCACCTGCCGATGCAGTAATGGGAGCAATAGGCACTACGAGTGTCGGAGGTGTGGTATCCATAATTTTGATCCATTGCAATACCACGGTATCTTTTTTGGTACACCAATCCGTGACAGTCCACTGGCGCCTGATTTTGCGGCTTTTACCACAAATCGGATAGACCAAATCGTCGTACCTGCTGATTATTTTACAGACACTATAGTTAGGCCAAACTGGATTTCCCTTAATAGTAGGGACTCCAACTCTTTGTGGTATTGGATTGCCTTTGGCATCTTTAGCAATGGTGTCAGCGATATGACAGTTGAGCATAGTATCTCTTGGTCCTACTAAATTGCTAATGGTATCTCTGGCTATCCAAAGACTATCAACACAAGTACTTGTCAGGCCCCATCTATCTGTTGCAATCACAGTACGTTGACACAAGGCTACAAATGCTGTATTAGTACAAGGATATTCAGTACAAACTACAGAGATAGATACGGGAGCACTGACTCCACAATTGTCACTCGCTACTCCAAATGGGAAACGATCCAATCCCTGGCTATAACCATCCAATTGGAGACAAGAAATGGTGTCCTTGACACAATTTAAGTTTGGTCCAGATTTATCTTCAATTTTGACTTTCGACCAACAACTATTATTAGATATCGTATCAGTCACTTTTGCAATGAGCGTATAACCGACCCAATTGCAATTGATCATATTACCAATTTGATTGCCATATGGGTCATACATGGATACGACATAGCTACCTCCGGGACATGAAGCAGGATTAGTCAGGATATTTTCAGGGACCATCATCGTTTGACCTCCTGCAATAGTATCTAGCGATAAATTAACATTGGTACAGACCATCGGGCATTGGCCCTTCGCCTGGAATAAGCCAGCGAAAAATACCAGCATTAGCAGTACACAGTTTTTGCAGTATCTCGCTTTGCTTGCTGCATCAGTGCGTTGAGTTTTCTCCATGAGACTTTAGTTTTAGTTTATAAATTAAATTGGGATGGGATGCCTTTGCAGCCCTTTTGGTACATCGTTTTATCTAGCAAATGGGGAGCTAAATAAAAAAAGGTCCTATCGTTACTTAATCATCTACTCAGGAGGTTCATTGTCCAGGCTTTAAAGAGACAAATTGTGCATAATAGGGAAAGTTAAATATTAACTTATTCTATTATCTACTACATTCTCATTCTCTGCTTATCACATATTATCATATTATACTATATAATAATATGTCACAAATATATTTTAGTGGTATAAACATTGACTACCCTGTAAATGGTATTTTTAATATTACATTATTATATAATATCTATTAAATTGTATAATAGACCAATACAATGTGCATTGTTTTATAATATGTTAAATACTGATTGAAATAATATTACAAATAATGAATAAAGTATATATAATGCAAAAAACCCTGCCCGAAAGGATTCGGACAGGGTCGGAAATAAAACAATGAAATTCTTATACTTATTCCAGAAGGATCATCTTACGGACTTCCGCATATCCATTATACTCTAGTTTATAGTAATAGATACCTGAAGATTTTAATTGATTTTTATCCAAAGTCACTTGATAATCACCTTTATCCAATGCATTTTCCCATACCTGTATTAATCGCCCGGTCATGTCCGTCACTGACCATCTTACCTTACCAGCAGCAGGCAAAGTATAGCTAATCATAGTTGAATATGTGAATGGATTTGGTGAGTTTTGCATCACTATGGCTCTTGAGAGATTACTACCTTGATGAGCCTCTGCAGGCAAGAATTTGAATATTAGGTCATACACTGTTCTGTCCTGACTATAAGCTTCAGCTGTAAGTCCCGTATTTTTAAAGTTGATGAATTCAGACAATTTTCCATTTTCCTTTGGCCGCAGGTAAATTGAAATCAATCTTTGAGACCCACTGCGTACATCAGTATAAGGTTTTATCCAGGATATATTGATGATTCCTTTTTCAAACATCCTGTCATTGATGCTTGAAGTGTTATCGATCAGAGCCTGGTTGTAATTGATTCCTACTATTTGCATACCCTTAAATTCAATACTTGCTTGCAAGCCATACAATCCTGTAATGTCCAAACTAAAAGGCACCTCTACCAGGTTGCCGGCTTTCACCAGGACATCTGGAATAGTAACCTCTTGGGCACTTCTGTTTCTACTTTGAAGATTATCCAGTTGTGGTGCAGCACTTTGGTTTACATCCCCAATCTTAATTCCTGTAAAGTTTTGCTCACTTTTTTGTTTTTCGACAGCCTCTATGTATGGATTTTCAAATTCGGCCATAGCAAGATGGTCCGTGGTCCTGGCCATCAAAGTTTTATCAAAAAACCTCCAGGAGGTGTTTTGAGGAAACTGAGTATAAATACCAAGTATCAATTTTCTTAATTCAATCAAATCTATGCTGGTGATATCATCGTCTTTATTGACATCTCCTGCCACAAATTGGTCCATCCGCTCAAACCGCTCGATCCCTAAAATGTGTTTTTGGATCGCAATGAGATCTGAGGTACTCACACCTAAAGTAGGGTCATCATTTTTATAGGGGAATATTTTATATAAACCAGGTAACATATTGTCAAAAGCAAAATCACCCGCTTTTCCGGTCTGTTTTTGATATTGCTCTTCTCCGATAGCAGATAATATTACGTTAGGTATCGATTTACCGTTTATCATAGTCACTTTTCCTTCCAGGGCTGCAGTATTTCTAATAGCATTCTTACCACATACATTGAGTGTGTCGAAAAAGGCCAGGAATCTATTGCCGACACAGGTATCCTGATTGCCACTGGCGTCCGTCACCCAAAGGATAAAATTCCTTTCAAAAGGAAAAACTTTGACACTGTCCAATAACAAATCACCACCTGCTCGCAAGATTTTTAATTGAGTACAATTGACTTCTAATATGGTATCCGCTATGTTTTTAGTCCATGAAAACCTTAACGATGCAGGTGCTGTACAATTGTCCACACTTCCTCCGTCAAACTGCCTCGCATGAATCCTGACGAAACCCTGATCGTTGAGATAATTATTACTTTTTTTACAAGCCGCACTAGGTTTAATTGTGTCTTTGACGGTGATGACTACAGTATCCTTTGCTGTATTACCACATATATCGCGGGCAATAACCAATACATTGGTGACCCCGAGACCATATCTGCGCACCAGGGATGCTCCTGCAGTATCTGTCCTACCCAAGATTACATTTTTAATAGTCACACCAGCATTGCAGTCTGTTGCGGTGGCACTTCCTAGAAAACTAAGCAGGGTATCGCAGCTAGTTTGAAATTTGAGATATACGCATGTATCCTTTGGTACGGTTAGAACCGGTGCAGTATTATCTATCACACTTATGATCTGTGTATCCCGACATACCAGCGGCGGAATAGAACATGTATCCTGTATAGTCCAAACCCGTCTGGTGGTACTAGTACATCCGCCAACTCCTATCACCGCCAGGGTAGTGTCCTGGAAGGTCGTGGTGATTCGTGCGCAATTACTTTGAATAAAGGTGATCACTGGTTTTGAATTGAGACTATCCGGATGAATACTTTTACCACAGGTGGTTAAAGTAGTATCATTTGGCCAGGTGATCTGATTACATAAGAGCGTATCTGCAGCTCTGAAAGTCACCATAAAAGTACAGGAGTCCTTTCTACCGGAAGTATCAGTAACGATTCTCTTAAAATTGATTTTGGCAATCGAACATTTATTGCGTATGGTATCAGACTGAAGTATATTGGTAGCTATCTGTGTACAGGAAGCAATCACTTCTGCAGCGCGCGGAGTAAAGGTAGCACCGCAAGCTACTATCGTATCATTTTGACAGATAATTTTAAATCCGGCAGTATCAATGACGGTCACTTTGATAGATAAAGAGTCTTGATTGCCACATTTATCAACAGCTTTGTATTTGATGGTGGTCATGCCCCTGGGAAAAACTACTGGACCTATGTCTGCTCCCTGAGCATTTAAAGAATTGGTGATCACTACATTGGGATCACAGTCCGTAGCTACAAGTTTTGGCAGATCCACCGTAGCATTACAGGTGACTCCGGCATATACCGTAGTATCTCTCACCCCAGATAGAACAGGCTTGACCGTATCAATAATATTTATATTTTGAACACAGTTGACCACAAATCCAGGTTGTAATGCATCTGTTATCGTCCAGGTTCTTCTTATTCTGAGACATGGAGTACCAAGATTGGAGAAAGTATCCAATATTAAATTGACAGAGACTTGTGCACAAGGGCGTGCAGTATCTTTTAGTATGATTCCGGGGATTGAATTCAGATCCGGAAAGTTACATCCTATGACATTTACATTTGCATCAGGACAAGTGACATCATCGGCTCCAAATGCGTTCGCACCAATGCCAATGATGAATACTGTCTGACATGAGTCAACTAACCCTGTTCCGGTAGTGACGATATACCTTTTGATGAGTGTGCCCTGACCAGCTCCATTCCTGTTGTCGAATACAGTTTTACTGATTACACTAAATGCCCCACAGTAATTTATGTTGGGAGGGGTATTAGGAACCGGAGTTCCGCAACTCAATCTTACTGTATCCTGACATTCTATGATTAAAGGCAATTTGCTGGTCACTTCGACCTCTGTAATACAACGGCTGACATTGCCGGCAAGGTCCCTGGCCTCAATTTCCACCAATACAATGCTGTTGCCTCCGGCGCAACAAATAGTCACACTGTCCTTGAAAACCAGGTCATCGAACGGGCTGCCACACAAATCTTCCAGTTTTCTGATTTTCAGACCCACTGTCGACAGACCAGAACAATCGTCCCAATACTCATAAACAAATCCATTGGGTCCAACGCGAATGGAGTCTGTCAGCAGGCAGACTTCGATGGGTGAACAACTAAGCAAAGGTCCCTGGCCATCTATAACAGTGACAGGCAATGTACAGGTGGATGCATTGCCACATCCATCAGCTACTGTATACTTAAATGTATGATTACCAATAGATAATATGATTTTCTGTCCTGGTACGTATGCTCCTGCCCCATCTACCATAACCGTAGTAGTCAGCTGTAAGGGATTACAATTATCCGTAGCAGTGATACCAGGAATGAGCTGATGTGAATAACATTCTTTTACGTTGGTGCCATAAGTGATTGGTGCCGGACAAGTGATCACCGGCCTGGTGGTATCGTGATAATATATGTCCTGGTCATAATTTTTGGCATATAAATTACAGCAATCAGTGACCGTCCAATGTCTGCGGATATGGATCGAATTGCCACACAATACATTTGTAAAATCTTTAAAATCAACTGTCAATCCACAAAAATGATCTACCGGCTCCCCTAAATATGTAGGTGCCCCTGCAGCTTCCTCTGAAAGATCCAAATTGGCAGGACAATAAACATGTACAGACGCAGGAAACTCAATGTTTTTAAGTTGGACGCGGTTTGTATATAATTCTTGTACTACAATAGTCTTATTGCCTGCTCTGTCTACTACACTCCATTTTCTAAATATCAAGATCCCAAGACCATTGCAATTTTGATCTACCGAATCTTTATAAGTGACCTCCAGAGAACTTGTCGAAGTGCAATTATCCCAAATCGAAATAAAATCACTCCAGGGCTTTTCAGTGACCTGCGTGCAGTTGAGTTCAACCACTTTATACAATCGTACCCCTGGAGGAGTCTTATCTGCATAACAGGGTTCGTCCATCTGAGCTATCCATAACTCAGGATTTGAACTGTAAAAATTATTTGGCGAAATCGACATCGCCAGTACGTTCGTTTGTACCTGAATTAAAATGGCCATAATCAATATCATCATCGACCGATGAAAAAGATTAAAGGAGGAAGAGGTAGTTTTCATTGTTTTGAATTTATTTTATTCCCAAAAATTATCAATCATTTATATATAATACAAAATCATAATGCGAATATATTACAAATAATTTTAATTTGTATACATCTGAGTTACTTTTTTTTACTCCACTTTCGAAATGATATGCCTGGTCATCGTATTTTTTCCGTATAAAACTTCGAGGTAATAGATGCCTATGCCCAATCTGTCGGTTTGTACTTTGATTTCCTCACCTGGCTTCATATGACCTGAGCCTACGCGCACAGTGGATCCCATTTGATTGACAAGTCTCCACCTTACAGGGTCGTTTGAAGCTGCTTCTAACTTAATATTGAGATAATCTCTGACTGGGTTAGGGAATACAACCACAGAAGATGAAGCTTCAATTTCCTGGACCGCCTTTATTTGAATAGGATGAGACAGATCATCAGCACCATACCATTGAGAAATTAATGAGCCTTGTTTTACTGTTTTTGGATGGGACCCCTTAATTGTGAATAATGCTGTATGATCTGCTATTGTTATGGGTTGTGTAGTGACCCAGGAGATTCTGAGTTCATGTCCAATAATGGAATATTTTAAATCACGTAATGCATCAGATGCGATGCTCGCACCAGTCCAACCATCAAGGGATACCAGGCTGAGCTGAAGGCCATTTATTGACCGGGTTGCATTCATCGAAACCGTCATGCCTTCTTTAGAATTATTGATTAAAAGATCGTCGGCGATATAGTTTCGGCTTTCGAGATTAATTGAAGCCTTTACTATAGCATCATGATTTACATCACCCATTCTAAATCCTACAAACTCTAACTTTTGATCCTTGTTATCCGGCCAGGAATAAGCATTGGGCACTTCGCGTCCTGCCTGCATGGTGTTTAAGACATCCTGTGTAGTGAATACCCAGGGCAAATGGGTTTCACCTTCAGTCAGGCCTAGTATAATTTTCCTGAGAAGGATCAAATCGAATATGTTGATATCTCCATTTTTATCAATGTCTGCAGCATATTCCTGCAAAACAGATTCAAATCGACTGGTGCCGGAGATATGTCTTTGTATTTGCAATAGATCCAACGTACTGATGCCATTGAGCAAATTAGATTCTTTTTTGTCCAAGTGAACGCTCGTGATGTTTAATCCCTGATTTTCCTGAAACGTACCATTTCGATCAGTCATTTGATGAAAAATCATCTCTGCTTGTTGATTTTGACCTTCAACTTGAACAGCTTCGATCGGTTGTTGAATATAGTTGAGCACCTGGCCGGCAATGGTTCCGACCAAAGGAGCAAAAGCAGTAGTATCCTGGATAATAATTTGGGAAAATACTCGGACAGGTGTCAGGCTGAAACAGGAATCTCCAACTCGCCAAGTCCTTTTAGTGATTCTACATCTGCTGGTGCCGGCAGTGCTTCTAAATGTATCGACATAAGTGATGAAGATCTTGTTGCATCCATTTGGATCAATATCTACAACAGGAGGAACATAACTGGTCTTACCAGGTAACAAGGAATCCAATGAGCAGCCTACTATTTTTATCGTATCATGAGGCAAAACAATATCATCTGCGGTAAGTGTGTCCGTGGCGAAAATCGTGATTTGTTGAAAACAGGTATCCTTATTATTTGCCAGGTCCGTAGCTATGATTCTTCTTCTAATTTGCCCAATACCGCATAGATTTATGCTATTTAGCAAAGTATCTATTTTAATTTTTACGCTATCGACACAATTATCTAACAATCCGACTCTGGGATTGTGCCAAACTGGTCTGGCACTAGTACATAATAAGGTATCGTCTTGTGCACAATCCAACCTGGGAGCAGTTTTATCCCCCACCATAATCCTTACTTTACATGAATCCTGATTGCCATAAATATCGGTAGCCAGAAATATCAAATTAAAAGTATGATTGATATCGGCGCAGCATATGCTGACTTCATTTTTGTACGAGGTCACATCAGTAGGGTTCCCACACCTGGTGGTCTCTCTCCGAATCAATACATTGAGCAGTCCGCAATTGTCATAGGGTTGGATAGATGAAAAATTTGCAGCACTAATGGTCAAATTGTCATCCGGTACAACAAGCTGCATACTGTCAATGCATAATAAGGTAGGAGGTTGTCTGTCTTTGACCGTGACAGAAGTATTACAACTAGATTTATTACCACAGGGGTCTGAGACTTCATAAGTCAAAATATGAGTACCTACAGGTAATAAAATATCTGCTCCTGGTACTGTCAAAAAACCATGATCTACCTGGACTAATGTGGTCAATAGATTGGTCGGATGACAAGCGTCGGCCGCTGAATCAACTGGTCTGACATGAAAAAAAGATTCACATTGGCCGAATGAGGTAGAGACGGTATCCGCTGCCCGACAAACAATCATAGGTCTGGCAGTATCGGAGATAATGATATATTGCATTACGGTCGTGTCCGACAAAGCACAACAATCGAATAAACTCCAGGTCCTGAGTATTTTCTTTGTGATACCACATTTATTATACTCCAAATCTTTATGGTCTACAATCCAGCCACAAAACTTACCCAAGGCTAACCCACCGATAGTCGGCTGTCCCAGGTCTGCCGGCGAAGTACTGGTAACCGGACAATAGATCGTGGTATCTGAGGGGAATACGATGTCGGCCTTTGCTGGTCTAAGCAGGTTGATTTTTTGTGTGCAATATCCAGCCCTTCCCCAAGGATCTAATACCGTCCATTTGCGAGTAACTGTTGAAAAAGTGTCATTGGAACAATCTTTCTGCACAATCTGATCAATGTGCGAAATCTTTAAATATTCATAAGGCGTACAATTATCGCCAATGACCACCAAGCCGGCTATGCTGTCCAAATCACTTAACATACCTGTACAAAGCAAGGTTGTATCGCGGCACATCACGGATGGTGGCAATTTATCTTCGACCATGACAAAGGTCCAACATGCGTTATTGGTCGCATTTTCAGTGACTTGAACTTTTATTCTTTGACCAATAGATTGGCAAGTAATCGTATCTGTATTTTTACCAACTACTATTGTGGTGTAATTGGCTTCCGGTCCATGAGGCTGCTTCAGAATCATGCCTGGGGTCACTTTTACTTTCCCCGTAGCATCCAGAGACAATTGACAACTTTCAAGACAAATCATGCCACTGAATGCTTGCTTGGTCAAATAAGAAGGAGACCAGTTTCCGATTGAATAATAGTTAGTCGTATTTGGAGTACTAGCAGCATTTGCAACAAACATTGAAAATAAACCAATGCTTAAGCATATACTTTTAAATAGAATACTTTTGGCGTATTGCTTTACCTTGAAAATGATTCTTTCTGGATTCATTTTTATTTTTTTGATAGTGAATAGGAGCAATAGACTTATTGCAGTAAGATCATTTTATTGGTACCGGTTCCGTAGAGTGACTCCACTCTGTAGTAATATATTCCACTGGTTTTGAAGATTTGGCTGGTGATCGTCCAATTGTTTTTGCCCTCTACAGCATTTATTTTTTGTTCAAAAAGCAATCGGCTGTTGAGATCAAATATCTTCAAGGATACTTTGGTGTCGTGAGGCAAATAATAGCTCACGATGGTCTCATTATTAAATGGATTGGGTTGGTTTTGAGTCAATTTTAAAGTAGGAATGGATGCATTATCCGTCCATTGAAGATTGATCGGATGACTGTTCAATTGACTGTCATATAACTCTGACGACATATCACTTTTCGTATTGAGTGATATAGATTCACTTAAACTACCAGCCTGAGTTGCCTTGAACACCAGAGTATACCATGTCATCTTCGGATCCAATCTCATCGGATCATTGTTGGCAATACTTATTTTCAATTGGTGGTGATCTGTGTGAGTGGCGATGACATCATCACCTAACAATTTGGATTCAATACCCATATATTCCAGGCCCGGATGATTTAAACTCATTTGCAGTCCATAGACCTGGCTTTCATTCTTAGCTGAGACATCTACTCTGATCACCTCGCCAGTCACAAAATTTTTATCGCTAAAACTTAGTTGGAATGGGGTGACATTTTCTCTGCCTTCAAGGTTATTCAATTCATTGCTGAGGCTCGAACCATTGACATCGCCTACTTTAACCCCGATAAAATTTATTTCCATCGGACGCTCCAACTCCTGAATATTATAGGTCTCGCCAAATTTGTCCTGTAAAGTACTAGATACATTCGTAAATTGATGAGTAGCATCTATGAATCTCCAGGACTCATTATTAGAAAAATTCTTATCGATACCTAAGATGAGTTTTCGCAGTTCAAGCAAATCGATCCCATTGATATCACCACTGCGATCAATATCAGCGGCTATCATCTTATAGGCTGTAGATAAAGGAGTGATGCCCAGGATATGTTTTTGCATCATGATGAGGTCTACGGTACTCACACCATTTAGCGGATTGATATCCTTTTTAGGAATGATTTCATAAGACTGACCTATCAATAAACCATTGGCTGAATACTTGCCAGGGGCTATATAGGGGTCTGGCAAGGCTACATTATCCTGCATGATCTTCAAATGGACCAGATCTATATCCTTGCCCGTCTCAGTAATAATTTTTCCTTCGATTCCGACTGTCCTTAAGCTGGGCGTAGGTGCAGGATTGGTACAGGCTCCCATATTGTTTTGAATCAATATATAGGTAGCTACAACATCCTGGTTGCCTGCTTCATCTGTGACCCAAAGTCTGACTGCCCTGGTACCGATGCTATCGCAGGTATATATTCGCACTGTATCATTCGTATTGGTGCTGTAAGAAAATTTCAATTTATTAAATGGGGTACAATTGTCGGAAGCGCTACCTTGCAAAAAATAATAACTGGCAAATACTCTGGCCATTGCGGTACCATTCATCAATGAAAGATCTGTTGCCAGACCATTCATTGCGACAGGGGTTGGTTTTTTAGAATCCTTTACAGTGATGATTGTTTTACCGCTGGACACATTTCCACACTTATCACTCACTCTGAACTCCAGGGTATGGATGCCATTGGGCATCATTTGGCTGGCATTTTTACCTGCACCATTTATCAGTTGGAGACCATCGCTGAATAAATCCAGTACATATGTCCATTCAAGATCAGCTGTAGGTGTACAATCAGTGGCACTAGGTACTGGTACATTGACCAGGATGGGTGCACAGGCGTCATTGCCGTTATTAACCGTAAAATTGGCAGGTACGGTGATGACAGGTTTGATGGTGTCCATGACCACGATCGCTTGCGTTCTGACCCACCTGCCTGATTTTGGTACCGTCGGTTCTACCTGGCACCAGTCGACGACAGACCATTTACGAAGTATTTTTTTGCAAGCCCCGGGAGCGAATTGATATATTTCATCTACAAAATCGAAGGCAACTTTCGAACATCCCAGGTCTTTTATTTTAGGCATACCTGTCACACTTGGAGTAGTCACGGCTGCACATATAAAGAAGGTAGTATCTCTGGGCCATTCAAAATCGGCCGTATCATATGGGTCGAATGGATCATTGTTGACCACTTTGATGATTTGCTCACAACTGGATACATTGCCCGCTTTATCTTTTGCATTTATTTTCCTGATAAGGTCTCCAACCAGGCATTGACCAAGCATAGAGATACTATCTATCCATACTGTATCGAGACACATATCCTGGATCGTGGCTGTACCATAATCAGTCAAACTCTTGACTCTTTTGGCTCCTAATTGACGACAATCAATCTCCACACCAGCAGGACAGGTGATAGTAGGACCTACTTTGTCCAGAACCTTCACAGAGGTCATACAATCTGTATAAGGTAAGTCAGTGTATTGATCGAGGCTTACAACTCCCCAGGGTACTATTCCCTGATAGACCCTCATAATGACCATGACCTCTTGACCAGCGTCACTACAACAAAACTTCACTTCATCTGCAAATCGGTTAAATGGATTTGGATAAAGAGATGGAGTCCCTATCGTACAGGGAGGTGTATTCGTCATTCTGCGTACCTTGATGGAGACAGGACCACAATAATCATTACTTCCATCATCAAATGCAGTGGAAGGAAGGCTGACCATACCTAAGGCAGGTATTTGAATTATTTTTGGCCCTTTGCAAAAAGCCAATGGAGCCTGACCATCATAGATTTCCAACTCGGTAGTCACAGATTTACTATTGCCACAACCATCAGATGCAGTATACGTGACAGTATGAGTCCCCAGAGGGATATTATCAATCCGTCCCCCATTGGTATTAATGGTAATGCCAGCAACTTCAACAGACACCGATATTTGAGCTGCTGTGGAACAATTATCAGTGACGACAACAGCAGGCAAGGTAGCGGATGCCTGGCAATGTGTACCTGAAACGCTAACATCTGGTAATGGCCCCGGAGAAATAATAGTTGGAGCTACAGTATCTCTGACTTCAATAGTCTGAGTACATGTCATCATAACGGCGGGAGAAGTACACCAATCTATTAGCTTCCACTCACGGGAAAACTTAAAACATCCTTTAGATCCAGATGCCCATAAAGTCACTATCGGAGCAGGTTGCAAAATATTACACGGTATACCCTGGTTTTTTAAAGGTGATCCCAAAATAGCTGTTGTAGTATCGAGCGTGGCACCAGTGATACAATATATTATAGTGTCACGAGGACAAATGACATCAGCCATAGTGATCTTAGTAAAGCAAATGGTATCCAGAAAAAATGTATCTGCCAATCCCATCCTCTTTACGGTCCACTGCCTGAATTCTTTTGAAAAACAAGCAGAATCACATGCTGTACCTGGAGTCATCACTATCCTCACTGGTAACACTTTAGACACAGAAGTCACCGGCCCAAAACAAACCAAATCACCAATCACAGGCTTGGGTATTAAAGAAGTATCTGTATTGCAGGGAAGCGGATAACTTGTCTGCGGAGGGCATGCAGCAAAAAGCGGATGTGCCAGGCAGATTGAAGTTACTAGTATCAATCCTGTCATTTTCAGCCCATAAAGAAATAATTGTTTCATATCAAACTATTTTTTGATTAAATGCAATAAATAACTGTCAGTCAAATACTTACGTATTGACTTATCTGTATACTGCTTGTTTGATATTCTGGTACGGGGCTAAATCAAATTCCACAAAGAATTTTTATAGCATTCCAGTCGGTGGAAAATCAAAATTTTGGGATGGGACTTTATTCTTTGCAAACAAATTACAATAAAGTGTAATTTATATATAATTGTATTTACATCAAATAAACATTACAAAAATATGTAATATGTAAGGGCCTGATATACCTTTAAAGTGGTATTTTATTAATATCTATTTAACATATTATTAATAATTAATAAGTGTAACTAACTTATTAACAATAATTTATACGCTTATTCGCAAGAATACAGGCAAATAAATAGCGCTTGTATTAATCTAAAAGATGCACTTTACCAGAGAAATTGTTGAATTGATCCTTGATATTATAAAAATATATACCTGGATATCTGAAAACTCCTTTTTCTACCTTTAGTTGATTGATTCCTTTATTGACCATAACTTTTTGGGTATTGAAGCTTTTACCACTGATATCATACCAGGTGACATCGATCTCGGTGTGTTGTTCACTATGATATAATATGGTCAGATTTTCTCTAAACGGATTTGGATATACCTTCACTCTGCCATCAATGGAATTAGATACCCTGGCTATAGGCTGCTTATTATCCCTTGCTTCCAATTTGGGTATGGTAGATGTCAATTTTGAAGTATCAAATAAGCTCAGATTGATATCGCCGATTTTTACTCCAATGAAATCTGCATCAATACAAATAGAATCCAATTTTCTAAGTTTTATAAAATCCGGCACTGAACTAATATTTTTACCGAGTATATCCAAAGAAGCCAGATTAAAACTTTTAGGGAAAAATCTCCACGCTGGCTGGCTTCCTAAATTATTTTGCCCTTTGGTGAGTAAATAATAACCGAGCAAAAAAGCATCATCCATATCCACTGTATCATTGCCATCTATATCTGCAGCAATCAGCTGATAAGGGCTAAATAAGGAATCGTCTCCTTGAATATAATTTACCAACAGATCATAATCTTCATCTGTCACCCCATCAAAGAAACCTTTGCTTTTATAGGCGGATACTGAATAGTCAATGTCCTTTTTCAACTGTTGGAATTTATATTGACCATTGACCATCAGAGATTTTGATTTGGCTGAGTCCGCGAGTGTCATCATCACACTGTCTAAAGGTGCTTCATACATATTCCACAAAAAACCTGCTATTAATAGAGAATCATGGGCCGCCACAGGCGGTGCTGG
>Ga0138256_10000833_pt1 | contig 33344 bp, 19 predicted proteins | sample KNB2016incub_MG_FD_105486 | JGI IMG/M metagenome (GOLD analysis project Ga0138256, IMG submission 105486) | Active sludge microbial communities from wastewater in Klosterneuburg, Austria - KNB2014incub_MG | ecosystem: Engineered > WWTP > Activated sludge > Unclassified | place: Austria... | reverse complement strand
GCGCCGAACGTGGTGGCGGTGGCGACGCTGATCGAGTACTCGGACGCGGCGCGGACGGCGGCGACGCAGGGCATCGCGTACAACCTGCTGCCGGAGCACAAGATCTTCGACTGGCAGATCGGCCAGCGCACCGGCGGGAACTTCGAGGCGGGCGTGGGCCTGATCGCGATCCCGAGCCTGCTGAAGGACCTTGGGAGTTCGCAGATGACCAGCGAGATCGCGATCGCGAACGTGGTGCCGAAGCCGGGCTTCACGGACCTGGTGATCTACGTATATGACCAGAACGGGTTGATCGACTACATCTGCCAGAAGCTGAACGAGAAGCAGGTGGAGTACATCGACCTGCAGACGTGGGGCTGGATCAACGATGGGTTCAAGGGTTCGGCCGTGATCAGCGCGTGGTTCTGGGAGCACGACGTGTTCGACGGGACGGGCTTCTTCCTGCGCAACCTCGTGGGCCTGGGTGCGATGGCGATCGAGCGGCGCGGGGCGCGGCTCGGCGAAGACGTGCCGGGCGACGAGGCGGCGGGGGATCGCGGGATCCCGTTCGCGAACACGTACGACGAGGACGGGAACCCGCTGTTCGAATACTGCTTCATGGGCCCGCTGCCGCTGTGCCCGGGGTTCGGGCGACGATGATCGCGCGCGCTGGTCGGTGTGCGATGAGCTGGCATGTCACGCGCCGGCGACGACAGGATCATGGCCGGCGCCGGGCGATCCGAACGTGGCGCCGGGCGATGTGGATCATCGCGTGCAGCTGCCTATCGGTTCCCGCACCGGCTTCAGCCCAGTCACAGGCCACGATTGCCGTCGGGGACGCCAAGATCGGTGCGGGCCAGACGGGCGCCGTCGTCGTGCGGATCCGCGACGTGCGCGATCTGTACGGGGCTGACGTGCAACTGTCGTTTGACCCGAAGGTCCTTCAAGTCGAGGACGCCAACCCGGCCAAGCCCGGTGTGCAGGTTCAACTCGGGCGCCTTCTGTCTGCCGACCTCGTCGTCCGCAATCTCGCCGAAAACGCTGCAGGCACGGTTCATGTCGCCTTCACCCAGCTGAGCCCAGCGGCTCCGACCAGCGGTTCGGGCGATCTGTTCAGCGTTACTTTCCGGGCGCTCGTCGGCAGTGGTGCGACGGACGTGGGCATCTCGGCGTCGATGTTGTCGAGCCGCGACGGGATCGAAATCCCCGCAGGATCGTCGGCGGGTCACGTCACGCTCGTCGCCGCCGCGCAAGCACCTGCCACTCCGACGCCCGTCCCGATGCGCGAACCGACGCTCGTCCTCCCGCCGACAGCGATCGGGCCGACGACCCGTTCGTTCGATGCATCGCCCGCCCGCGCGACGCAACCCCGGGCACCCGAACGGCCTGCCGCCCCGACAGCGCCGTCTTCCGGTACGGGCGGCAAGTCGTCGAACGGCCCGATCGTCGGCCTCGGCGTGGTCGGCGGCGCCACCGGTGGGCCGACGGCCGATTCCGCGCCTTCCACCGTCAGGGCCGAGCCGACCCGCGGTGCGCTGTCGGATGGTGCTGCCGACGTTCTGGCAGGGGTGTCGACGCCGTCCGGATCGATGCCGTTGGCTGGCGTCGAGGACAACGCGGCGCCGGTCGATCGCGTCACGCCCGCTCGCGCCGACGATGCCCCAGTTGCCTCGCCTGACGGGGCTGAAGCGGATCGCCGCGCTGCGGAATCGCCGGCCGAGAACGCGCGCATGACGCAACACCCGCCCTGGCCGTGGTTGGCGCTGGCCGCCGTGCTCACATTCGCCGCCCTCGTCGCAGTGGCCAGCCGATCGTGATCCCGCCCCAATCGTTCCCCGGCAATCCGGCGCGGGCAAAGCCGGACACCCGCGTGACGCGCGTGTTGACCCGCACAGGCCCCGGTGTGCTGCCATTGCTCGTCGCCATCGTGGCCACGGTCGTTACCCGCGATCAGCTGCGTGATATCCGGTCGAGCGGGCCGACGGTCACCCAGGATGGGACTGTCGTCAGCATCGCGCCGTCGTCGGCGATCGCGCTCGTAGGTCAGACGGCGCTGGTCACGATCCACGTGGCCGACGTGGCGATGCTGAACGCGGCCGACGTTCGACTCTCGTTCGACCCGAACGTGGTCGAGGTCGTGGACGCCAACGGGTCGTCGCCGGGCATTCAGATGGAGCCACTGTCCGATCTGCTCTCACCGGACCTCGTGCTGTTCAACACGGCGGACAACACCGCCGGCACGACGATGTACGCCGTGACGCAGCTCAACCCGTCGCCGCCCGTGACGGGTACTGGCGGACTGGTCCGCATCACGTTTCGCGGCATCGTGGTGGGCAACAGCCCGATCCAGATCACGTACCAGCGGTTGGCGCGACCCGACGGCACGCCAATCGAGGCCGCGATTCTCGCCGGTGAGATCGTCGTCATTGCGCCCACCTCCACCGCCACGCCGACCTCGACGGCGACGCCCACCGCCACGCGCACATCCACGACGACCGCCACACCAACGTCCACAGCAACGCGCACGTCGACGGCGACATCCACACCCACCACCACATCGACCTCAACTCCAACGGCGACATCCACTTCGACGGCGACATCCACTTCGACTGCGACGCCCACTTCGACTGCGACGCCCACCGCGACTGCGACGCCCACGGCGACCGCCACGTCGACGGGAACTGCGACCCCAACCGCCACGCGCACGTCGACGGCCACGCCCACCACGACGTCGACTGCGACGCCCACGGCGACCGCATCGGCCTCTGGAACGGCGACGCCCACCGCCACGCGTACCTCAACAGCAACGGCGACGTCCTCCCCGACGGCGACGTCCACCCCGACTGCGACGCTCACCTCGACGGCCACACCGACGGCCACCGCGACCGCCACGTCGACGGGAACTGCGACGCCAACCGCCACGCGCACGTCGACGGCCACGCCCACCATGACGTCGACGGCGACGTCCACGGCGACCGCCACGCCCACCGCCACGCGAACGCCGACATCGACGCCCACCGCAACAACCACGACCACGTCGACCGGAACGGCAACGTCGACCGTCACGCGCACGCCGACGGCGACGCTGCCCCCGACATCGACGCCCACCGCGACGGCGTCCACGACGCCCACTGCGACAGCGACGGCAACCGTCACACGTACGCCGACTCCGACGCCCACCGTGACCGCATCGGCCACGGTGACGGCAACGTCCACGCCTTCGTCGACCGGAACGGCGACTCCGACTGCCTCGCGCACGTCCACGCCGACACGAACAGCGACGCCGACCCCCGGTGCATTGTCCTCGTCCACGCCGACGACCACCCGAACCGCGACGCCCGTTCAAACCGTCGTGCCAACCAGTACCGCAACTTCCACGGCACTCGGTGCGGCCACCCTCACCCCCGTATCCACGTCGCCGTCAACGGCCACGGCCACCGCGATTCCGACAGTGACGATCCCAGCATCGGACACGCCGATCCCGACGACGCCCGCCGCTGCCAGCGGGACACCCGTGATCACGAGCACGCCGTCGCCGGGGCAGACGGCCCCCGCATCCGGAACGGCCACCGACGAGGCGACGACTGCGCCCACGTCAACGGCAGTCACGGCAACGCCGGCACAGACGGCAAGCTCCGGCACGCCGGGCGCGGACACACCGACGCCCAGTGCGACAATGACCGCCGGCGGAACGGCGACCCAGGCGCCCGCGACAACCGCCGAGCCCTCTGCCGTGCCGACACCGTCTGCCGCGACGACGGCCAACGTCACCAGTGTGCCTACCGCCGACCCGACGGCCGCCGGCACGCCCCCGGCAACGATGACAACGTCGTCGACGGCCGGCACGCCCGGGGCCACAGCCGGTACGCCATCGGCGACGTCCGGCACGCCCGTGCCGGACCCGACGCCCACCCCGCCGGCCCCGACCGCTGTGCCGCCGACCGGGGTCCCCGCGAAGCCCGGCTCTGTGGTGTACATGCCCTTCCTGGCCAGTTTCGGAACGGACCGCGCCGTCGAGTGATGCAGCGCGCGTCAACGGCATCGGAGGCCGGAAGTGCCGCGCCCGACATCGCCCGCCTATCGTCGAACCCTTGCCGTTGTCCGCATGACGGTACCTCCGCGCACCGACCTCTGATCTCCAACCGCTATACTGTCGCCCACCACCCGTGATCACCTCCACCCCGCGCGAAGCGCTTCCCGCCGCCCCCGCGCCGCCGCCGCCCCCGCCCGCCGCGCCCACCCCGGCGCCGGCGTCTGCTGCGTCGTCTACGCCATCCGCGTCGTCCACGTCGTCCACGCCGTCCGCGTCGTCCGCGGTGGCGACCACCGCCCAGCGGCGCGCACTCGTCGTCGTGCGGCGGCTGCGATGGGCGCTGCCGCTCGCGATCCTGGCGTTCGTCGCGGCGCACCAGATCTGGGAGGAGCGCGTGTTGGCCGGGGCCGGCGCGTCGGTGCGGATGGCGTCCGCGCTGGTCGTCTACGGGCTGGCCGGGCCGCTCGTCACGTTCTGGACACTGGACTGGATCGCGCGCGCCCTCGCCCGGCAGGCCGAAACCGAGGCGCGTGTGCGGGTCGGCGAGCGGTACCTGGCATCGATCACGAGCGGCTCGGCGGATGCGATCCTGAGCCTCGACCTTGGCGGCATCGTCCGCAGCTGGAATCGCGGCGCGGCCGAGATGCTCGGCTTCACGGCGGACGAGATCGTCGGCCAGCCCGCGGTCCGGGTGCTGCCCGAGCGGCTGCAGCCGGGTGGGGGCCTCGGGCGCGTCCGCGACCGGCTCGAGCACGCCGGGTTCGTGCGCGGCGTACAGGCGCGGTGCCGCCACAAGGACGGCCACACCGTGCCGGTGGACATGACGCAGACGCGGCTGTGGGACGACGATGGCCGGCCGGCCGGCACATCGCTCGTGCTGCGCGACATGACGACGCGGATCGCGGCCGAGCGGGCGATCCTCGAGCTGAACCGCGTTCTCGAGGCACGCGTGCAGGACCGCACCGAGCAGCTGGCGGCGGCCACCGACGAGCTGGCGGCCAAGAACATCGCCCTGGAAGAGGCGAACGCCGACATGTCCCGGCTCGACCAGCTGAAGGACGACTTCGTCGCCCTCGTCAGCCACGAGCTGCGCGCGCCGCTGACGAACATCAACGCCTCCGTCGAGCTGATGGAGGCGGGTGCGATCGACGACCGGCTGCGGGCCAAGCTGGCGATCGTCGGCCAGGAGGCGTCGCGGCTGACGCGGCTGGTGAAGGGCGTGCTGGACATCAGCCGGATGCAGGCCGGGCGATTTGCCCTGAACGTCGCCCCGACGAACGCCGACGACCTCGTCGCCCTCGCGCTCCGGCGGCTGCCCGCCGGGGACCGCGTCCGCGTGCACGTGGCCATCGCTCCTGCTGCACCGCCGGTCCAGGTCGACCCGGACCGCGCCGCCGAGGCGCTGGGCAACCTGATCGAGAACGCCGCCAAGTACTCGGCGCCGGGGTCGGCGATCGACATCGAGGTCCATGCGCTCGGCGTCTCCGACGGCGCGACGATCGTGGCGTTCGCCGTCACGGATCGCGGCGCCGGGATTCCGCAGGACGAGCAGGCACGGATCTTCGATCGCTTCCACCGCGTCGAACGGGACGATGCGCGCGAGACGTACGGCCACGGCCTTGGGCTGCACATCGCGCGCGCCGTGGCCGAGGCGCACGGCGGCGGGATCGTCGTGACCAGCCGGCCGGGCGAGGGGTCGACGTTCGTGCTGCGGCTGCCGGCGGCGTCCGATCCCATGGTCCACGGAAGCGGAGCGGGGCGATGAGCACGATGCCGACCGTCCTGATGATCGACGACGACGCGAACCTGACGCGCCTGCTCTCGGAGTCGCTCGAGGGCGCCGGCTATCGCGTGCTGACCGCCGCCAACGGCCTCGACGGGCTGCGCGAGCTCTACGGCGGGCGGCCGGACATCGTCGTGCTGGACGTGATGATGCCGCGGATGGACGGCTGGGAGACGCTCAAGCGGATCCGCGAGATGTCGGACGTGCCGGTGATCGTCCTGACGGCGCGGGACGACGAGCCCGAGCGGCTGCGCGGCTTCGACCTCGGCGCCGACGACTACGTGACGAAGCCGTTCAGCCTGGCCGAGATGAACGCCCGGCTGCGCGCCGTCCTCGCCCGCGCCGCCCGCGCCCGCGCGCTCGCCGGCGACGCGCTGCCGCCGGTGGCGGTGGGGGACCTCGTCATCGACTTCGCCGGCCGCTCCGTCCTGCGCCGCGGCGAATCCGTTCCGCTGACGCCCACCGAATACCGCCTGCTGGCCGTCCTGGCCGAGCACGCCGGCCGGACGCTGTCCCACAACCAGCTCCTCACCGCCGTCTGGGGCCCGGAGTACGCCGACGAGCCGAGCTACGTGAAGCGCTACGTCTGGTACCTGCGGCAGAAGATCGAGGACGATCCGGCGGCGCCGCGGTACGTGGAGACGGTGCGGGGGTTTGGGTATCGGTTGGCGAAGGAGGGATAGGCATTTCGAGGAACGGTCGACGGCGGCGGCCGACGATCGGCTATCCTTGGCGTTCGGAACGGACCACCCGCGCGACAAGTGAGGACATCGAAGCCATGCCGACCCCCAAGCGCCTCACAATCTCGATCCTGGCACTCTCGGCTCTTCTCCTGTGCCCGGACGCCGATCGCCCAACCCAAGCCCAGCCCCAACCCACCGCCTTCACCCTCGCCGCCACCTGGCAAAGCGCCGCCATCCCCCTCCCCCCCGGTGTCTGGCGCCGCGCCCTTGGGGTGGACTACGGCGCCGACGGCCGGATCTACGTCGTCGACGCGGCCGAGCGGACGGTGTCGGTCATCGACACGGCGGATCAGCCGCAGGCGCTGGGCGACGCGGCCGCCGCCGGCCTCGTGGCGCCGACGTACATCGCGGTGGACAGCGCGCGGGGGCGGATCTACGTCAGCGACGCGGGGGCGGGCGGCATCGTCGTCCTCGATCCGGCCGGCGTGCAGCAGGCGCTGTGGCCCGTGCCGTCTGCCGCCGGTGTGGCGACGCTGCCCGACGGGACGGGCATCGCCGTCGGGTCGAGCGAGGACGGGATGGTGCGGATCCTGAACGCCGACGGTTCGCAGCGCGCCGCCTGGCCGAGCCAGGCGACGACGGAGCGCGGTGACGTGCTGCGCGGGATCGACGTGGATGCGGGATCGCGGGTCCACGTCCTCGACGGCCGGAACGGCGACGTGCGGACGTTCTCGCTGGCCGGCGTTCGCCAGGACAGCGTGGACCTCCGGCTGCCGCCGGGCGTGGAGGCCAACGACGTCGTGTTCGCCGGCTACGGCGGGGCGACGAGCGACCAGCGATACCTGGCGGCCACGTCCGTCGGCATCGTCCTGCTGTCCGCCGGCAGCCAGTGGAACATCATCCCGCGCGGCGACCTCTTCGGCATCGCGTTCGACGCTCTGCGCGGCATCGTGGCCACACAGCCCGGCCGGAACGGCGAGGGTTCGCTGGTGTACCGCTGGCTGCCCGGTGCGGATCGGCCGGCCTCGCCCGAGCGCACGTGGGGCGAGCTGGCGGCCCGACCGGGCACGTTCGAGGGCCCGATGCAGGTCGTGGCCGGAATGGACGGACGGCTCGTGATCCTCGACCGGCAGTGGCGCATCCAGCGCTTTGCGCCGGACGGCGCCGTGGTCGACCAGAAGAGCAGACCGTGGTTGATGCACGCGCCCGTCGCGGTCACCGTGGACGACGCCGGGATGCTGTTCGTCAGCGGTGGCGGCACGCTGGCCGCCTACGATCCGGCGACGGGCCTCGTGTGGCAGGCACAGGTCGGCGGCGGCACCGGGCACGCCGTCGCCCTGGGGATCGGACCCGCGCCGCGCCACGACGTCGTCGCGCTCGACACGCTGAACGACGCCTTGGAGCTGTTCGATCGGGCGACGGGCCGCGTCGTGAGCGCGCGCCCGCTGCCGCCGTCGGCGGGCGAGCGCGCGCTGTGGGGCGACCTCGATCTGGACGCGGCCGGCAACGCGTACGCGCTCGACCGCGTGAACGGGACCGTCGCCGTCCTCCCGCTCGGCGCCGCCGGCGGGGCGGTGCGCACCGTCGCCCTTCCGCCGCGGACGCGCCGGTTGGCGGTGACGCCCGACGGCCAAGCGCTGTACGCCCTCGACCGCGACGGCTGGGTCCACCGTTTCGACGCGGCCGGCACGCGCACGGGCTCGTTCGACGCCGCGCGGTTCGATCTCGCTCCGGCGTCGCTGCCCTCGGACGTGGCGGCGGATGGGGCGGGGCGGATCTTCGTGACGGACCAGGCGGCTGACGTCGTCTCGGTCTGGCGCGTGGACGCCGCGGCGACGCCGCAGTCGCCGCCCGATGGCGGCGCGGAGTGCCGGGCGGTGCCGGGCAAGACAGCCGATCCGGCCGCGGTCCGGCTGGGCGACGCCGTCGACGTGCGGTTGACGGTGCGCGGGGGATGCGGCTCGCGCGCCGCGCCGACGCCGCTGGACATCCTGCTCGTGCTCGACCGCTCCGGGTCGATGGAGGGCGAGCGACTGCGGCTCCTGAAGGAGGCCGCGGCGTCGTTCATCGCCGAGGTCGACTACACGACCGGTCGGGTCGGGGTCGTGAGCTTCAACGACACGGCCGCTCTCGACGCGCCGCTCTCGGCGCAGGCCGGCCCGCCGCGCGACGCGGTGCGCAACCTGCAGGCCACCGGCAACACGCTGATCAGCGTCGGTCTGGCGCGCGCGCGCCAGGAGTTCCAGCAGCGCGGCCGCGCGGACGCGCGCAAGGTGATCGTCCTGTTCTCCGACGGGATCGAGGACCGGGAGGAAGGGAATCGGACGCTGCAGGAGGCCGATCAGCTCAAGCGCACGTTCGGCGTCGAGATCTTCACGGTGGCGATCGGCGGCGCGAGCACGCTGATGCGCTCCGCCGCCGCGGACGCCGCCCACGCCTTCGTCGCGGACGACGCGCGCTTCCTGTACGCCATCTTCGAGGCCATCGCCGGCCGCGTCACGACCGCCGTCCTGTTCAAGACGATCACCGTGACCGACCGCCTCCCGCCCGACATGCGCCTCGTCGCCGGCTCAGCCGTGCCGCCGGCGACCGTCGAGGGCGATACGCTGCGCTGGACGTTGACCGACGTCCCGATCGCCGGCCTCGGCCTGCGCTACCGCGTCGAGCCGTTGGAGTGCGGTGAAGTGCCGACGAACGTCGCCGCGTTCGCCGAGTACACGGACGGCTACGGCCGCGCGGGCCGGCTGGACTTCCCGGTGCCGCGCGTGACGGTGAACTGCGGCCCGCCGACCGTTCCGCCGACGGTCACCCCCACGCCGTCGCCGACCGCCACGATCACCCCGACGCCATCGCCGTCGCCGACCCCCACCGCCACGCGCGAGCCCGTGCCGATCTACCTGCCCATCGGCATGCGGGAGCGCTGCATTCCCGGCGAGCGCCACGCGGACGTCGTGCTGGCCGTGGACGCGTCGTCGTCGATGGTCGGCGCCAAGATCGCGGCGGCGCGGCAGGCGGCGCGGCTGTTCGTCAGCCTGCTGGACGTGCCCCGCGACCAAGTGGCGCTCGTGGCCTTCGACGAGAACGCGCGGCTGGCAGCACCGCTCGGCAGCTCGGTCGATCAGCTGAACGGCAGCCTCGACACCCTGGCCACCGGCAGCGGCACGCGGATCGACCGCGGGCTGGAGACGGCGCAGGCCGAGCTGTTCGGCGCGCGCCACAAGGCCGGCAACACGCGCGTCGTCGTCCTCCTGACGGACGGACGCCAGCCGGACGAGTCGCGGACGATCGAGCTGGCGGCCGGGCTGCGCGCCCAGGACGTGGTCCTGTACGCGATCGGCCTCGGCGCGGACGTCGACCTGCCGTTCCTTGTTCGGATCACCGGCGACCCGGCGCGGGCCCGTCAGGCACCGTCGACCACGGAGTTGGCGGCGATCTATCGCCAGGTGGCAGGCGAGGTGCCGTGTCCACCGTCCGCGTTCTGGGGAGGAAGATGATGACGATGATGACGATGGCGAGCGCCGGAGGCGGCGATGGGGTGCGGGCCGGCGACTGGTCGTTCGATACGCTCGCGGGCGAGCCGGCATCGCCGTTCGACCATGCGTTCGACGAAGCGTTCGACAACCACGACGAGGCCGCGTCCGACGCGGCGGCCGCTGCCGACGAGACCGATCGCCCTTGGCTGCACGTCGCCCACGCCAACGGCTACCCGCCGCGCTGCTATCTCGCCTTGGCGGAGGCGCTGTCGGACCGCTGTCGCGTCGTCGGCCTGCGCACGCGGCCGATGACCGCGGGCATCGCCGCCGCCGCCGCGCTGTCGACGTGGCACCCGCTGGCCGACGACCTCATCGCAGCGCTCGAAGTGCTCGGGGCGGCGGAGCAGACCGGTCCGATCATCGGCGTCGGCCACTCGCTCGGCGGCGTGGTGACGCTGTACGCGGCGGTGGCGCGGCCGGACTTGTTCGCGTCCGTCGTCCTGATCGACCCCGTGTTCCTGATGCCGAGCGATGCCGCTGCGGCGGACGACGAGGGCGACGACGGCCCGAGCCCGCGCGCGGCACTCGTGCGGGGGGCGGTCGGACGGCGAACGACATGGGACAGCGTCGAGGAAGCGTTCGAGCATTTCCGCACGAAACCGGTCTTCGCGCGCTTCGACGACGACGCTCTGCGGGCGTACGTCCGCGGGTCGACGATGGGGACGGGGCGCCAGCGTTCAGCCATGAGCGGCGCATCGGACGCTTCCTGCACGCTGGCGATCCCCCGCGAGTGGGAAGCCCAGATCTACCGCACCCCGCCGACAGACGTCTGGGACATCCTCCCGCGCCTGACCGTACCGACGCTGGCGATCCGCGGCGCGCTCAGCGATACGCTGTCGCCCGCGGCGTGGCAGCGCTGGCAGGCGCTCCAGCCGGCGGCGACGTTCGTCGAGCTCCCTGACGTCGGGCACCTGCTGCCGTTCGAGGCGCCGGGGGCGGTGGCGGATGCGGTTCGCTCGTTCGTCGACGAGATCCGACTTCGCTGAAGCCGAGGAGGTGGGGCAATGGCACAGTCCGGCGACGCCGGTGCACCCGGCTTTCGGGCGACGCTCCTGAAGGTGGCGTGGCTGTCGATCCTGCTTGGCCTGGGCGTCCAGGCGCTCTCCATGGCCGTGGCGCTCGGCCACGGGAACGCCCTCGTGCCGGACAAGGCCGTGGCCGACGCGCTGAGCCGCGTCTCGTGGGCCACGCTGGTGTGCGTCGGGGTGGCGGCGGGGATGACGGCTTCGGGCGGCGCGCCGGCGATGTCGGGGCTGGCGGGGCTCGTGGCGGCGCCGATCGCGTTCGGGACGGCCAAGGGCGTCCAGCAGAGCGTCGGCACGATGCTGGGCGTCGGGGCGGCGGGCAACGTGGCGGTGGCGACGCTGGCCGTGATCGCGGCGATCAAGGCAGTGGAGTACGGCTGCCTCGGGCTGGCCGTCGGGTGGGTCGAGCGGCAGCGCTGGGGCGGGCTGGCGGCGTATCTCGGCATCGGGCTGTGCATCGGGCTCGTGTTCGGCAGCGCGATCTGGGCGGTCTCGCCCACCGGGGCGATCAAGCCTGCCTCGGCGGCGCTGATGACGTGGGCCGTCAACGAGGTGCTGTTCCCGGCGGGGTGCGCCGCCGTGCTGTTCGGCAGCAACGTCATCGGGAAGCGGCTGGCGGGCTGAGGGTGTCCGCGCCGTCGCCGGCGACGGCGACGGCGACGCCTGCGGCGTCCTGGACCGTCCGCCGCAGGCGTCGCGACGGCCGCTGACGATATATGATGTCGCCTTCGCCCGCGACCCCCGGATGTTGCACGCCATGTCCCGATCCCACGACGATCTCCAAGCCGCTCCGCCGCAGCCCCGCCGCCGCGCCGCGCATGCCGCCGTCCTTGCCGCCGTCGCGCTCGTCGCCGTCGGCCTCGTCGGCTGCACGAAGCGCAAGGCCGAGCCCGCACCGCTGGACCCCGCCACGTACGACCGCGTCGTCGGCCTGTTCTACAGCGGCCTCGGCGCGCTCGACTCCGGCGTGCAGAACGACCTGGCGGCGGCGATGTTCACGACGATGACGCAGCTGGCGCCGGCCGAGCCGGCCGGGTGGGCGAACCTGGCGGTGGCGCGGCTGCGGATGGGTGACAGCGACGCGGCGGCCACGGCGCTGGCCGAGGCGGACAAGGACGTCGACGACAGCCGGATCACGTTCCTCGGCGGGCTGATCGCCAGCCGCACCGGCAACGCGGAAGAGGCGCTGACGCTCTGGCGGGCGGCGATCGAGAAGGACCCGGGCAACCTGCGGGCGCAGTACGCGCTGATCCAGGAGCTGGCCCGCCAGGCGAGCCCCGAGGCCGAGGCCGAGATCCGCACGCACCTGGCCGCGATCCTGGCCGCCGACCCCGCCAACCTCAAGGCCCTCCTGGACACCGCCCGCGCCGCCGCCCGCTCCGGCGACGCCCCCGCCCTCGCCTCGGCCGTCGACGCCATTGCCGCGCGCACGGACGAGCTCGTCGCCAGCGTCAGCGCCGACCAGCGCCAGGTGGCCGCCGACCTGCCGGCGCTCATCGCCGAGCTGCAGGCCGCCGCCAAGGGCGACCCGAAGGCGCTCGCCTCGCAGCTGGCGATGCTCGACAACCTCTCCCGCGCGACCGAAGTCTTCCGCGTCGACCTGGCCAAGCTGACGTCGAGCGATCAGGTGATCGGCGAGCCGCTCACGGCGTTCCTCGTGCTGCCGGTGCCGAGCGCGACGCCGGCGGAGGCGGATGGGACGGTGACGTTCGAGGAGCGGGTGTTGGCGGATGTCGGCCCGGTAGGCGCGACGACCTCGACGGCCGTCGAGGCGGCTTCTGCCGTCTCGCGAACAACCTACACGCTGTCGCTTCGCTCCTTCGCCCTCGACCCGGATTCCCCTCCGGTCGTCATGCGCGTTCCCCGGTACGGCCCGATCGTGCTTCTGGCGGAGCCACCCATCGTTCTGCCTACAGTGAATCCGAACGCGGCGAATATCGATGCGGAGGCCTTTGATGCGGACAACGACCGCCGCATGGACCTTGCGGTCGCCGGTGTGTCGGGCCTCCAGCTCTGGCGACAGGTCGATCGGGGGCGGTTCGAGGATGTGACGGCGTCGATGGGTGTGAGCGACTCGATCATCAGCATGAACTACTCGTCGGTGTTGCCGTTCGACCTTGAGTTGGACGGCGACATGGATCTGGTGCTCCACGTGCTGGTGAGCGGCCCCTTCTCCAGCGTCGTGCTCAGGAACAACGGCGACGGCACATGGGCGGCGGCGAATGAATCACGTCTCGACGGCCTGCTGCCGGAAGCGTGGTTCGACATCGACCGGGACGGGGTCAACGACATCGTCGGAACGGATGAGCGCGGAAACGTGGCGGCGTACCGGAACCTGCGCGGGGGCCGATACGCGTTGTTCGACCAGCGAGCGACGATGGACCACGCCAACGGTGATCTGACGGTGGTGGATATGGACCACGATGGACAGTTCGAGGTTGTCACGGCAGGCAGTTCGGGCATCTCCGTCGTCAAGGCGTCTGGTGAAGATGCACCGTGGTCGGTGACCGCCATCACGGCCACGGGCTATGTCTCCGTGCCGGACTCGGATGGGTTGCCGCCTCGCGTGTTCAGCACCGATCTGGACAACAACGGCGCCGTCGATCTCGTGGTCTTCGACGGCGTCACGAGCCATGCGTGGCTTGCCGGGCCCGGCGACGCAGCGTGGACCGTTCTTGCACTCCCTGACGGATTCCGTGTGACGGACGTCGCCGACCTGGACGCCGACCAGCGCATCGACCTCCTCGGCCTCATCAACGCCGGCCGGCCCGTCGCCCTGATGAACCAGGGCGGCAAGAAGGCCTACCACGCCGTGACCCTCCAGGCGAGGGCCGCCGAAGCCGCCGACCAGCGGATCAACAGCTTCGCCATCGGCGGGGCGGTGGAGGCGCGGAGCGGGCGGCTGACGCAGAAGGTGCCGATCGACGGGCCGTACATCCACATCGGGCTGGGCGATCGGACGACGGCGGAGCTGGTGCGGTTCACGTGGCCGAACGGGACGATCCAGCCGGAGTTCGACGTGGCGGTGGACACGCCCGTCGTCGTCGAGCAGCGGCTGAAGGGGTCGTGCCCTTGGCTGTATGCCTGGGACGGGACGGCGATGGCGTTCGTCACGGACGTGCTCTGGAAGTCGCCGCTGGGTCTGCGGCTGAACGCGCAGGACACGGCCGGGGTGGTGACGACGCAGGACTGGGTAAAAGTGCGAGGGGATCAGTTGAAGCCGCGCGTCGAGGGGACGAGCGGTGGGGACGCGATCGCGGGCGGGGCGTCGGATGGTGCCGAGTCGGCGGGCGGCGATGCCACGGCGGGCGGGGCGTACTTCGACCTGCGCGTCACCGGCGAGCTCTGGGAGACGCACTACTGGGACTGGTTCGGCCTCATCGCCGTCGACCACGCCCCCGACGTCGAGGTCTGGGTCGACGAGCGGTTCGTCGTTCCGCCCGCGCCGCTGACCGTGCAGCCGACCGGCCCGGTGCAGGCCGTCGCGGCCGCCGTCGATCACCGCGGTCGCGACGTGACGGACCTCGTCGCCGACCGGGACAACCTCTACCTCGACACGTTCGCCCTCGGCAAGTACCAGGGGCTGGCCGAGGACCACTGGGTCGAGCTCGCGATCGACCCGGCATCCGTCGGCGGCGACCTCGTGAACGCCGTCGTCATCGCCCAAGGCTGGCTCTACCCCACGGATAGTTCGATCAACGTCGCGCTCGGGCAGGGCACGGGGCCGAAGCCGCAGGCTCTGTCGCTCGAGACCCTCGACGGCCAGGGCGGCTGGACCGTCGTCGAGCCGTTCATCGGCTTCCCGGCCGGCAAGGGCAAGACGATGCTGATCGACCTCGGAAAGCTCGCCGAGGCGCCGCGCGACGACGCCGGCCTCGTCCGGCTGCGGCTGCGCAACAGCATGGAGATCTACTGGGACCGCCTCGGCGTCGCCCGGCGGCTTCCGGCGGACGTCGCCACCGTCACGACGGCGACGCTCCGCTCGGCCGTCATGGGCTACCACGGCTTCTCGATGACGAACCAGTACGCCCGCGGCGTCCAAGGCCCCGGCGCCGTGCCCCGCAGCCAGCCCGACACGCCGGACTACAACGTGGTCGCCGCCACCGTCCCGATCTGGCTCGACCTGGCAGGCTGGTACACCCGCTACGGCCCCGTCGAACCCCTCCTCGCCGCCGTCGACGACCGCTACGTCATCGTCACCGCGGGCGACGAAGTCCGCCTCGCGTTCGACGACGTCGCACCGCCCGCAGACGGCCTCGCGCGCGACTACGTATTCCAGAGCGACGGCTGGAACAAGGACGGCGACTTCAACACGGCATACTCCGCCACCGTCCACCCGCTGCCGTCGCACGACAACCCGATGTACGTCGATCAGCAGGTGTACGGCGCCACCGGGGCGCTGGCCGACGACCCCGTCTATCGCGCGAACGCGAACGACTGGGCGACGTACCACACGCGCTACGTCTCGCCGCTGCCGGTGCAGCGGGCGTTGTGGGGGGAGGATCGATGAACGCGTCGGGATCCAAGGACGCCGTGGCCGCCGCTGCAGGGGGCGCGAGCCGGCGGGACGCCATCGGCCGCGCGGCGCTCGGCGCCGGCTTCATCGGCCTGCTCGCCCTCACCGCCTTTCTCGCGAATCGCTCGGACGGCGGCAACTCGGGCGGCGTCGGCGGCCCGGCCGGCGGCGACCGGGCGGCGGCGATGGAGCGCCACGGCTTCCACCTGGCCGAGGTCTCGGGCGCGGCCGGCATCTCCTTCACGCACACCGCGCCCACGTTCGACGCCAAGCTCGACCACATCATGCCGCAGATGGCGGCCATGGGCGCCGCGGTCAGCGTCGTCGACGTCGACGACGACGGCTGGCAGGACCTGTACGTCACGAACAGCGGCGAGGGCAGCCGGAACGCGCTCTACCGCAACAAGGGCGACGGCACGTTCGAGGACATCGCGGCGGCGGCCGGACTGGCCGACGTGAACCGGGACGGCACCGGCATCTCGGCCGGCGCGGTGTGGGGGGACTACGACAACGACGGCGACCGGGACGTCTTCCTCTACAAGTGGGGGCGCTCCGAGCTGTTCGAGAACGTGACGGAGGGGGCTGGCGTCCGCTTCCAGCCCGTCGGCGAAGCGGCGGCGCTTCCCGCGTGGGCCAACATCAACAGCGCCACGTGGCTGGACTACGACAACGACGGCCTGCTCGACCTCTTCTTCGCCGGCTACTACGCCGAGGACGTCGACCTCTGGCAACTGCAGTCGACGAAGATGATGCCCGAGAGCTTCGAGTACGCCGAGAACGGCGGGCGGCGCTACCTCTATCGCAACCTGGGCGGCGGCCGATTCGAGGACGTCACGGCCGCGGCGGGCATCGACAGCCGCCGCTGGTCGCTGGCCGTCGCCGCGGCCGACCTGCGCGGGGTCGGGCGGCAGGATATCGTCATCGCCAACGACTACGGCGTCAGCGAGTACTGGCTGAACGAGGGCAACGGGCACTTCACGAACGTCGGCAAGGAGAGCGGCATCGGCTTCCGGCCCAAGAGCGGGATGAACGTGGCCTTCGGCGACGTCTTCAACGACGGGCGGCAGAGCATCTACATCTCGAACATCTCCGAGGAAGGCGTGCTGCTGCAGGGCAACAACCTCTGGGTGCCCGTGGCCGACGCGCCCGCCGACGCCCCCAGGTTCGAGAACCTGGCCAGCTCGCTCGGCGTCGAGCTCGGCGGCTGGAGCTTCGGGGCGCAGTTCGCCGACCTGAACAACGACGGCCACCAGGACCTGTTCCTGACGAACGGCTTCGTCAGCCTGAACCCGAGCAAGAGCTACTGGTACGACTACTCCAAGATCGCCGGCGGGAACACGACGATCATCTCCGACGCCGCCAACTGGCCGCCGATGTCCGACAAGAGCCTCGCCGGCGCCCAGCCCAAGCGCGTCTGGCTGAACGACGGCGCGGGCGCCTTCGTGGAGGTGGCGCAGGTCGTCGGCGTGACGGAGACGCACGACGGGCGGGCCGTCGCCGTCGCCGACCTCTGGAACCGCGGCGTTCTGGACGTCATCGTGGCGCACCAGCGCGGGCCGCTGCTGGTCTACAAGAACGAGGTCGCACCGGATCGGCACTGGATCGGCTTCGCGCTGACCGGGGCGGGCCAGGTGAACCGCGACGCCGTCGGCGCCCGGGTGCGGCTGCGCTGGGGCGGCCAGGAGCAGGTGCAGAGCGTGCTGAGCGCGTCCGGGTTCTGCGCCCAGAACGACCGCCGGCTACACTTCGGCCTCGGCAGCGCGGCGCAGGTCGACGAGGCGATCATCGAGTGGCCGGACGGGACGGAGCAGACGCTCGCCGCGCCGGCCGTGGACACGGTGCACGACGTGACGGCCGGGAACGGGCCGTGATCCCCGCTCAGGAGTGACGAGATGTCGACCACGCCGCAGACCCTGCCCGCGCCGCCGGCCCTGCCGCCAAGCCACTGGCTGGCGATGCCGATCGACAAGCGCTACCTGCCGCCGCTGCTCATCACGCTGATCCTGATCGCCGGCAACGCGCTGTTCCGCGGCCTCGAGGGTATCGACAAGACGCTGCTCTCGATCGGCACGTGCATCGGCGCCGAGGTCGTGCTGTCCAAGGTGATCCGCAAGCAGTGGCCGAACGCCGCCAGCGCCTACATCAGCGGGATCAGCATCGGCATGCTGCTGCGCTCGCCGTACTACTGGCCGTACATCCTGTGCGCGCTGATCACGATCGGCTCGAAGTACGTCATCCGCTACCGCGGCCGCCACATCTGGAACCCGTCGAACTTCGGCATCGCGATGATGGTCATCCTGGCCCACAACGCCGTGGCGACGCTCTCGATCCAGTGGGACAACAAGCTCTACGTGATGCTCGTCATCTGGACCGCCGGCGCGATCATCATCGGCCGCCTGAAGCGCTTCCACATCTGCCTGACGTACGTCCTGTCCTTCCTGGCCTTCGCCTTCCTCCGCCACCTGATCACCGGCGATCCCTACCTGGCCGAGATCGCGCCGATCACCGGCCCGATGTACCAACTCTTCACGTTCTTCATGATCACCGACCCGCCGACCACCGTGAAGGGCAAGGTCCCGCAGATGGTCGTCGCCTTCCTCGTCGCCGCCATGGAGTTCGTCCTGCGGACGATCGGGGGCTTGGACGTGGCCTGGGGCGCGGTGGGGCAGTGGGTGCAGCTGATCAGCGTCCACGCGCCGTACTTCGCGCTGTTCACCGTGGGGCCGATCGCGCTGGTGACGCAGATGGTGTGGCTGGGGCGAAGGGGCGGGGCGGGCGCGGTCGGTGGGGCGGTGGGGGCGGCGCCGGCGTCGTCGGGTGGGGCGGCGTGAGGGAGGCTGCGATCCTGGGTATGTCTGGCGACCGGGAATAGGTAAGACGGGTGGGTCGCTATAGGTAGGATTGCGGCACGAATCGCTGGGAATCGGCTCCGGACGGCACGTCGACCGCGCCGTTCGGTAGTTGGATCGATCGGGCGAGCCGGATCCCGAGGAACTGTTCGCGGAGATCCTGCGGCGAGCCATAGCGCTCCCACACAGGTGAGGCCTCGTCCGCGGCGAAGTACTGGCCGCGGATCGTGCGATACAGCTCGGCCGGCACGTCGAGCGCCTCGCGGCCATCGTCGGGGACGTATGGGTAGGACCAGCGGCACGTCGCCGCTTCGTTGCCCCACAGCGTGGAGGTCCACGTCATCACGTTGCCGTTCATGTCGGCGAGCCCGAGCGTCGTGTCGCTGGCGGGGAAGACGCCGATCGGCACCTCCCGGCCCAGATGGGCCGCGCCGCTGTTGCTGATCGGCGACGGATGGACATTCGCCGGATCTTCGGCCCAGTCGTTGCCGGCGCGCGAGGCCGCCTCGTATTCCGCGTCGGTGGGCAGGCGATACGTCACGCCGCTCTGGGCGGTGAGCCAATTGCAGTAGGCCAGCGCCTCGAACCAGCAGATGCCGGTGATCGGCCGCACGGGATCGAAGCCGCCGTGATCCTGCCATAGGCGGGGCTGCGTCCAGCGGCGGTTCGGAAACATCTCCGCCAATCGGGCGCCGAAGGCTTCGCGGGTCAAGAGGAGATGACCCTTCCACCGGTCGTACGTGGGTTGGCGCATCGTCCCGTCGACAAGCATGTTGTCCAGCATGTCCGGTCGGAGCGCAAAGCGGTCCCAGATGGCCATCATGTCCGCTCGCCGCCCCGCGGTGGTGTTCGTGCCGTCGCGCCACGCCTCGGCGGCCGGCGTCGGCCACCAGCGCGGCTCGTCGTAGCCGCCGCCGTCCACGAAGCAGGCGTACTCGGCGTTCGTCACCGGGAAGCGGCCCAAGGCGAAGCGCTTCAGCGTCACTTGGTGCATCGGCACGCTCACGTGGTACGGCTCGCCGAGATACTCGCCTGGCTCGTCCCAACCGATCGTGCGCGTTCCGCCGGGGATCTCGACCATCGGCGGCTCCAGGTATGCGCCGTACGGGCCGTCCCGCCGCGCGAACCGCGGGTCACCCAGTGGGCCGAGAGCGAGCCCGGCGTCGATGCGGGCGCGCAGATCGGCGTTGGGATCGCGGCTGCGTTCGACGAGCGCCCAGCGCACCGCGTCCAGCAACGCGTCGGGCAGGCGTGCGCCGATCTCGGGCGCGGCGGCGGCGCGGCCGGCCAGCGCCAGATTGCATGTCATGAGGTCCAGGACGGTTGCCGCGGGGTCGGCCGACATCGCCGCGGCCATCAAGCACGTTTCGTCCCAACTGGTGCCCGGCAGCGGCGGAACCAACTCGCCCGGGCCGAGACCGCCCAACGTCACCGCGAGGCTCGGGGTGACATCGCTGATCCGCCAGGCCGTACGGCACTGATCGAACGTGCCATTCCGGGCGAGCAGACGAGCAGCGAAGTACTCCTGCATCTGTTGATGCGCGAAACGGATCTCGTCGCGATCGACCGCTTCGTCCACGACGCCCAGCGCGGCGCCGGCGGCCAACAGGTCATCCGCCGGGCTGCCGCGGAGCAGCGCGTGGGCCTGGGCAACGGTGGCGCAGACCTGCGCCCCTTCCGGTCCCGTCAGCGTGTCCTGCAGACCGCTGGCCAGCACGGACAGTTGGGGCACCAGCGGTCCTTGTTCGGGCAGATCGTAGGGCGATGCCCAGTCGCCCGCCTGGACCAACCGCCGCCGATCGCGCGCCGTGAGCAGCCAGTCCGGCCGAAACAGGGCGTTGTCCCGCTCGATCTCGCGGCGCAGCGCGCGGCGCATCAGGTTCGTGAACAGCGCGGCGCGGCCGTGGACGAGCCCGCGACCGTCGCCGGCCTGATCGGCATACAGAATCAGCATGTACGGGGTGCGGAGCAGATCCCGCTCGGGCCGCTCCGCCACGGTGTCCCAGAGGGCCGCGCCGGATTCGCCGAGGCGGCTGATCAGCAGCAGCCGAATCTGATCGTCGCTCAGCGCCTCGATCTGGACGTGCGGCACGCGTTGACCGGCCGACGACAGCGGCTCGCTGTAGTCCAGCGTCCGGCAGGTGAACACAAACCTCGTGCCGGGGCAACGGGCGACGGTGTCGATCAGGAAGGACTTCCAGGCTTGGACGACCGCCCAGTAGTCCAGGCTGGACGCGTGCGGCATCTCGTTCAGCCCATCGAGGAGCAGTGTCAGCCGACCGTCGGCGAGCAGCTCGTGCAAGGGGGGCATGTCGGGCCAAGCTGTGGACCACTCCGCCGTCAGCCACTCCGCCGGACCGAGCATGTCGCCGTCGCCCCGGGATCGATAGCGGTTCAGCGACACCAGCTGGGTCAGTCGGCCGCTGCCGGTGCGCAGTGCGTCCGCCGACAGGTCGAGCTCCAGGCGACGCAGGATCGTGCTCTTGCCCGAGCCCGGGCCGCCGAGCAGCACGACGGCCGGCTCCGGCGCCGCGGCGAGCACGGCGCGCAGGTCGTCGAAGCGCTCCACGTTGCGCTCCCAACGGTTGGGCGCCGCCATCTCGCCCTTGTCCGCCAGCAGCGTCAGCCGGACGAAGCGGCGGTCCAGCTGATAGCGGGGCTGAGACCATGCGGCCACCCGGCCGACCTGATAGGCCTGCGCGTCCGCCGGGTGCCGGTGAGCGATGAGGGCTGCGTCCTCGGGGTCGAGGTCATAGGTTTCTGCGCCGGAGCAGACGCGGGCGAGCACGTTTTCGACTGCCACGGCCGTGAGGCGGTCGTCGAGATGCGCCGCCGCGCGCCGTGATGGCATAGCGGTGACCAGATCACGACCGTCATGCCTGGAGGACGCTTCGCCACGCGGTGTGGACGCCGCGTTGGCGTCCAATTCAAGCTGCTGCAGCTGAAGCGTGAGCAGGCGGACGCCAAGGCCGATGCGCCGCGTCACCTGGGTGCGACCGTGTTTCGAGCCGTGCCGTACGACGGCCGCAATGTCCTTCACTTGAAGCGGCGGGGTCGCGACAAACCGATGGTACAGCGTGCTCCACGCCTCGCGATGGGGGTCGTCGGCGAGAAAATCGGCTTCGAGAAGGCCTATTGCGACGGCGCTGAGCGGGAGATGCCGTGCGGCGGCACCGTTGCGCTCACCGCCAACAATGGCCACCGCCGGGCCGCCGGCAGCGCGGCTCGCCGCGAGGTGCTCCTCGATCACGCAGCTCAGCGCCGCGGCGAGCGCCAATTCGCGTCCCGCGTCGGACGCCCCGATCCCGTCGACCTCTACCCGCGCGCGGACCAGTTCAGCGCCAAGCAAGGGGTTTCCCGACAGGCTGCGCGCCGTTCGAACGCACGCCAGCGCCTGCCGGACCGCGACCTCGGTGATGCGCGCGATGTCCATGCCGCCTCGTTGGATGAGTGGGGCGATTGTATCACGCCGACGGGGGCGATTGTCCCATCGCTGTCTCATTCGTGTGCCCTGCAGGGTGTGTCGTGCACAGGGATTTGGATAGCCTGGACGAACGTCCGCGACCGGCGCGCATCGACCGCCGGCTGCGACGTGTCGACGCCGGCGGCCGAAGGGCCGACACCCTGTTTTCTATTCCCTGGAGGGACAGGTCATGATTACAGAACACAAGTATCTCAAGCCCCTGTACGTGCTCGCCATGGTGCTGCTCGGTGCGACGAGTTTCGCGATTTCGAAGAGCGAAATGCAGCACCCCAAGCGGACCGTCAGCGCACAAAGCGCATGCCTGCAGCCGCCCTCGGGCCTCGTGGGTTGGTGGCCGTTGAACGGGACCACCAACGAGGTCCAAGGCGGTCACGCCGTCACGCTCGTCGGAAGCCCGGCATACGCCACGGGCATGGTCGACCGGGCTCTCCAATTCGACGGCATCGATGACTATGGCTGGGTGGACGCGTCCCCGAGCCTCAACGTCGGGGCGGGCAATGGGCTGACGATCGACGCTTGGGTCAAACCGACCGACCTCACGAACCCCCGACCGCTCCTCGAATGGTCCGACGGCAGCCCCGGCACCCACATGTGGACGTCGGTGACCGCACTGGGCGCGGTCGGCCCAGCCAACCTGTACGTCAACTTGAGCGGCGTGGGCGCGAGCGTCATCTACTCCCCTCCGGGCATCATGACGCTCAACGCTTGGCAGCACGTCGCCGTCACCTATGACAAAGCATCCGGCGTGGCGAGGCTATTCCGGAACGGCGCGGAGGTCGCGCAGCGGAACCTGGGCTCCTTCACGCCCCTGACCGCCTTCGATCTTCATATCGCTCGACGCCCACCAGGCACCTTCGGACCGCTGAACTACCTGGGCATGGGAGGCATGGACGAGCCGCGCGTCTTCAACCGCGCGCTCTCGCCCGCGGAAGTCCTGGCCATCTTCCAGGCCGGCAGCATCGGCCTGTGTCTGCCGGACGCGGACAGCGACGGCGTGGTGGACGACGTCGACAACTGCCCTCGCTGTACGAACCCTGATCAAGCGGACGCCGACGGCGACGGTGAGGGCGACGCCTGTGCGTCGTACACCGTGGACTCCAGCCGGATCGGCTGGTGGCGGGCGGAGGGCACGGCGCTCGACAGCGAGGGGGCGCATCACGGCGTGACGTCGCTGGAAATGGGCCTCGGCGGCGCCGTGGATTACGTGCCGGGGAAGGTCGGACATGCGTTCCGCCTCAAGCGGGATGGCCAGGTGCACTTCGTCGAGTTCGGCAGCTGGTTCAACCTGCAGGTGTTCAGCATTCACATGTGGGTCAAACCCGGAGCCTCGCAGTATCCGCTGGCCGCGATTCTGGACAACCGACAACTCAACAACGGCAATTGGACCCTTGCGCACAACTATTTCGGCGCCGGCCCGAGCTCCGTGGCTGCGGAATGCTGTGTGTCCTATACCCTGGTCCCAGGCATCTGGCAGCACCTGGCGATCACGCGGGATGCCGGCCACGTCGTCCGGGCCTATGTGGACGGCGCACTGGTGGGCACCGCAACGAGCACCGGGCCGATCAACTACGACTACACGCCGTCCCTCCGCCTTGGCTACCACGCCAGCCTCACCGGTCGCCAGTGGGATGGTCTGGTCGACGAGCTCTCGATCCACGATCGCGCGCTCTCGGCCGCGGAGATCCAGGCGATCGTCCAGGGGGTCAACCCCTGCAGTGAGGATCGCGACGACGACGGCGTACTCAACCCCACCGACAACTGCCCGACGACCACGAACAGCAACCAGTTGAACTCCGACGGCGACAGCCTCGGTGACGCCTGCGACCCGGACGACGACAACGACGGCGTGGCAGATGCGGTCGACAACTGCCCGCTCGCGGTCAACCCCGGCCAGCTGGATACCGACCACGACGGCCAAGGCGACGCCTGCGACGCCGACGACGACAACGACGGCATCCCGGACGGGAGCGACACGTGCCCGACCAGCGCGCTCACGGCGGAAGTCATGGACGCGCTGGCGATGTTCTCGACGACGGCCACGACGAACCCGGTGCCGGGCAGCCCGTGGGTATACGGCTACAAGCCCACGCTGGGCGGCGCGTTCACACCGTACAGCGCCGTTGTCCTCAACCATTGCGGCAACCAGATGGTGTACTGGTACGCTCCCGGTGCGGACCGCGGCGTGGTGGGGCGGAGCAAGGTCGGCACGGCGTTCAACTGCGGCACGCCCGTCGTTCCTCCGGACCGCGTGTTTGCCCACCCAAGCGCGACCGGCGACATGCCGACCATCCGTTGGTCCGCGCCGGCGGCCGCCACGTACTACGTGGCAGCGGAGTTCCGGTGCCAGGACCCAAGCGGTCCGACGAGCACCGATGTCCACGTCCTCAAGAACGGCGCTTCGCTGTACGACGCCATCGTCTCCGGCCCGTGTACGACCGCGACGCAGGTCTACAGCGCCAACGTCACCGTGGCGGCGGGCGATACCCTCGACTTCAGCGTCGGAATGTATGGCACCAACCAGTTCGACAGCACCGGCGTCAAAGCCACGATCACGCCCCTGGACTCGGACTGCGATGAGGTCGCCGACCACGAGGACAACTGTCCGTTCGTAAGCAATCCCGACCAAGCGGACGCGAACCACAACGGCTTCGGCGATGTCTGCGAGCCCGACGCGGACGACGATGGCATTCTGGACGCCGACGACAACTGCCCGTCCGTCGCCAACGCCGACCAGGCGAACCACGACGAGGACGCCGACGGCGACGCCTGCGACGCCGACGACGACAACGACGGCGTCCCGGATGCGACGGACAACTGCCCGATCCAACCAAACCCGTCGCAGCTCGACACGGACGGCGACGGGATCGGCGACGCCTGCGACCCGGACGACGACAACGACACCGTGCTCGACGGCGACGACAACTGCCCGACGACGCCCAACGAGGCCCAGTCGGACCTCGACGGCGACGACCTCGGCGACGAATGCGACAGTGACGACGATGGCGACGGGATCCTCGACGAGGACGACAACTGCCCGCTGGCCGCCAACCCCAGCCAGGCCGATGCGGACGACGACGGGATCGGCGACGCGTGCGAGGCGGATGCGGACAACGACGGCATCCCGAACGTCGACGACAACTGCCCGCTCACGTCGAACGGCGACCAGGCGAACAGCGACACCGATGCGCAGGGCGATGCCTGCGACGACGACGACGACGGGGACGGCGTCCTGGACGCCGCCGACAATTGCCCGCTCGTCGCCAATCCCGGCCAAGCGGACCAGGACGGCGACGGCATCGGCGACCCGTGCGACGGCGACGTGGACGGCGACGGCACGGACAACGCCGCCGACAACTGCCCGACGACGCCCAACGACCAGGCGGACCTCGATGTCGACGGGGTCGGCGATGCGTGCGACCCGGACGACGACGGCGACGGCGTGGCGGACACGGCGGACAACTGCCCGATGACGCCGAATGCGGACCAGACGGACCTCGACGTCGACGGGATCGGCGATGCGTGTGACCCGGACGACGACGGCGACGGCGTGCCGGACGACATGGACAACTGCCCGCGCCATGCCAACGAGGATCAGCTGGACAGCGACGGCGACCTTCAGGGCGACGCCTGCGACGTGGACGATGATAACGACGGCATCCTCGATGCCGGCGACAACTGCGCCCTCGTCGCCAACCCGCTCCAGACGGACACGGACGGCGACGGCCAAGGCGATGCGTGCGACGCGGACGACGACAACGACGGCGTCCCAGACGCAGACGACAACTGTTCGCTCCTCGCAAACGAGGACCAGTTGGACACGGACACCGACGGTGCTGGCGACGCGTGCGATGCGGACGACGACGGCGACGGCATCCTCGACGGCGTCGACAACTGCCCGCTCGCACCGAACACGGACCAGGTCGACACGGACGGCGACAGCCAAGGGGATGCGTGTGATCCGGACGACGACAACGACGGCATCGCCGACGAAGACGACAACTGTCGGTTGGACCACAACCCCGGCCAACTCGACACGGACGACGACGGCCAGGGCGACGCGTGCGACGCCGACGACGACAACGACGACGTCCTGGACGGCGACGACAACTGCCCGCTCAAGCCGAACCCGTCCCAGTCCGACATCGACGCCGACGGTCTCGGCGACGATTGCGATGCCGATATCGACGGCGACGGCGTGCTCAACGACGACGACAACTGTCCCATGGCCGCCAACCCCGACCAGGGCGACGCGGACGAGGACGGCATCGGCGACGCGTGCGAAGCGGACGCGGACAACGACGGCATTCCGAACGCGGACGACAACTGCCCGCTCGCGTCGAACAGCGACCAGGCGAACAGCGACACGGACGCGACGGGCGACGCCTGCGACGCGGACGACGACAACGACGGCGTCCCGGACGCGACGGACAACTGCCGGATCACGGCCAACCCCGACCAGGACGACCTGGACGAGGACGGCATCGGCGACCCGTGCGACGATGATGTGGACGGCGACGGCGTGCTCGACACCGTCGACAACTGCCCGCGCATGGCGAACGCATCGCAAGCGGATCTGGACGACGACGGCATCGGCGACGCCTGCGACGACGACGGCGACGGCGACGGCATCGCCAACGCGGACGACAACTGCCCGACGACCGCCAACGCCGACCAAGCCGACACGGACGGCGACGGCGACGGCAACGCGTGCGACGCGGACGACGACGGCGACGGCGTCCCGGACGCCGCCGACAACTGCCCGCTCACGCCGAACGCGTCCCAGTCCGACGCGGACGGCGACGGCGTCGGCGACAGCTGCGATCCCGACCCGATCGTCACCGTCGATACGGCCGCCGTCGCCGTCGACGAAGGCCAGACGGCGGTGAACGCCGGGACGTTCGCGGACTCGGACGACGGCTATGCAGTGACGGTGAGCGCGTCGGCCGGCAGCATCGTCAAGAGCGGTGCCACCCCGAACGGCGGTGCCTGGACCTGGTCGCTAGCCACCACAGACGGCCCGGCGGACAACCAGACGGTCACGATCACCGTGGACGACGGCAACGGCCATCTCACCCAGGCCACGTTCGCGCTCGGCGTAACGAACCTCCAGCCCTCGGCCACGTTCGGCGCCCCGTCCTCCGTCTCGGCAGGCACACCGATCGGGCTCGCCCTCACGGGCGCGACGGATCCCGGCAGTGGTGACGTCGCGGCCGGCCTCACGTTCGCGTTCGACTGCGGCGACGGCGCGGGCTACGGCCCGTACAGCGCGGCATCGACGGCCAGTTGTACGACATCGAGCGCCGGCAGCCGGACGGTCAAGGGCCGCGTGCAGGACCACGACGGCGCGTCGCGTGAGTACACGGCCGTTGTGTCCATCGCCGGCGCGGTGAACGCCTGCGCGATGACGCCGACGATTGTCGGCACGAGCCAGGGCGAGACGATCAACGGCACGAGCGGCAACGACGTCATCCACGGCCTGGGCGGCAACGACGTGATCAACGGCAACGGCGGCCACGACGTGATCTGCGGCGGCAACGGCAAGGACACGATCACGACGCTCTCGGGCGACGACACGATCGACGCGGGCGGCGGCAACAACACGATCCACGCCGGAGGCGGCACCAACCGGATCACGACCGGTAACGGCAACGATGGCATCACCGCCGGCAGCGGTGACGACACCGTGCTCGGCGGCGGCGGCAGCGACACGATCATCGTCGGTGACGGGTCGAACACGATTGTCGGCGGCAACGGCAAGGACGAGATCACCGCCGGCGACGGCGACGACACCGTGACGGACTCCGGCGGCCATAACGACATCGACCTCGGCGGAGGCACGAACCGCGTGACAACCGGCAACGGCAACGACGAGATCACGAGCGCCACGTGCAGCGCCGAAGTCGACGCGGGCGGCGGCCACAACACGCTCACCCTCGGCGAAGGCACATGCCGGATCACGACCGGCAACGGCAACGACCAGATCGCCCGCGGCAACGGCGACGGCGACATCGACGCCGGCGGCGGCCACAACACGATCACGACCGGCAACGGCCTGCACGCGATCGTCTGCGGCAACGGCAACGACACCGTCACGGACGGCAACGTCGGCAATGCGATCGACGTCGGCGGCGGCCACAACACGGTGTACGCCGGGGGCGGTGACGACACGATCACGGCCGGCAACGGCAACGACGCGGTCGACGGCGGTCCTGGCACGGACGCGTGCGATGCGGGCGGCGGGAACAACACCGTGGTGAGCTGCGAGTTGCCGTAGCGAACGGTGAACAGCCGATCGGGCCAGGCGGCCTGCTGAGCCGACGATTTGGCGCCGCCCTTCCCATGTGGGGAGGGCGGCGCTGTACATTGGGCAGTGCTCGGTGCCAAGGTTGCGCAGCGCCTCGTCCAATGCCATGGTTCGCCCGGCGACATCTCGATCGCCTCGGAGGACCGACGACAGTGCACAGCCCTACCGCCCCAACCGCGCCCGCCTCTCAGCGACGACACCGCCGGATCCGCTGGACCCTTATCGTCCTCCTCTCCCTGATCAGCGTCAACGCCCTCGCCGCCGGTTTCAGCTTCATCCAACAGCCCGACGGCACCGGCCTCGGGATCCCGCAGGACTGGCTGCTCGGAACACCGTTCCGCGACTACCGGATCCCCGGGATTCTCCTCTTCGGCCTCGGCCTGCTCCATGCATTCGCGGCGTTCACCGAGGTGCGGCGCCGCCCATCCGCGTGGTTCTGGGCCGGCATGAGCGCCGGCGGGATCCTCATCTGGATCGTCGTGCAGGCCTTCCTCATGGGAAGCACGCGGCATCCGATGCAGACGATCCTCCAGGCGACCGTGTTGGTGGTGGGGATCGTTACAGGCCTGTTGGCATTGGCGCAGTTCTGTCGCCGCGGATGAGGCGGCGGTGGGCGGGCCGGGGGATCCGACGCGGACGGGTAGTGGTGGTGTACTAATCCGCCTCGCTCGCCGCATCCAGAAAGTCGGCAAACGCCTCCAAGTCCGCATCGAGACATGCGATGACGTGCGGCACCTGCGCGATGAGCTGCGCCACTCGCTCGGAACTGATGTCCCAGGCGTACAGGTGACGGATCCGATGGCGAAACCGCATGAAGTCGTCCAGCATCGTTCGAGTGGCAGGACCGAGGACAGCTGGTCGAACATCCGGAATCTGGAGCGCCATCTGATCCAGCAGGTCGCGATTCCATGTGTCGGAGCGCGGTACGGCGCCATCCAGCTCGCGGGCGATCCACTCGAATGTGCGCTCAAGCCCGCTGTAGAACGCGTGGAGGTTGAGCGCGGCCGCCTCGACGAACGCTTCTTCGTCCACATCGGATCGCAGACCACGCCCGTAGACGTCCTTCGCCCGGGTGGCCGCGCGCCGGACGTCCGGCCAGTCGGTTCGCAGGCGCTGTTCGTACAGCCGGTAGCGAGGGATCACAGCTCGATCCCCTCCTCGTCGATGACCGTCCGCAACGTCGGCGAGCACTCGGCCAAGTCAACGACATCGACCTCGACGCTGGCGACCCTGGCCGCTTCTGCCCATGCCCGAAAGAACGTCGAGACAGGGATACCTGACACGGCAAGGTCGATGTCGGACTGTTCGAAGAAGCCGCCAGGTCGGGCAACGGATCCGAACAGGATCACGCGTGTTGCGCCGAATCGCTGGCGCAGCACGCCCGCCGCCGCCTCGGCATCGGCGCGCGCGCGCAGCCGCATGGCTTCGCGCTCCGCCTGCTCAGCCCGGTACCGGGCGCGGATGCCGGGGAGGTACGCGGCATAAGGCGGGTCTGAGTCGATGGGCTCGGTGGAGGGGGGGGCAACATGCCACCGATGCTAGCAGGCAGCGTAGCTGGGCACAATCGAGAGTTACGCTCCGAACCGATCCCCCCGCCTTGGCCGCGCCGAAATCTCACCGTGGTTGCGACCCAAGTCCACCCGCATACCTGATCTCACTCCCCATGCGTACTCGATGCCCATCGGCATGCGTGCTTGCGCGAAGACCGAACATTGACGCGGACGTCGCGCTCGCGAGACTATCGCGACCCCCTCCCCGGCGCAACCGCCTCCCACCACCCCTCCGCCTCCCCCAGCCACGCCCCGACGCATCCCTCGAACGCCGCCGCCGTGTCGCACCCCCCGCGCACGGCGATGCGCGGCAGCGCCAGCAGCGCCGCGCCCGCCGCGTATCCGTCGGGGTTCGCCGTGACGGCCGCCGCATAGCCGGCCGCCGCCGCCGCTGCCCGCACGCGGTCGTCGAAGTTGCCGTACGGGTAGGCCAGAAGGCGCGGGCGCGTGCCGGTGCGGGCGGCGATGACGTCGGCCGATGCCGTCAGCTCGTCCGCCAGGGCGGCGTCGGACAGGCCGATCAGGTCGCGGTGCGTGCGGGTGTGGGCCCCGATCGTCATGCCGCGCTCCACCAGCGCCGTGACGTGATCCCAGTCCAGTGAGCCGATCCAGCCGGCCTCGACGGGCTCGGTCGTGAGGAAGAACGTCGCCGTCACGCCGTGCCGCTCGAGGATGGGCAGCGCGATGTCGAACTGGTCGCGCCAACCGTCGTCGAACGTCAGCACGACGGCCTTCGGCGGCAGCGGTGTGCCGAGGGCGAGGGCATCGACGACGGCGTCGAGGGCGACGACCGTCCAGCCGCCGCGGGCGAGGGCAGTGAGGTGCAGCTCGAGCGCGGCCGGCGAAACCGTCGTCTCCCGCAGGGCGGACGTTGCCGGAACATCGGCGGTGACGTGGTGGTAGAGCAGGATCGGCACCGGCGCGCGGCGGATGCCGTCTGGGTCGGGCGCAAGGACGATCTTCGCAAGCGAACGCCCGGACCGCACGGCGCCGCTGTGGACCGCGAGGGCCGCGGTCGGTACGTCGGATGTGGATCGCGGCTGCCGTGCGGGCTCGATCGATGCCGATGTCGCCACGTCCGGCACGGGCGAAGGCAGCGGGGACGGGATCGGCCGGTGGGCGATCGTCACGAGCATGAGCACGGTGGTGGCGAGCGCCGCGGTGCGCAGCGGGACGGCACCGGCGCGGGGGTCGGTCGGGAACATCGTCAGGCCTCCGCCGCTCCGGCCTGTGGATCGTCACCCCGGGCGCGACGGTGGTGGGGTGCGGGGATGAACCGGAGCGCGGCGTCAGCCTAACGGCGATCCGCATGTCTGTGGGGCCCATTCACCGCCGCGCCGCCGCCGCGCAACCGTCGCGCCGCCGCCGAAACCGTCGCACGGCGCGCGAAACCGTCGCCGACCGGCGTCGCCTACTCCAGCCCGTGATCGATCACATACCGCACGACGTCCGCGTTCGTCCGCATGGCCATCTTCTCCAGCATCCGGCTACGGTACGTGCTCACCGTCTTCACGCTCAGCCCGAGCTCCGCCGCCAGCTCACCGACCGCCTTGCCCTGCCCGAGCCCGACGAGCACGGTGAACTCGCGGTTGGAGAGCCCTTCGTGCGGCGTCGACGAGCTGAGGCCGAGCGCGACGTCGGCCAGCGTCTCGGCGACGGCGGCGCTGACGTACTTGCCGCCGTTCAGCACCCGCTTCAGCGCGTCGACAAGTTCGGTGGAGGCGCTGTCCTTGCTGACGTAGCCGGAGGCGCCGCTCTTGAGGGCCCGCATCGCGTACTGGGACTCGGCGTGCATGCTGAGGATCAGGACGGGCATTGCCGGGCGCAGCGCCTTGATCTCGGGGAGCAGGTCGAGCCCGCTGCGGTCGGGCAGCGAGATGTCGAGGACCATCACGTCCCAAGTCGCCTCCCGAACCTGCCGCATCGCCTCGTCCGCCGTGGCCGCCTCACCGATCACCCACCCGCCGACCTCATCCGTGATCGTCTGCTCGAGGCCGCGCCGGAAGATCGCGTGGTCGTCAGCGATCAGCACCCTCGTCATGCGGGTCCTCCTCCGTCTCCAAGGTGTCCGGGGTTTCGAGCGGCAGGACGAGCGTCAATACGGTGCCACGGCCGTGTTCGCCGACGACGGTCACGCGCCCGCCGAGCTGGCGCGCCCGCTCGCGGATGCCGAGCAGGCCGAGCGCGTGCGGGCCCGACTGTTCCTCTTTCGTGATCCCGCGCCCGTCGTCGCGGACGACGAGCGTGAGGTGCGAGCCGTCCGTCGCCAACCGCACGTCCACCGCGCTTGCCGCGGCATGGCGCGTGATGTTCGTCAGCGCCTCGTTGAGGATCCGGTACGCCGCCGTGGCCACCGCCGGCGAGACGGTGGGTTCGTCGACGGCCACGGCGTGCTGCTGGCGGATGCCGGACCGCTGCGCGAAGTCATCGAGCTGCCACTCCACCGCCGCGGCCAATCCGAAGTCGTCGAGGAGGCTCGGCCGGAGGTTCAGGGCGATGCGCCGGGCAATGCGGACGGTGTCGTCGACGAGGTCGATGGCCGCCGTCAGGCTGGCCTGAGCGCCCTCGACATCGGACCGCTCCAGCCGTCGGCGGGTGGTCGTGAGATCCATCTTCAGGCCGGTCAATGCCTGGCCGATCTGATCATGGACCTCGCGGGACAACCGCGTCCGCTCCCGCTCGGCGATCTCCAGCAGCTCGCGCGACAGCCGTCGCAGCTCCGTGCGCGATGCGCGCAGTTGGTCGTTCGTTCGCTCGAGAGCCGCCGAACGGCGTGCCACACGGTCCTCGAGGTCGGCGTTCAAGGCCTGCAGCTCGCGCTCGTGCGCCGGCACCGAAGCGGGTCGATCGTCGGGTGTGATCGGCATCACGCCGGGCTCTGTATCATGCCCCGCATTATAGGCAACCGGATCGTCGGCGATCCAATGCCCTCGTCCTCAGGCTGCAGCGTGGCTGGCCGGGTTCTCGAGCGGCAGGTGGAGCGTGACGGTCGTCCCATGGCCGCCGCCGCTCCGACCGACGACCTCGAGCGTGCCGCCCAGTTGCAGCGCCCGCTCGCGCATCCCGACCAAGCCGAGCGATCGCTGTGCGGCCCGATCCTGGTCGGTGATGCCGCGGCCGTCGTCCCGGACCGTCAGCGTGAAGTGCGTCGCGCTCGTCGCCAAGGCGACGTCGACCTGGGACGCGTTGGCATGCCGGGTGATGTTCGTCAGCGACTCCTCCAGAATGCGGAAGGCCGCCGTTCCGAGCTGCGGCCGGATGACGGTCTCGTCGACCTCAGCCGTCAGCTGATAGGGGACCCCGGTGCGGCGCAGGAACTCCTCCAGCTGCCACTCGACCGCCGCCGTCAGGCCGCAGTCGTCGAGCAGGCTCGGGCGGAGGTTGAGCGCGATCCGGCGGGCCAACTGGACGGTGTCGTCGACGGTCTCGATCGCCGCCGCCAGCCGCTTGTTCGCCCCGACCACGTCGTCCGCGGCCAGGCGACGGCGCGCCGCGGCGACGTCCATCTTGATGCCGGTCAGCGCCTGGCCGATCTGATCATGGACCTCGCGGGACAACCGCGTCCGCTCCCGCTCGGCGATCTCCAGCAGCTCGCGCGACAGCCG
>Ga0138256_10000832_pt1 | contig 33348 bp, 32 predicted proteins | sample KNB2016incub_MG_FD_105486 | JGI IMG/M metagenome (GOLD analysis project Ga0138256, IMG submission 105486) | Active sludge microbial communities from wastewater in Klosterneuburg, Austria - KNB2014incub_MG | ecosystem: Engineered > WWTP > Activated sludge > Unclassified | place: Austria... | reverse complement strand
GACGGGCGAGGTGAGCAGCGAGGCGCTGCTGCTGTTCCTCATCATCTTCGTGTGGACGCCGCCGCACTTCTGGTCACTGGCCCTTTATCGGACGAAGGAATACGCCAAGGTCGGCATGCCCATGCTGCCCGTGACGCATGGGCCGGAATACACCCGCCTGCAGATATTGCTCTACACCATCCTGCTCTTCGGCGTCACCCTCATGCCTTACGTGATCCGCATGAGTGGTCTCATCTACCTCGCCTGCGCCGTGGTCCTCAGCGGGGTGTTCCTGGCCTACGCGATCCAAATGTATCGGGCCTACAGCGACCGCCTGGCCCACAAGACCTTCCGCTACTCGATCTGGTACCTGTCCGCGCTGTTCGCGGCGCTCCTGGTCGACCACTACTTCAGGTTCTGATGGTTCGACTGCTTTTTCTCGCGCTGGCCCTGCTGCTGGCGGGTTGCGACAGCCGGCCGCAGTTCGCCAACGCCGACCTCACCTTCGCCGACTACGGCAAGGACTTCGCCCTCACCGACCACACCGGCAAGCCGCGCACCCTGGCCGACTTCCGCGGCAAGGCGGTGGTGATCTTCTTCGGCTACACGCAATGCCCGGATGTCTGCCCGACCACCATGACCGGCATGGCGGAAGCGATGAAGCTGCTCGGCGCCGATGCCGCCAAGGTGCAGGTGCTGTTCATCTCGGTAGACCCGGAGCGCGATACGCAGGAACTGCTGGCGCAGTACGTGCCGGTGTTCAACCCGGGCTTCCTCGGCCTCTATGCCGATGCCCAGACCATCGCCAGGACGGCGCAGGACTTCCGGGTCTTCTACAAGAAGCAGCCGGGCAGCACGCCAACTACCTACACGGTGGATCACACTGCCGGCAGCTACGTCTATGACCCGCAAGGAAAGCTGCGGCTCTACATCAAGCATGGCGAGAAGCCGGATCTGATCGCCAAAGACCTCAAGCTGCTCATCGCAGGGAAATAAAAAAGCCGCTGCATTTCTACAGCGGCTTGATTGAGGTTGCGCCGATCAGGCGGCGTGCGCCAGCATGCCCTTCATCTTTTGCATGGCTTTCGCCTCGATCTGGCGGATGCGCTCGGCGGAGACGCCGTATTCGTCGGCCAGCTCATGCAGAGTGGCCGTCTCGCCTTCTGCCAGCCAGCGCCGTTCGATGATGCGGCGGCTGCGCTCGTCGAGATGCGCCAGCGCCTGCTTCAACCCCTCGTCCTGAAGCCGGGCGATTTCGGCACTCGCGAGTGCCTCGGACGGGTCGTCGGCGGGATCGGCGAGATAAGCGATCGGGGCGAATGACTCGTCTTCCTCGTCGGAGCGGTTCTCCATCGCGATGTCGCGGCCGGTCAGGCGCGTTTCCATTTCGCGCACCTCTTCCGGCTTCACGCCGAGATGCCTGGCCATGGCGCCGACCTCGTCGCTGCTCATCGTGTTCAGTCCCTGCTTGAGGCTGCGCAGGTTGAAGAACAGCTTGCGCTGAGCCTTGGTCGTCGCGATCTTGACCAGGCGCCAGTTGCGCAAGATGTATTCGTGGATTTCCGCCTTGATCCAGTGGATGGCAAACGAAACCAGCCGAACGCCGCGATCCGGGTCGTACCGTTTCACCGCCTTCATCAGGCCGACGTTTCCCTCCTGGATCAGGTCGGCGTGCGGCAGTCCATAACCCAGATAGCCGCGCGCAACCGAAACGACCAGGCGCAGGTGTGACAGCACCAACTGGCGCGCGGCGTCCAGATCCTCGTCGCCGCGATACCGCCGCGCGAGGTCGACCTCTTGCTGTTCGCTGAGCATCGGGAATCGATTTGCCGCCTGGATGTAATGCTCCAGACTTCCGACCGCAGATGGAACCGGCATCATCAACGCAGTACCCATATCAAGTTGCCTCCATTGGGACAAATATTAGCACTCAAGGCGTTTGAGTGCTAATCGCCCCCCAAGTTCCGTCGGGTGATCTATTGCAACAAATTGTTTTACTGCTGTTTTTCTACCTGACTCGCAGGTGTCTGCCCAAGGATAGCTGTGCGCCGAGCCATCCGAGCAGCGTCGCGACGGCCAGCAGAGCGGCCGATTCGCTCCAGGGCAGGGGGGCCATCCGGAACGGTATCGCGTAGAGCGCGGCCAGATCGGATGCCGGCGTGTCAATCAGATAGGTTCCGGCGCGAACGATCAGCCACGCCACAACGCCCCCGGAAAGGCCTTGCAACGCTCCGAAATAGTAAAACGGCCGGCGAATGAATGCGTCCGTCGCACCGAGGAGTCGGCTCAGCTCGATTTCCGCACCCTGGGTCAGGACCTGGAGGCGGATGGTGCTGAAAGTCACGGCCACCAATGCGATACCGAGGAGACCCGCGAGAAAAGTGGCCAGCAGGTGGCCGAGGCGGAGAAACGCATCGAGCCGGCTTGCCCACGCGGAGTCGAGTTGGGCGTGTTCGACCTTGGGATAGCGCGCGAACTCGGCGCGGAGCCGCTCCATCGCCTCGGGCCGGTTCGATTGCGGGATTACGACGAAGGTATCCGGAAACGGGTTTCGCGGCAGGCTGTCGATGACCTCGCCCATCGCTGGGCCGGTCTTGAAGCGCTTGAGCGTTTCCTCGCGTCCAACAAAGCGCACTTCGCGCACTTCCGCGTGCCGGCGAAGGCGCGCCTCCACCTCGCCGGTTTCCTTGCGGCCGGCCTCCGTCGCCATGAACAGGGACAGTTGCGGTGCGGCGGCGTTGTACTGCGCCAGTCGGGAAAGGTTTGCCAGCACCATTTCGCCGCCCGCCGGCAGGGCGAGTGCGATGCCGATCACCAGCGCGCCGAGCAGGGTGCTGACCGGAGTGCCGGCCAGGCGCCGTCCGGCAACGCCGAGGGCTTCCCGGTGAGCACGCAGCCAGTTCTTCATGCCAGGCGACCGTGTGCGAGCGTGACCCGTCGGGTCATGAACGGGGCGAACAGGTTCGCGTGATGGGTGGCGACCAGGACCGTCACGCCGACCTGGTGGAAGTCACGGAACACCATTGCGATGTCGCGGGCACAGGCTTCGTCAAGGTGTGCCGTCGGCTCGTCGGCAATCAGCACGGCTGGGCGTGCCACGACGGCCCGGGCGATGGCCAGCCGCTGCTGTTCGCCGCCCGATAGCGCGATCGGCATTGCTTTCTCGCGTTCGAGCAGCCCGACCTTGTCCAGTGCGGCGCGGACGCGCTTGCCGGCGTCGCGCGGCGAAACGCCGGCAATGGAAAGCGGCAGCATGACATTCTCGAAGGCGCTCCGGTCAAAGAGCAGCTTTTGGTCCTGGAAGACCATACCGATACTGCGCCGGAGAAAGGGTACGGCGGCGCGCTTGAGGGCCGCGACGTTCTGCCCATTGACGATGATGGCGCCGTGGCTTGGCCGCTCGATCGCCGGGATCAGTTTCAGCAGCGTGCTCTTTCCGGCGCCGGAATGGCCGACCAGGACGGCCATTTCGCCGGACTCGAAGGAGAGGGTCAGGTCGGTGAGTGCGTCGATGCCGCCGGAATAGCGCTTGGAGACTTGCTCGAAGCGGATCATGGATCGGTCCGCGTTCGCTGGCCCGGATGACCGGCTGGCCGGGCGCCGGGTTGCGCGTCGCTCATTGGTCGAACAGCGCGGCGACGAATTCGCGCGCGACGAAAGGCTGGAGATCGTCTATGCCTTCGCCGACCCCGATGAAACGCAACGGGCGCGGCTGCTGGCGGGCGATTGCCGCGATCACGCCGCCGCGCGCCGTGCCGTCGAGCTTGGTCACGATGAGGCCGGTGACACCGACGGCGGCATCGAAGGCCTTCAATTGCGCGAGCGCGTTCTGGCCGACATTGGCGTCCAGCACCAGCAGCACCTCGTGCGGCGCGCCGGGGTCGGCCTTGGCGACGACCCGTTTCACCTTTGCGATCTCGTCCATGAGATGCAACTGGGTCGGCAGGCGGCCCGCCGTATCCGCGAGTACGACGTCGATGCTGCGCGCCTTGGCGGCCTGCACCGCGTCATAGATGACCGCAGCCGGATCGCCCGATTCCTGCGCGATTACCGTGACGCCGTTGCGTTCTCCCCAGGTCGCCAGCTGCTCGCGCGCGGCTGCGCGAAAGGTGTCGCCGGCGGCGAGCAGCACGGACTTGCCTTGCGCCTGGAAATGCCGGGCAAGCTTGCCTATGGAGGTTGTCTTGCCTGCGCCGTTGACGCCGGCAAGCATGATGATAAAGGGCCGGTGTCCGCCGGCATCGAGCGGCACCTCCAGCGGGGTCAGCAGCCGCAACATGAGGTCCGCCAGCGCCTCCTGCAATTGCGCGGCTGACTGCAATCCCTCGCGGCGAACGCGGGCGCGCAACTCGTCGAGCAGGAATTGCGTGGCATCGACGCCGACGTCGGCCATCAGAAGGGTTGCCTCGAGCTCCTCAAGCAGTGCGTCGTCGATGCGGCCGCGGTGGAGGAGGCCCGACAGGCGCCCGCCGATCTGGGCGCGCGTGCGCGACAGGCCGGCACGCAGCCGATCGCTCCAGGAAAGCCCGGAGTTGTCGGCCGGAACCTCCGGCTTTTTCGGGAACCCAAACATCGGCGCGGTTGTCAGTAGGGAACGAACGGCAAGCTGATAAGATGCGGGGCAACAAAGCTGCAGCGATTCTATCAGAAGCCGGAAGCGCCACTCCCCAATGAACCTGAGCCGATTCCTTCTTGTCGCCGGGACGACCGCCGCGGCGTTGCTGGCCCCGTCGCGCGCGATGGCGAATCCCTACGAGAAAACCCTGGCCAACGGCTTGCGCGTTATCGTCCAGGAAGACCGACGCGCACCGACGGCGGTGCACATGGTCTGGTATCGTGCCGGCAGCATGGACGAGGTCGACGGCACCTCCGGCGTCGCCCACGTCCTCGAGCACATGATGTTCAAGGGGACGCGGGCGCTCAAGCCGGGCGAGTTCAACCAGCGCGTCGCCGGCGCCGGCGGGCGCGACAATGCCTTTACCAGCCTCGACTACACCGCCTACTTCCAGCAGGTGCCGAGCGCGCGGCTCGGCGAGATGATGGCGCTGGAGGCCGACCGCATGACCAACCTGGTCCTCGACGCAAAGGAGTTCGCACAGGAGATCAAGGTTGTCATGGAGGAACGCCGCCTGCGCACCGACGACAATCCGCAGTCGCTGGTGCACGAGAAGCAGATGGCGGCGGCGTTCCAGGCGCATCCCTACCGTCGGCCCGTCATCGGCTGGATGAGCGACCTGGAAAGCATGACCGCCGCCGATGCGCGCGACTGGTACCGCCGGTGGTATGCGCCCAACAACGCCTACGTGGTTGTGGTTGGCGACGTCAGCCGGGATGAAGTGTTTCGCCTGGCCGAAAAGCATTACGGCAAGATTCCGCGGCGCGTTCTGCCCGCGCGCAAACCCCAGAGCGAGCCGCCGCAGGTCGGTGTCAAGCGCCTGACCGTAAAGGCACCGGCCAAACTGCCCTATCTGTCGCTGGCCTGGAAGGTGCCGGCGTTGCGCGATCTGCACAAGGATCGCGAGCCCTATGCGCTCGAGATGCTGGCCGGCGTGCTCGATGGTCACGATGCGGCGCGGCTGGCGCGCAATCTCGTGCGTGACGCGAAGATCGCTGTCTCCGCCGGCGCCGGCTACGATCCCACCGTGCGCGGCGAAGCGCTGTTCATGGTCGGCGGGACGCCGGCGAACGGGCGCAGCGTGGCGGAGCTGGAGGCGGCGCTGCGCGCCGAGATTGCGCGCGTGGCCAGTGAAGGCGTCGATTCCCGCGAGTTGGAGCGCGTGAGAACCCAGGTGATCGCCGCCCAGGTCTACAAGCGCGATTCGATGATGGCCCAGGCCATGGAGATCGGCCGCATGGAGGCCGCTGGCGTGCGCTGGCGCGACATCGAGATCCTGCTGGAGAAGATCCGCAGCGTCACCGCCGAAGAAGTCCGGGCGGTGGCGAAGAGATATTTCGGCGACGACACGCTTACCGTGGCGGTGCTTGACCCGCAGCCGCTTGCCGGGAATGCCGCGGGTACTCCAACCGCCGCAGCACGGCACTGAACGGAATGACCATGACGAAGGCCCTGATTGCCTGCCTGCTGGGCGCCTGCTCACTGTGGGCCCAGGCCGGCCCGAAGATCGAGCACTGGACGGCGCCGTCGGGCGCCCGCGTGCTCTTCATCGAGAGCCGCGTCGTGCCGATCATCGACATCAAGCTCGACTTTGCCGCGGGCGGCGCCTATGCGCCGGAAGACAAGGCCGGCGTCGCCGGCCTCACGCGCAGTCTGCTCGACCTGGGCGCCGGCAATCTGGACGAAAACGAGATCGCCGAGCGCCTGGCCGACCTCGGCGCCCACCTTGGCGGTGGCGCCGACCACGACCGCGCCAGCGTTTCGCTGCGCAGCCTTTCGTCGCCGCGGGAGCGCGAGGCGGCCGTCGAACTGCTGCGGCTGGTGCTGCAACAGCCAAGCTTCCCGGCCGCCGTGCTCGATCGCGAGAAGTCGCGCCGCATCGCCGGCATCCGCGAGGCGGACACGCAGCCGGGCAGCATCGCCGCCAAACATTTTGCCGCTGCGCTCTATCCCGGCCATCCCTACGGCCGACTTCCCACCGCCGAGAGCGTAGAGCGGATTGGCCGCGAGGACCTTGTTTCCTTTTACCAGGCCCACTATGGCGCGCGCCGGGCCGTCATCTCGATCATCGGCGATCTGTCCCGCGCCGAGGCCGAGCGAATCGCCGGGCGCCTGGCGGCGGGCCTGCCCGACGCGCCGGAAGATGCGGGCCTAACCGAGCCGGCGCTGCCGGCGAAGAATACCCTGCGAATCGACCATCCGGCCACCCAGGCGCATATCCAGGTGGGCTTGCCGGCGATTCGCCGCGGCGATCCGGACTACTTTCCGCTGCTGGTCGGCAACCACATACTCGGCGGTGGCGGCTTCGTCTCGCGCCTGATGCAGGAGGTGCGGGAAAAGCGCGGCTACGCCTACAGCGTATCCAGCAGCTTCCAGCCGCAGCGCGAGCGAGGCCCTTTCGTGATCGCCCTGCAGACCAAGCGCGCGCAGGCGCAGGCGGCGCTGAAGGTGGTGGAGGACGTGCTGGCCGAATTCCTGGTCCGAGGCCCGAGCGAGGAAGAACTCAAGGCGGCCAAGCGTAATCTGGCCGACGGCTTTCCGCTGCGCATCGACAGCAACCGCAAGTTGCTGGAATACCTGTCGGTGATCGGCTTCTACGATTTGCCGCTCGACTATCTCGACGATTTCCCGCGCAAGGTCGAGGCGATGACATCCGCCGACATTCGCGCGGCGTTCGCAAGGCATGTTCGGCCCGAGCATCTGATAACCGTGGTCGTCGCGGGAGAATGAGCCGTTGTCGCGCGTGCGCATAGTCGGCGGCGAATGGAAGCGCCGCTTCGTTTCCTTCCGGGCCGCACCCGGTTTGCGGCCGACGCCGGACGCTGTACGCGAGACGCTGTTCAACTGGCTGGGCCAGGACCTGAGCGGCCTTGCCTGCCTGGATCTCTTTGCCGGCACCGGCGTGCTTGGGTTCGAGGCGGCGTCGCGCGGCGCCGCGCATGTCACGCTGGTCGAGCGGGACGCACACGTTTTTGCCGCGGTCGCCGCCAGCGCCCGCGCGCTGGGCGACAACCGGCTGGAGTTGATACGGTCCGATGCGTTAAAATTTCTTCCCCGCGCGGCCCGGCGCTACGATGTCCTGTTTCTCGATCCGCCTTACGGTCAAGGCTGGATCGAGCGCGTCGAACCCTGGCTGGAGGCGGTTGCCGCACCCGGCGCGCGGCTCTATGTCGAGGCCGAGCGCCGCCTGGAGCGGGTTGGCGCGTGGAACTGCATCCGGCACGGACGTGCGGGACAGGTTTGTTACCACCTTTTTGAAATGGATCATTGATGAGCAACGGCATCGCCGTCTATCCGGGAACCTTCGACCCGGTGACTCGCGGCCATGAGGATCTCGTGCGACGCGCGTCGAACCTCTTCCAGAAGGTGGTCGTTGGCGTCGCCGACAGCCGGTCGAAGCGGCCGTTTTTCAATCTGGACGAGCGCGTCGACATGGCGCGCGAGGTGCTCGCGCCTTATCGCAACGTCGAAGTTCGCGGCTTCGCTTGCCTGCTCATGGACTTCCTGCGCGAGCAGAACGCCCATGTCATTCTGCGCGGACTCCGCGCGGTGTCCGATTTCGAATACGAGTTCCAGATGGCCGGAATGAACCGCAACCTCTATCCGGACGTCGAGACCGTCTTCCTGACACCGGCGGAGCAGTACCTCTTCATCTCGGCCACGATGGTGCGCGAGATTGCGGTACTCGGCGGAGACGTGAGCAAGTTCGTGCAGCCGATGGTGCATGACCGGCTGCGCAAGAAGATCGATTCAAACCACTGAGGAATGGCAACATGGCTCTTCTGATTACCGACGAATGCATCAATTGCGACGTGTGCGAACCGGAGTGCCCGAACGGCGCAATCGCGCAGGGCGAGGAGATCTACGAGATCAACCCGGAGAAGTGCACGGAATGCGTCGGCCATTACGACACCCCGCAGTGCGTCGAGGTCTGCCCCGTCGATTGCATCGTCCCAAACCCGGATCGGGTCGAGGACAAGGATGAGCTGCAGAAAAAATTCCTGCGCCTGACCGCGGACAAGGGTTGATCTGCCGGCGCGCCGTTCAAGCAGCGAGCGCCGCCTCGCGTGCCTTCGCTTGCAGGCTTGCGCCAAGCGTCGCGACCACCTCGTTGAGTTCGGCCAACTGGCCCTCCAGGGCGGCCTGCATGTGGGCAAGCTCCTTGACGCGGTCTTCCAGCGTGTCGGTGGCCTGATGGATGCGCTTGACGCTTTCCAGGCGCCGCTTCAGTTGCAACTGGTACTCGCGCACCTGGGTCTCAAGCGGAGCCATGATGGCACGCAGCCAGTGGTCGACGTCTCGGTTCGCCAGCTCGAACGTGCGCCGTACCTGCAGGGCTACCGTTTCGAAGAAGCGCTGGGTGAGGCCGCGCTTGGCATGCGTCACCATCGTCAGCAGCGTGTTGAAGTGGGCGTTGAATCCGGCCTCCAGACGATCGATTTCCTTCTCGTAGCGCAGCAGCGAGAAACTGGCCGGCGTTGCCAGCTTCATGCCGTGCTCGGTTGAGAAGCGCGAGTACATCGCTTCCATCATCCGGGTGATCTCGTCGACCTCGGCGGTCGATTGGCGCAGGTCCTTGCGCACGCGGGCGAAAAAGCCGCTCATCGCCTCGCGCAGGGTCTTGGAAAAGCGCGCGCCGAGCATTGCTTCACGCGTTCGGCGCGTCTCGTCGCGCAGCGCATCCATCCCGAGATTGGCGTAGAGATTGTTGGTCAACTGCGAGAACACGCTGCGCACCGCGTAGTAGCGCTGCAAGCCGCGTTCGAACTCTTCCTTTTCGCTCCTCACCTTGCGCATCATGTAGGCAATCACGCTTTGGTTCTTGCCGCGCAATTCGGTCAGTTCGGCCAGCTGTTCGGCCACCCCGCGTCGGCGCGAATCCAGCAGCGCCCGCGTTCCGGCGACGATGTCGCCGGTCTCGGCTTCCGTATTGTCGCGAACGATGTCCTGCTTTGCCGGAATCAGTTCCGCGGTCAGCGCCTGCTCGAGATCGGACAGCCGGCTGCGTGCCAGCAGATCGTCGTCCTGACTGATCTTGGCGAGCAGGCCCTTCTGGGCCGATACGGGGTAAACGTGCCGGGCATCGAGCTGCAGGATTTCTGCCGTGGTTCTGACTTGGCCTGCGATCTCGGCATCGATTTCCGCCGCGGAACGGATCCCGTCCCAGAGCCCGTCGATCTTGTTGAGTACGGCGATGCGGCCGCGCTGGCGGCTGCGGGCGCCATTGACGTGATCGCGCCAGACCGCCAGGTCAGATTGCGTGACGCCAGTATCGGCGGCGAGGATGAAGAGAATCGCATGGGCATTCGGCAACTGGGACAGCGTCAGTTCCGGTTCGGCGCCGATGGCGTTGAGTCCCGGCGTGTCGAGGATGACCAATCCCTGCTCGAGCAGCGGATGGGGGAAGTTGATCATCGCGTGGCGCCAGCAGGGGATGTCGACCATGCCGTCGTGGTCCGGACGCAAGCCGTCCCGGCCGGAAGCGGCCGTATCGATGGCAAAGCCGAGCTGGCTCGCCAGCTCCGGTGAGACGCGCTTCTGCTCGCCGACGCGCAGGAGCGCGCCATGCATGGCTTCGGTCGAACTCGTGTCCAGCCCGATGCGCCGCCATTCCTCGGGAAAGCGCTTGAATTCGGCGACGCCCGCGTTGGTGGCCCGCGTTTCGATCGGCAGCAATTCGATCGAGGCCGGTTTTTCGGGGTCGTAGAGGAGTTCGGTCGGGCACATCGTCGTGCGCCCCGCGCTTGAAGGCAGAATCCGGTTGCCGTAGCCGCCGAAGAAGATTGCGTTGATCAGTTCCGACTTGCCGCGCGAGAACTCCGCGACGAACGCGATGATCAGCTTGTCCTCGCGCAGCCGTTCGATCAGCTGTTGCAGGCGGAGGTCGCTTTGCGCGTCGCCGAGTTCGCTGTCCGCAAGCCAGTCGCGCAACCGCGCAAGCCCGTCGGAGACCGTGGCACGCCAGCTGCTGTAAGCGGAGAAATGCTCGACTAGTCCCATGGTCTGCCTCACCATCCTCGCAAAAAGTGCCGCGAAAACCGAAATTTAGCACAAAGCCTTGAAGTTGCAACGCAGCTTGTCGGCTGCGCGGAACCAACTGTCAGCGCTGGCAGCGCGGGCAATGGAAGGTTGATCGCTGTCCCAGACGAAGCGATCGGACTGTCTTTCCGCAGACGTGGCAGGATGCGCCTTCGCGGCCATAGACGAAGTAATGCTGCTGGAATGCGCCGGGACTGCCGTCGCTGTGGACGAAGTCGCGCAGGCTGCTGCCGCCGGCAGACAGCGCGGCCCGGAGCGTTTCCTGCACGGCGGCCACCAGGCGTACGCAGCGTGTCCGCGCCAGCCGCCCGGCCGGGGTGCGTGGGTCGATTCGCGCGCGGAACAGGCTTTCCGACGCATAGATGTTGCCGACGCCGACGACGATATGACTGTCCATCAGAACCAGCTTGATCGCGGCATTGCGTCCGCGCGTTGCTGCATGCAGCCACTCTCCGGTGAAGTCCTCGCCGAGCGGCTCGATACCCAGGGGGGCGATCAGCCGATTGGCGGCGATGTCGCCGGGCTCCCACAGGACGGCACCGAAGCGGCGCGGGTCGCGCATGCGCAAGACGGTGTCGCCGAACGCCACATCGACATGGTCGTGCGCCCGCGCGGCTTCGCCAGGCGGCACGATGCGCAGGCTGCCCGACATGCCCAGATGGACGATCAGCACGCCACGGTCAAAGCGGAACAGGAGGTACTTGCCGCGGCGGTCGATGCCTCGCAAGACCTGCCCGGCCAGCAGGCGCGGGAGCGCGCTTGGCAGCGGGTAGCGCAGCGCCGTGCAACGCAGCGATACCGCACTGACCTTGCGCTGTACCAGCGCCGGCAGCAGCCCGCGGCGGGTGATCTCGACTTCTGGCAGTTCGGGCATTGACGGGGATATCGGTCGCTTCGGTGCCGCGGGTCTCGGGGCGGGCCCGAGCGGATTGTAGCAACACGGTGGCCCGTCGAACGGCCGTTTAACCCCGGCCCGGTGGGTTCCGCTACCGCGCCGCGCCGGCTTGCCGGTTTTCGTGCGGCGCCTGAAGCTGCAATCGGCGCCGGGACGAATGCGCGGCTTGCTGTGCCCCGGAAAACCTCCTACCATGAAGCGCGAACCACCCGGATTTCCGTCTTCCCAAAACGCAACCAGCCGTACCCCCTTCCGCGATGACAATTCCATTCCGCTTCGCCCATTCCGCCATCGCCGGCGCCGTGGTGCTCCTGAGTGCCTGTGCCCAGTCGCCCGGCCGGCCCGCAGCGGCGGCCGAAGGGCCCGCGGCCGCTTCCGCCCAACCGGCCGGACAGCCTTCCGTCGAGGCGCTGCCATCCGTTGCGCTGACACCACGCATCCTTTACCAGGCGCTGGTTGCCGAGATCGCCGGGCAGCGCGGCGAGATGGCGCTGGCCGCCTCGGCGTATCTGGATCTGGCTGCGACGACACGAGATCCGCGCTTTGCGCGACGTGCGGCTGAAATCGCGCTGCATGCGCGCGACCTGGATGGCGCGGTGAAGGCCGCGCGGCTATGGGTTGGTGCCGATCCGGAATCGGCGTCGGCGCGGCAAATGCTCGCCAACCTGCTCATCGGAGCGAACCGGCTTGGCGAGGCGATCCCCCAGGTGGCGCGCCTACTGGCACTGGAGCGGGATGGCATCGGAGACAGCCTCCTGCGCCTGAATCGGCTTTTTGCCCGGCACCCGGACAAGCGCGCCGTGCTCACTGCGATCGAGACGCTGACCCAGCCTTACACCGGCGTGGCCGAGGCGCATTTCGCGCGAGCCCAGGCGGCCTTGAACGCCGCCGAGGGATCGCGTGGTGTCGCCGACGCGGAGCGGGCCATGGCGTTGCGGCCAGATTGGGACGAGGCGGCCCTGCTCAAGGCGCAACTGCAGAAGTCCGAATCACCCGAGCACGGCCTCGAGACGCTGCGGCGGTATCTCGAAAGCCATCCGAAGGCACGCGAGGTGCGGCTTCAGTACGCGCGCGGGCTGGTCGGAGAGCGGAAATACGAACAAGCGCGGTCGGAGTTCCAATCCCTGCTGACCGAGTTCCCGGACAACAGCGACGTCATCTTCGCGGTGGCGATCCTGTCGTCCCAGCTCAACGACTGGGATGTCGCGGAGGCGAACTTCCGCAAGCTGCTCGAGCGTGACTTCGGCGACGTCAATACCGTTCGCCTGTATCTCGGTCAGATTGCCGAAGAGCGCAAGCGCCCGGAGGATGCGCTGCGGTGGTACGCGAGCGTCGAGAGCGGGGAACAGTATTTCCCCGCGCGCATCCGCATCGCGCAGTTGCTCAGTCGGCAGGGCAAGCTGGACGAGGCGCGTCGGCAGCTGCGCGAGTCGGTGACGGCGAACCCGGCCGAGCGCCTCCAGTTGCTCCTTGGCGAGGCGCAACTGCTGCGCGACGCCGGGCAGCTGCACGCCGCCTACGACCTGCTCGACAGCGAGCTGTCCGCGCAACCGGAGCAGCCGGAACTGCTCTACGAGTCTGCCCTGCTGGCCGAGCGTCTCGGCCGGACCGACATCCTCGAGACGCGCCTGCGTGCGCTGATCCGGCTCAGGCCGGAGCACGCCCACGCCCACAACGCGCTTGGCTATGCCCTCGCCGACCGCAACGAACGGCTTGGCGAGGCGCAGGAGCTGATCGCCAGGGCGCTGTCCTTTTCCCCGGAGGATCCTTTCATTCTCGACAGCATGGGGTGGGTGCTGTTTCGCCGCGGCGACAATGCGGGTGCGCTCGGTTATCTGCAGCGCGCCTATTCGATCCGGCGGGACGCGGAAATCGCCGCCCACCTGGGCGAGGTGCTGTGGGTCATGGGTCGGCGCGACGAGGCGCAAAAGACCTGGGGCGAGGCGTCGCGGGAAACCCCGGGGAACGAGTTGCTTCGCGACGTCATCAAGCGCCTGGATCCGTGAGCGGCAGGGGTTTCCGCGCCCTGGCGCTGGCGGTGCTGTTGCCTGGCTGCGCCTTGCTCCCCGACGCGCCGCACGACACGGTCATTCGGGGCCCGCGCGAAGCACTTGAGGCCTTCCGGCTTCTCGGCAGGATCGCCGTCCTCCGCGGAAACGACCGGGTTTCCGCGGGGATCGCCTGGCGCCACGACGGCGGCAGCGACGAGATCGTCCTGAGTGGCCCGCTCGGACAGGGCATCGCGCGCCTCTCCGCCGGCCCGGCCGGCGCCACGCTGGAAACAGCCGAACGTCGGCGCCAGGAGGCGGCAGACGTCGACGCACTGGCCGAGCGCTTGTTCGGCGCGCCGCTGCCGGTGTCTGGCATGGCGCGCTGGGTGGTGGGGCGCGCTGCCAAAGGCAGCCCCACTCGCCTGGATGACATGCGTCGGCCGGCAGTGCTGGTCGAGGACGGCTGGACGATCGAATTCGAGCAATTCGAGACAGCTCTTCCGGATGCCCTGCCGGTGCGTTTGCGCGCCCAGCGCGACGGGATCGAGGTACGCCTGATAATCGATTCCTGGGAGTCGTTTCCGTGAGTGGCTGGAACGAAACCTACCCGGCACCCGCCAAGCTGAATCTGTTCCTGCATGTCGTCGGTCGGCGTGCCGATGGCTACCATCGCCTGCAAACGGCCTTCCAGTTGATCGACCGCGGCGACGCCATCCGCTTCGTCGCGCGTGCCGATGGCCGGGTCGTCCGCACGCGGGGCTTGGCCACGGTGGCCGCCGAGGACGATCTGACCGTGAAGGCCGCGCAGCTGCTGCAGCGCGAATCGGGATGCTCCCGCGGTGTCGACATCGCGGTGGAAAAGCGGTTGCCGATGGGCGGGGGGCTCGGCGGAGGCAGTTCCGACGCCGCCACGGTACTGCTTGCCCTGAACCGGCTGTGGGGGATCGACTGGCCGCGTGCCCGCCTGCAGGCGCTGGGGCTGCAGCTTGGCGCCGACGTTCCGTTCTTCGTTTTCGGCCGCAATGCCTTTGCCGAGGGTGTCGGGGAAGTACTGCAACCGGTCCCCCTGCCGCCGGCGTGGTACCTCGTCGTAGAGCCGCCGGTTGCCGTCCCGACGGCGGAAATTTTCGCCGCCGCGGATTTGACACGAAACTCGAAGTCCATCAAAATGGCGGACTTTTCAGCAGGTTGGGCTCACGCGGCCGGCCGAAACGATCTCCAGCCGGTGGCCTGCCGGCGCTACCCCGAGGTGGCGCGGGCGGTCGAATGGCTCGGGCAGTTCGCCGATGCGCGCATGACCGGTTCCGGCGCCTGCGTGTTCGCTCCCTTCGCAGCAGAGCGGCAAGCGCTGGACATTCTGGCGCGGATTCCCGGCGACCTGCGCGGATGGGTCGCCCGCGGGCTGGACCGGCATCCGTTGCTGCACCTTGCTGACTGAAGGAACACTTGGGGAGTCGCCAAGCTGGTTAAGGCACCGGATTTTGATTCCGGCATGCGAAGGTTCGAATCCTTCCTCCCCAGCCAATAGCCAGACGGCGGGCAGGCGACCGGCCTGCCCGCGTCGTTTGCGGAAACGGATTCGACACGAGGCGCGCATGGCCTACGACAGCCTGATGGTTTTTACGGGGAACGCCAACCCCAAGCTCGCGGCGGACGTCGTCAGGCGCCTGAACATCTCGCTCGGCCGCGCGACGGTCGGCCGCTTCTCCGACGGCGAGGTCAATGCCGAGATCATGGAGAACGTGCGCGGAAAGGACTGCTTCATCCTGCAGTCGACCTGCGCGCCGACCAACGACAACCTGATGGAACTGATCATCATGGTTGACGCACTGAAGCGTTCCTCGGCCGGACGCGTTACCGCGGCGATTCCCTACATGGGGTATTCGCGCCAGGACCGGCGGCCGCGTTCGGCGCGCGTCGCGATCTCGGCGAAGGTGGTGGCCAACATGCTGCAGGCGGCCGGAGTCGACCGGGTGCTGACGGTAGACCTGCATGCCGACCAGATCCAGGGGTTCTTCGACATACCGGTGGACAACGTCTATGCGGCGCCGATCCTGCTGGGTGACGTCTGGAAGAACCAGTACAAGGATCTCCTGGTCGTCTCGCCCGACGTCGGCGGTGTCGTGCGGGCGCGGGCGCTGGCGAAGCGGCTCGAGTCCGACCTCGCCATCATCGACAAGCGGCGGCCGAAGGCCAACGTGTCCGAGGTGATGAACATCATCGGCGAAGTCGCCGGCCGTACCTGCGTCATCATGGACGACATGGTGGATACCGCCGGAACCCTGTGCAAGGCCGCCCAGGCGCTGAAGGACCACGGTGCCGCCAAGGTGCTGGCCTACTGTACCCACCCGGTCCTCTCGGGGAGTGCGGTGGAGCGCATTGGCGAGTCGGTTCTGGACGAACTGGTGGTGACCGACACGATTCCGCTGCGCGAGGAAGCGCGCGCCTGCAAGCGCATCCGGCAGATTTCCATCGCCGAACTGCTGGCGGAGACCATGCTGAGGATCAGCAACGAGGAGTCGGTTTCCTCGTTGTTCATGGAATAGCTTTTTCAACCCCTGCCTGGTCGCGGGCAGGTTTCTATTTGGAGCAAGCAGATGAAAATCGAGTTCAATGCAAGCAAGCGCGAACTGCAGGGCACCGGAGCGAGCCGCCGCCTGCGTCGCGCCGGCAGGGTGCCGGGCATCCTGTACGGTGGCGATCAGGCAGCGCAAGCGATCGAGGTTGACCACAACCAGATCTACCACAGCCTCAAGCTGGAGGCGTTTCATGCGTCCGTCCTGACCATGAACCTGGGCGATCAGAAGCAGCCGGTCCTGCTGCGCGACGTGCAGCGACATCCCTACAAGCCGCTGGTGCTGCACGTCGACTTCCAGCGCGTTTCCGCGGACCGGAAGATCCACATGCGCGTTCCGCTGCACTTTGTCAATGCCGACCTGGCCCCGGGCGTCAAACTCCAGGGTGGCGTGGTCAGCCACGTGCTCAACGAGCTTGATGTCAGCTGCCTGCCGGCCGATCTGCCCGAGTTCGTCGAGGTCGACATGAAGGACGTCACCGTCGGGCACTCCGTGCACGTCAAGGATCTCAAACTGCCGCAGGGCGTCGAGGCGATCCTGCATCGCAGCGAGAATCCGGTGGTGGCGACGATCCTCGTGCCGCGCGGTACGACCAGCGAGGATCTGGCGGTCGGTGAGGAAGCCGCCGCGGCGGCGGGTGCGGCTGCGGCGCCTGCTTCCGCGCCGGCCAAGTCGGCCGACAAGAAGTAGCCGGCATGCGGCGGGATCCGCCGCATGCCGCTTGACGCTTGGCTGCGCCTCGCCTTATCGTCGGCCTCGGCAATCCCGGGGCGGAGTACACCGATACGCGGCACAACGCCGGCGCCTGGTTGTGCGAGCGACTGGCGGGTGCGCTCGGCGCGAGCCTGCGCCGGGAGGCGCGCTTCCATGGCCTTGCCGGCCGTACGCGCGGCCAGACGTGGCTGCTGTTGCCGCAAACCTACATGAACCTTTCCGGGCAGTCGGTGGCGGCGCTGGCGCGCTTCCACCGCATCCCGCCGGCGGAAATCCTCGTCCTGCACGATGAACTCGACCTGCCGCCCGGCGCATTGCGCCTGAAGTTCGGCGGCGGACTGGGCGGGCACAACGGCCTCAAGGACATCGCCGCGCATTTCGGCACGCAGGACTTCTGGCGTTTGCGCATCGGCATTGGCCATCCGGGCGACCGCAACGAAGTGGCCGCCTATGTCCTGAAGAAGCCGTCTGGCGAAGACCGAATCCTGATCGAGGTGGCGCTGGACCGCGCGCTGGAGCATTGGGACCTCATCGAACGCGGCGATCTACCCGCCGCCTTGCAGAAGATCAACACCAGACCGTGAGAACGACAGCTCTCGCGACCCCTTTCCCGAGAATTGGGGTGACGACGGTGCAGCCGTGCCTGGCACGGCTTCCGGGTATTTCGTGCTGCCGCCTCGGGGCGGCCCTTCGGAGTCAGCCATGAGCCTCAAATGCGGCATTGTCGGACTGCCCAACGTCGGCAAGTCCACCCTCTTCAACGCCCTGACCAAGTCCGGCATCGCGGCGGAGAACTATCCCTTCTGCACCATCGAGCCGAATGTCGGCATCGTCGAAGTGCCCGATGCGCGAGTGGCCGCGCTGTCCGCCATTGTCAAGCCGCAACGGGTGCAGAATGCGATCGTCGAATTCGTCGACATCGCCGGCCTCGTGGCGGGCGCGAGCAAGGGCGAGGGCCTCGGCAACCAGTTCCTCGCCAACATCCGTGAGACCGACGCCATCGTCCATGTCGTGCGCTGCTTCCACAACGAAAACATCGTGCACGTATCCGGTGAGGTGAGGCCGTTGTCCGACATCGAGACGATCGAGACCGAGCTTGCCCTGGCCGACCTCGCCACGGTGGAAAAGGCGCTGATGCGCTACCGCAAGCCGGCGCAGGCCGGCGACAAGGAGGCCCGGCTGTTGGTGGCGGTGCTTGATAAATGCGCCGCCCAACTCAACGAAGCCAAGCCCGTGCGCGCCCTCGACCTTTCGAAGGAGGAACGGACCAACCTCAAGCCGTTTTGCCTGATTACGGCAAAACCGACGCTTTATGCCGCCAACGTCGACGAAGCCGGTTTCAAGGACAATCCCCTGCTGGCGGCGGTGGAAATGCAGGCCGCCAGGGAAGGGGCGCCAGTGGTGGCCTTCTGCGCGGCCATGGAGGCCGAGATCGCCGATCTGGAGGACGGCGACAAGGCGGTCTTTCTGGCGGACATGGGCCTCACGGAGCCGGGACTCAACCGCCTCATCCGTGCCGGCTACCAATTGCTCGGCCTTCAAACCTACTTCACCGCCGGTGTGAAGGAAGTGCGGGCGTGGACCATCCACGCCGGGGACACCGCGCCGCAGGCAGCCGGCGTCATCCACACCGACTTCGAGCATGGCTTCATCCGGGCGGAAGTGATTTCCTTCGCCGATTTCGTCGCATGCAAGGGCGAGCAGGGGGCGAAAGAGCTCGGCAAGATGCGCCTCGAAGGCAAGGACTACGTCGTGCATGACGGAGATGTCATGCACTTCCGCTTCAACGTCTGAGCCTTTCGGGCATTTCCGGGAATCACGGGGTGTCCTGCGCTTCCCCGGGGATGCCAGCGTCGCGGGCATCGGTCCAAAGCGGAGTTCGCTGATGCACCTGGGCGTGGTGTCGATCCCATTTCGCGACCGGACGACCAGGAGCACACCCTAGAATGGCGACGGGCCCTCGGGCTCCGGTGGTAATGTCGCCGTCGCTGCATGTGCCTGGCGCTCGATCTGTCCGGCGGCCCAGAGCAGCGAGGCACTGAAGGACGCCGCCCAGCCCGTCCTGTCTGCTGCCGGCAGCTCGCGGCGCAGCCGCGCCGGATCGTAACCCGCTGCACTCAGCAGCCGGACGGCGAACTCGTCGGCTTCTTCCTGTTGCGAGTCTTCGACCGCCGTCTGCGCCGCCACCGAGCTGCCGAATGCAGCGGCGAACTTCATCAGGGCGCCCCACGGCAACAGGAAGTCGAGCAGCACCAGCGAGGCGACGGTGGTATTGGCCAGCGCGAGGTTGGTGGCCAGCGACGCGGTGACGCCGGCCGAGGCGGCCTCGCGGTGATGCGCGTGGGCCAGTCGGCCGATCTCGCGGCCGACGGCAAACGCAAGCTCTTCCTGGCTGAGCCCGAGCGCGCTGATGCCGGAGTGGACGGCGATCCGGCCGCCCGGCGAAGAGGAGGCGCCGGGTGCCTCCTTTTCCGCAACGAATACCTCGATGCGCGGAATCCGTTCCGGCAACTCTGGACTGAGCTGGTTCGCCGCCTGTCCCAGCCGCACGGCAATGACCTCGATCTCGGCCTGCAGTCTTATGAGCGGTGGATCAGCGACGCAATCCCGTGGCGGGCCGCAGGTCGCCAGAGGTTCGCGCGGCGTCGCGAAAACCGTGAGCTTGAAGTCGGAATAGGCTGTGTGGATCGGCTCGACCAGCAAATTCAGTTGCTGGCGGCCCGTAACGGGCGAGGTCGAGCATCCACTGCCCAGGGCCGCCATGCACACTGCCGCACCGATCACGATCGTCCCGCGCAAGACCGACTCTCCGCTACGAAGCCGGGCTATAGGCTAGACGAGATATCAGCGGAAAGCCAGCGCCGGCGGGAACCCCTCAGGCCGGCGGGGCGGCGCGTCCGTCCGGCGTGTGGGGCGCGTCGGTTTCGGCGACCCGGTAGCAGGAGCCGCCCGCACGCTTGGCACCGTACATGGCGATATCGGCGTGCTGGAGTAGCCCTTCGCCGTCGGCGGCATGCCGCGGAAACAGCGCGATGCCTACGGATGCGCCCAGCGCGAAGTCGCGGCCGCCTGCCCGCACCGGCGCAACGACGGACTCGATGACCTTGCCGGCGACACGGGTCGCATCGATGGATTGCGCCACCTCCGGCAAGAGGATGACGAATTCGTCGCCGCCGAGGCGTGCAACCGTGTCGGCCTCGCGCACGATGTCGCGCAGGCGCGCTGCGATCGACACGAGAACGCCATCGCCGGCCGAGTGGCCGAGCGAGTCGTTGATGGTCTTGAAGTTGTCGAGATCGAGCAGCAGGATGGCGACCTGTTTGCCGGTGCGCCGCGCCAGCGCGAGCGCCTGATCGAGCCGGTCTGTCAGCAGCCGGCGGTTGGGCAGCCCGGTCAGCGCGTCGTGGTGGGCCAGATGACGCAGCTGCTCGGCGGCGCGGATGCGATCGGTGACGTCGGTGCCGACGCCGTGGTAGCCGATGAAGTCGCCGATATCATCGTAGGCCGGATTGCCGCTGACGGAGAACCAGCGGGGTTCGCCGTCGTCGCGGACCATTTCATACACGAAATCGCGAAATGGCAGGTGCGCCTCCAGCGTTTGCCGGTGCGCCGTCCATTCCGCTTCGCTGACGCCGCGGATGAACGGCAGTTCCCAGCGCCGCCGCCCAAGCACGAGATCATCCCCATGGCCAGCCTGTTCGACCGCCGCGCCGGAAACGCGCACGAAGCGCAGCTCGGCATCCAGCTCCCAGTACCAGTCGGTGGAGAGGGAGACCAGGTCGCGGAAGCGCTGCTCGCTCGCGCGCAAGTCGGACTCGATACGCAGCCGTTCCGAGATGTCCGTCCCCATCCAGACAATGCCACGGTCGAGGTTGGCGGCGTCGATCGGCTTGCCACTGATCTCGGCCGAGAAAAGCTCGCCGTTGAACCGGCGCAGTTGCACCACCGCCTTGAAGGCATTTCCCCGGTTGAGCACCGGCATGCATTGGCGCGCGAACGCACGCCAGTCCTCGTAGCTCGGCCACCACATCCATGCCGGCTTGCCGAGGGCGTCGTCTACGCTGCAGCCGAACAGATCGGCCCACTGCCGGTTGCATTTCGCCAGGTAGTGTGGCCGCACCAGCCCGATCGCCTCGGCGGCGGATTCGAAGATCACTGCCTGCTCGGCGGCCAGTGCCTCGCTCTCGAAGCGCCGCGCAAACGTCACGCGCAAATTGCGGAATAGCTGGTCGTGCAGGCTGAACAGCATGGCGATGAAGATCAGCACGCCCCAGCCAGCGGCGGCGAGGCCGTCCGTGCCGATGAACAGCAGCGGAACCGTCGCCAGCGAAACGACGGGCAGCATGAAGGCGAAAAAGGCCAGGCGCGAGGCGCAGAGGACGCCGGTTGCGCCGAGGCTGATGGTGCACAGGGTGAGCACGACGAACAGCCGCTGGAATTCGCTGGCGCCGGGTTGAAGCAGCCAGATCAGCGTACCCCAGGTGACCCCGCCAAGCGCCGCTTTGGCCGAAAAGGCGCCCTCCCAATGCGCCGGCTTGCCCTGCCTCCTCCTTCGCTGGTAGCTCAGGTACAGGGCAATGCTTGCCGTCAGGTAGAGGGCCATCGCCGCTATCCACGCGAGCAGCGCGGAGCGCCCGATCGACTGCCACAGCCACGCCGTGACGAGTACGGCACCGGCAAGGTTGACCGCCACCGAACTGCGCGAGAGGTCAAACAGCAGTCCGACACGCTCGGCGCTGCTCGCCTCCGCCACAGTGGCCGGGGACTCCCCGGAAATCCTCGCATCCGTCATGTTCTCCCCTTGAACCGGTCCGTGTGCGGGCGTGGCCGGCAGGACTGCCGATGCTAAGCGGATTCGCGCGAATTCACCTGTGACACGCGTCACGGACTCCCGTGCCACGCGGGGCCTTTCTTGCCTGGCGGCCTCTGGCTATCATGTGCGCATGGATCGCGTACCCCCCTATGTAGGGCGTTTCGCGCCGTCGCCGACGGGGCCGCTGCATTTCGGTTCGCTGGTCGCGGCAGTCGGAAGCTGCATCGATGCGCGCGCCCACGGTGGTCGCTGGCTGGTACGAATCGACGACCTCGACGGGCCGCGCACGAACGCGGCTGCTGCGTCATCCATCCTGCACACGCTGGAACGCTGGGGGTTTTCCTGGGACGGCGCCGTGGTCTTCCAGAGCCGCCGCGCGGCGCTTTACGAAGCCGCTTTCGAATCCTTGCGCACCGATGGCCGGGTGTTCGCCTGTGCGTGTACGCGGCGGGAGATCGCCGATTCGGCGCTCGCGCCGGATGGTGCTCCGCGCTACCCCGGGACCTGCCGCGCGGGCCTGCCATTCGCGCGCGAGGCGCGCGCCTGGCGCCTGCGCGTCGAGCCAGGCGCGGTACGCTTCGATGATGTCTTGCAAGGGTCGGTCCGCGAGGACGTGGCAGCGACGGTCGGGGACTTCGTCGTTTTGCGCGCGGACGGCCTGTTCGCCTACCAGTTGGCGACCGTGGTGGATGATGCGGAACAAGGCGTCACCCACGTGGTACGGGGCGCCGACTTGCTGGGTTCCACGCCACGGCAGATCTATCTCCAGCGGCAGATTGGTTTCGCACAGCCAGCCTACCTTCATCTTCCGGCCGCCGTTGGCGCCAGCGGAGAAAAGCTCTCGAAGCAGACGTGCGCGCCCTCGATCGAGGGCCTGCACCCGCAGGCGGCGCTGGTCGCGGCGCTGGCGTTTCTTGGCCAGGCGCCACCTGCAGACCTGTGCGCCGCGCCGCTGGATGCCTTGTGGCACTGGGCAGTCGGACACTGGGACCGGGCGCGTCTGCCGGCTCACCGGTCCGCGCCCGCGCCGAACGCTTTCGTCGATGAGAGGGGACCGCCATGATCGAGGACATCGCCGGCCTGCGCCGCATCCTGCTCCGCGACCGCCGGGTCGCGGTGGTCGGGCTGTCCGCGCAATGGCATCGTCCGAGCCACTTTGCCGCCAAATACCTGATCGGGCACGGCTACGCGGTCGTCCCGGTCAACCCGGCCTACTCCGAAGTGCTCGGCCAGCGGTGCTATGCCTCGCTGCGCGACATCCCGTTCCCCGTCGACATGGTCGATTGTTTTCGCCGGCCGGAGGATATTCCGGCCATCGTCGACGATGCCATCGCCATCGGCGCGCGCACGCTGTGGTTGCAGATCGGCGTCATTCATGCCGAGGCGGCAAGACGGGCCGAAGCCGCCGGGCTCGACGTCGTGATGGATCGTTGCGTCAAGATCGAGCATGCGCGGCTGTTCGGCGGATTGAACTGGTTTGGCGTCAACACCGGTGTCGTCTCGGCCAGCCGCGCGCCATGCACGGCGGTCGGGCAGCCGGGGCGTCAGTGTTTCCCGCCGTAGCCGGCGATGCCGATCAGAAGACGCACGACCCCGTAGGCGAACCAGTGCGCCGTCCGCAGGTACCACGGTTTGCACGTCCATTCGGCGGGTTTCAATTCCTCGGCGCCGCCGGCCATCGCGGCGTGCAGGCTGGTGCGCAAGTTGCCGGCGAAGCCGCCGTCGCGCACCACGACATTGGCTTCCCGCGCCAGCAGCAGGCTGAACGGGTCGATGTTGCTCGACCCCACGGTCGCCCAGTGTCCGTCGATTACCGCAACCTTGGCGTGCAGGAAGCTGCGCCGGTATTCGTGGATGTGGATGCCGCCAGCCAGCAGCGCACCGTAGAGTGCCTGGGTCGCGTAGTGCAGCAACGCGTATTCGACGCGCCCTTGCAGCAGGATCGCCACCTTGACGCCGCGCCGTGCGGCGTCAAGCAGGGCGCGGCGGAAGCGCAGGCCTGGCAGAAAGTAGGCGCTGGCAAGGATGATCTCGTCAGTCGCCGAAACGATGGCGTCCAGATAGGCGTCCTCGATGTCGCGGCGGTGGCGCAGGTTGTCGCGGATCAGGAAAGCGGCGGTTACGCTGCCGCATTTCGCCACGATGGGCGGGGGCGACTCCGATGGACGGGGTCGCCGGCGGAAGCTCGCCCAGGCGACGCGCTCCCACATCTGTCGAACGGCAGCATGAATCGTCGCCAGCAGCGGGCCTTCGATGCGAACGGCGAAATCGTAGCGAGGCGGCGTTTGCCCCGGCGTGATCGAGTCGTCGACGACGTTGATGCCGCCAACGAATGCGATGCGGGCGTCCGCGATGGCCAGCTTGCGGTGCAGCCTGCGCAGGCGGTGCCGGCGCAGCCGGAAAGGCGCGAGTTCCGGGCGGTATATCAGGACGTGAACGCCATCGGCCTCGAGCGCGGGCATGAGTCGGGCGGGAAACGCGCGCGCGCCGAATCCGTCAACCAGCAACCGGACCGACACGCCGCGGCGGGCTGCCCGCGAAAGCGCGGCGGCGATCTGGCGACCGGTTTCATCGTCCTCGAAGATGTAGGTTTCCAGATACAACTCGCGCTGCGCGCCATCGATGGCCGCGCGCAAGGCGGGAAAGAAGGCGGTGCCGGTTTCCAGCAGGGTAAGGCGATTGCCCGGGAGGAATTCCGCCCTCATGGCGGCAATCTTACTTGAGCGAAACGTGGGCCGATAGCGCGGCGTGGTCGGAGATCCGCGACCAGGGGCGGCCGAAATGCACCTCCGAGCGCTCGATGCGGAAGCCACGCACGTAGATACGGTCGAGGCGGAACACCGGCAGGGTCGCCGGATAGCTGCGTGCCGGCTGGCCGCCGATTCCGCCGAACACCTCGACCATGCCGAGTCGCTCGGCGATCAGGTTGCCGGCGCGGTTGTGCCAGTCGTTGAAGTCGCCGGCGATGATGAGTGGCGTGTTGCCGGGACTGATTTCCTCCATGCGATCGGCAAGCGACGACATCTGGCGCTGGCGCGCCGCGGCGGTAAGGCCCAGGTGCACGCAGACACAATGCAAGGGTATCTTCCAGCCGGGCACGGCGATTTCGGTGTGCAGCATGCCGCGCCGCTCGAAACGCAATTCCGAGATGTCCTGGTTGTGCGAAGACAGGATGGGAAAGCGCGAAAGGATGGCGTTGCCGTGGTGGCCGTGGTCGTAGATGGCGTTGCCGCCGTAGGCCGTGTCCGGCCAGACGCCCTCGGCGAGGAAGTCGTGCTGCCCCGCATCGGGCCAGTCGCGGTGCCGCTCGGCATGGCCCTCGTGCAGGCCCTGCACTTCCTGAAGGAAGGCGATGTCGGGATCGAGGATGTGCAGGCGCTTGCGCAGTTCATGGATCATCATGCGCGCCTTGAACTGCGAGAAGCCCTTGTGGATGTTGTAGGTACACACATGCAGCTTGCGCACGGGGGGCTGCGCGCGGGAGTCGGCCGGCTTGCGCGTGCGGGTGACGGCGGGCTTGACCACGTCAGACTTCCGCCGGACTGCCCCAAGGCGGGGCGAAGACGACAACGGGGTAGCCGTGAAGTGGCTGAACCTTCGTTACGTCATTCCTCGCGAAGCGAAAAAGGAGGAGGGTGGTCACGACGCGTCTAGCATGCGATTGAGCGCGACCTTCGCCAATGCCGCCTCGTGCGCCGGCACCGAGATGCGGTTGACGACGTTGCCGCTGGCGAGGTTCTCCAGGCACCAGGCCAGGTGCTGCGGATCGATGCGGCCCATGGTCGAGCACATGCAAACCATCGGCGCCATGAAGTGGACGCTCTTGCCCTCGGGTTTCACTTCCTCGGCCAGGCGGCTGACCAGGTTCAGTTCGGTGCCGACCAGCCAGCGCGAGCCCGGGGCCGCAGCCTTGATGGTCTTGATGATGAACTCGGTCGAGCCGACATGGTCGGAGAGGCGGCAAACGTCGAAATTCGATTCCGGGTGGGAGATGACGAGGCCGCCAGGATGCTCGTTGCGGAAGCGCAGGATGTGGCCGGCCTGAAACATCTGGTGGACCGAGCAGTGGCCCTTCCACAGCAGGATGCGGGCGCGGCGCACTTGTTCGGCGGTGAGGCCGCCGTTCTCCAGATCCGGGTCCCAGACGACCATCGCATCGAGCGGGATGCCCATCTGGTGACCGCTCCAGCGGCCGAGGTGCTGGTCGGGAAAGAACAGCACCTTTTCCCGCTGCGCGAAAGACCACTCGAGGATTTTCGGCGCGTTGCTGGATGTGCACACGATGCCGCCGTGCTCGCCGCAGAAGGCCTTCAGGTCGGCGGCGGAGTTGATGTAGGTGACGGGGGTGAACAGCCTGTCGGGATCACCGACGATGGCTTCCAGTTCGCGCCAGCACCGCTCCACCTTGGCCAGACTGGCCATGTCGGCCATGGAGCAGCCGGCGGCTAGGTCGGGCAGGATGGCGACTTGCTCCGGCTGGGACAGGATGTCGGCCACCTCCGCCATGAAATGGACGCCGCAGAAGACGATGTATTCAGCCTCGCTTTGCGCTGCGAGGCGCGACAGCTTCAGCGAGTCGCCGGTGAGGTCGGCATGGCGATAGACATCGGCGCGCTGGTAGTGGTGGCAGAGCAGGACGGCGCGCTTGCCCAGGCGCGCGCGCGCAGCAAGGATGCGTTCCTGCGCCGCCTCGTCGGCGAGGGCATTGAAATGGTCGAAGCGGATGGCGGTGCTTGGCATGTCGGCTGGCTCAGGATTGCTGCCATGGCAGCGCGGCTGTGCGCCACCCGCCGGACTTGCCGCGCTGCCCATGCGCATCGCGGTCGCCCTCGAAGCCCTCGAGCACGTTGTAGCAGTCCGGGAAGCCCGCCGCCGTCGCCGCCGCGGCAGCGTGGTGCGAGCGGTGGCCGCTGCGGCAGATGAACATCGCAAGCGCCTCGTGGTCGACCTGGCGCTTGAGTTCGGTGACGAAATGCGGATTGATTGCGAAGCCGGGATAGCCCTGCCACTCGATTTCCACCGCCCCGGGGATGCGCCCGACGAAATCGAGCTCGGCGCGGGTGCGCACGTCAATCAGGCGGGCACCCGGCGCGAATTGCCAGACCTCGTGCGCCTCGGCCGGCGTCAATGCGCCCTCGTACGGCAGGTTCAAAGCTTTCGCCCGTTGCTGGGCCAGGATCAGGATTTCGCTCAGTTTGCCCATCTTGCCGATACGCTTACAATCGCGGGCTCGGAAGTATAAGCCAGATTGAAACATGGGAAACGAAGAAAGCCGCGGCCGCGCCGACCCGGTCGACTTGCAGCGCTATCGCGAGGGGCAGCGCGCGACCTGGGTTTCGGCGGCCCTCAATTTCCTGCTCACCCTCGCGCAGATGGTCGTCGGCTGGCTTGCGCATTCGCAGTCCCTGGTTGCGCACGGCCTGCATTCCTTTTCCGACCTTCTTTCCGACTTTCTCGTGCTCTACGCCAATCGCAAGGGCAGCGATCCGGCGGATCGCGAGCATCCCTACGGCCATGCGCGCGTGGAGACGGCGGCGACCCTCGTGCTGGGCGCCTCCCTGTCGTTCATCGGCTTCGGCATTTTGTGGGATGCGACGATGCGATTGCAGCAGGTGGCGACCCTGCCGCCGGTCGGGTCGACGGCGCTCTGGGTTGCACTCGCGACTGCCGTGTCGAAGGAGGTGCTGTTCCGCTATCTGTTCCGCGTGGCCGAGCGGCTGCGCTCGCCGATGCTCGCCGCCAATGCCTGGCATACGCGCGCGGATGCAGCCTCGGCGCTGGTGGTCGTGGTCGGGATAGCCGGCGCCCTGATGGGCTGGACCTTCCTGGATCTGCTGGCGGCAGCGATCATGGGTTTCATGGTCTTGCGCATGGGCCTCAAGCTTGGCTGGGATTCCATGCAGGAACTGATCGACACCGGGCTGGACCGGGAAAAGGTGGAGGCCATCCGCGCGATCCTGCGCGACACGCCAGGGGTGCTCGGCCTGCACGACCTGCGGACGCGGCGAATGGCGCATCAGGCCCTGGTCGATGCGCACGTCCTGGTCGACGCGCGCATCAGCGTTTCCGAGGGCCACCGCATCGGCGAGCGGGCGCGGCAGCGGGTGCTGGGTATGTTTCCCGAGGTGCTGGACGTCCTCGTTCACGTGGATGCCGAGGAAGACCAGTTGCCGCCCGGTAGTCGGATCGACTTGCCCGACCGTCCGGATATCCTGTTTCGTTTGCGCGCGCTGCTGGGGGAGGGCGCACCGGAGTTCGAGAAGACCCTCCTTCATTACATCGGAGACCGGCTCGAAGCGGAGGTTTTCCTGCCGCCCGAGTTCTGCCGGGATCCCGCCCGGATTGCCGAGCTTGAGCGGCGGATCGCTTCCGGCCTGGCGAGCGACCCGTTCTTTGCGGCCGTGACCATCAACTGCCGTGTTGCACCAAGATAGGGCGTAAAGCCCTTGTGTTGCACCTAAACGGGGCGTACGGCCAGGCCGGTCCGGGACATATTCCTTGTGGCACAATAGCATCCTTTTTTTAAGCGCTGGCACAGATACTGCTATAGCCGACGCGTTGCCGTTTTCGTTTTTCCGGATCAATCAAGCTAGGAGAAAGTCATGTCGCCTCAAGAGGTCATCAAGCTGGTCAAGGACAGGGAGGTCAAGTTCGTCGACTTCCGCTTTACGGACACCCGCGGCAAGGAGCAGCACGTCGGGGTGCCGGTCAAGCATTTCGGCGCCGACAAGTTCGAGTCCGGCCATGCCTTCGATGGCTCGTCGATCGCCGGCTGGAAGGGCATCCAGGCTTCCGACATGCTGCTGATGCCGGACCCCGCCACAGCCTACATCGACCCCTTCATGGACGAGACCACATTGGTCATTTCCTGTGACGTCGTCGAGCCGGCCGACGGCAAGGGCTACGACCGCGACCCGCGCTCCATCGCCAAGCGCGCGGAGGCTTACCTGAAGTCCACCGGAGTCGGCGACACCGCTTTCTTCGGCCCGGAGCCCGAGTTCTTCATCTTCGACTCCGTCGAGTGGAACGTCGACATGTCCGGCTCCTACAGCAAGGTCTTCTCGGAGGAAGCCGCCTGGGCCTCCGCCGAGAAGTTCGAGGGCGGCAACACCGGCCATCGTCCCACCGTCAAGGGCGGCTATTTCCCGGTGCCTCCGGTTGACAGCCTGAACGACATCCGCGCCGCCATGTGCCTGGCACTGGAGCAGTGCGGCGTCGATGTCGAGGTGCATCACCATGAAGTGGCCACCGCCGGCCAGTGCGAGATCGGCACCCTTTTCAACACCCTGGTGCGCCGCGCCGACCAGACCCAGGTGCTGAAGTACTGCGTACACAACGTGGCGCACAGCTACGGCAAGACCGCCACCTTCATGCCCAAGCCCATCGTCGGCGACAACGGTTCCGGCATGCACGTTCACCAGTCGATCTGGAAGGACGGCAAGAACCTGTTTGCCGGCAACGGCTACGCCGGCCTGTCGGAGCTCGCTCTCTATTACATCGGCGGCATCATCAAGCACGCGCGCGCGCTCAACGCCATCACCAACCCCGGCACCAACTCCTACAAGCGCCTGGTGCCCGGCTTCGAGGCCCCGGTCAAACTGGCCTACTCGGCGCGCAACCGCTCCGCCTCGATCCGCATCCCCTATGTGCAGAGCGACAAGGCGCGCCGCATCGAGGTGCGCTTCCCGGACCCGACCGCCAACCCCTACCTGGCCTTCACCGCCATGATGATGGCCGGCCTCGACGGCATCCAGAACAAGATCCACCCGGGCGACCCGGCCGACAAGAACCTGTACGACCTGCCGCCGGAAGAGGATGCCAAGATCCCGACCGTGTGTTCCTCCCTCGACCAGGCGCTGGACTATCTGGACAAGGACCGCGAGTTCCTCACCCGTGGCGGCGTCTTCTCCAACGAGATGATCGATGCCTACATCGAACTGAAGATGGAGGAAGTCACGCGCTTCCGCATGACCACCCATCCGGTCGAGTACGACATGTACTACAGCCTGTAAGCCCGGCGCCGGGCGGGCCGTATTTGCCCGCCCTTGGCGCGAATGGAATCGGACGGCCGTGGCCGTCCGATTTTTTTGTCCACTGCGCAGGCGGAAAAAGCGTTTGAACTGACAAGGAAGTTGGCATACACTTCAAGCTGGTTCTGGGTAATGGGCGGAACATCATGAAAAATCATAGTTTTTTTGCTGGTGCCGTGTTTCTGGCGGGTTCCGCCTGCGTGACCTCGGCATGGGCCGACGTATACAAGTGCGTCGATGCAGACGGCCACGTGACCTACACTAACGCAAGAAGTGCCGCCAAGAACTGCAAGGTCCTCAGCCAGGATCAGCGCGTCTCCACGGTTCCCGGGCGCGCCACGCCTTCGCCCGCCGGCTTTCCGCGGGTCGACGCGGACACACAGCGTTCGCGCGACAGCGAACGCCGTGGCATCCTCGACCAGGAACTCGCCAACGAGATACGCAATCTCGATCAGGCCAGAAAGGATCTGGCGGAACAGGAGGCCAACCCGCGCCCTGACGAACGCAACGTCGGCGGCAGCATCAATCAGGCCAAGCTGCAGGAACGGGTTCGCCCGTGGCGCGACCGCGTTGCGCTGCACGAGCGCAACGTCGAGGCCCTGCGCAAGGAAATCGCCAACCTCAAGTAGCGTCGAGGCGCTGCTTCGGCGCCATGGTGCGGTTTTTGCTAACCTGTCCGGCATGGCCTCGCCCTCATCGTTTCCGGCGTCCGCGTTTGGCGGACTGGATCTTCTCTCGTCTGCGGTGGTCCTGCTCGATCGCGACCTGATCGTGCGCCACGTCAATCCGGCGGCGGAGAACCTGTTTTCCGCCAGTTCCCGACAGATCCTGAATCGCCCCCTCGCGGAATTGCTCGGCGAACCGCCGGGGCTGGCGGCAGCACTCGACAACGCCATACGCGACAACTGGAGCCACACCGGCCAGAACATCCGCGTGCTGCGCCACAATGCCGACCCGCTGCACCTGGATTGCACGGTCACGCCGGTGGAGGCCGGGCGGGTGCGCGTGCTGATCGAGTTCCGGCCGATCGACCAGCAGTTGAAAACGGCGCGAGAAGAACGGCTGGCCGAGCAACAGCAGGCGAATCGCGAACTGATCCGCAATCTGGCGCACGAGATCAAGAACCCGCTTGGCGGCATCCGCGGTTCGGCCCAGTTGTTGGAGCGCGAGTTGAGCAGTCCCCAACTGAGCGAGTACACCCAGGTCATCATCAAGGAGGCGGACAGGCTGCAGGAACTGATGAACCGCCTGTTGACGTCGCATCGCCTGATGCATCCGCAGCCCGCGAGCATCCACGACATCCTCGAGCGCGTTCGCCACCTGATCCACGCGGAATTTCCGGAGGTCGCCGTGCGTCGCGACTACGATATCAGCCTCCCCGAGATCACCGGTGACCGTGAACAACTGATTCAGGCGATATTGAACATCGCGCGCAACGCAGCACAGGCGCTGGATGGCCGCGGCGAGATCGTCTTCCGCACGCGTGCCCAGCGACAGGTCACGCTGGCAAAGCGGCGCTACCGCCTGGCACTTGAGCTGCAGATCGTCGACAACGGGCCGGGCATTCCCGAAGCCATCCGCGATCAGATGTTCTACCCTCTGGTGTCGGGCCGCGAGGGCGGCAGCGGCCTCGGCCTGACGCTGGCGCAGAATTTCGTCGCCCAGCACCACGGCGTCATCGAAGTCGAGAGCCGTCCCGGCCATACCTGCTTCACGTTGCTGCTGCCGTTTCCCAACCCCAGCCAGGAATCCCAATGAATCCGGTTTGGATCATCGACGACGACCGCTCCATCCGCTGGGTGTTCGAGAAGGCGCTGGCGCGAGAGGACATCTCCTTCAAGAGCTTCGCCTCGGCGTCCGAGGCGCTGGCGGCGCTCGATGGCGGCATGCCGCCTCCCCAGGTGCTGGTTTCCGACATTCGCATGCCGGGGGAATCGGGCCTGTCGCTGCTGCAGAAGGTGAAGGCCGCGCATCCGCAGGTACCGGTCATCATCATGACCGCGTACTCGGACCTTGACAGCGCCGTGGCCGCCTTCCAGGGCGGCGCCTTCGAATACCTGCCCAAGCCCTTCGACATCGACCAGGCGGTGGACCTGGTGCGGCGCGCGCTCGACGAAAGCACGCGCCAGGAGAGCAAGCCGGAGACGGCGGCGATGGCGCCGGAAATCCTCGGCAAGGCGGGTGCGATGCAGGAGGTCTTTCGCGCCATCGGCCGCCTCAGCCAATCGCACGCGACGGTCCTCATCAACGGTGAGTCGGGCACCGGCAAGGAACTCGTCGCGCGCGCATTGCACCGGCACAGCCCGCGCGCCGACAAGCCCTTCGTCGCCATCAATACCGCCGCGATTCCGCGCGACCTGCTCGAGTCGGAGCTCTTTGGCCACGAGCGTGGCGCCTTTACCGGCGCCGCCGCGATGCGCCGCGGCCGCTTCGAGGAGGCCGCCGGCGGCACCCTCTTCCTCGACGAGATCGGCGACATGCCAGCCGAATTGCAGACGCGCCTGCTGCGGGTACTCTCCGACGGCAACTACTACCGTGTCGGCGGCCACCAGCCGCTCAAGTCGAACGTTCGCGTCATTGCCGCTACGCACCAGAACATCGAAGAGCGCGTTCGGCTCGGCCTGTTCCGCGAGGACCTGTTTCACCGCCTTAACGTGATCCGCCTGCGGTTGCCCCCCCTGCGGGAGCGACGCGACGACATCCCGGTGTTGACCCGCCACTTCCTGATGAGGAGCGCCCAGGATCTGGGCGTCGAGGCAAAGCGCCTGTCCGAGACCGCGCTGAAGTTTCTTTCCGCGCTGGAATTCCCTGGCAACGTGCGGCAGCTGGAAAACCTCTGCCATTGGCTGACGGTCATGGCGCCCGGACAGGTGGTCGAGGTTGCCGACCTGCCGCCGGAACTGCGCGAGCAGGCGCCGCATGACCCTGCCGCCGACTGGAAGGTTGCCCTTGGTGCCGAGGCCGACCGCCTGCTTGCCAGTCGTCCTGGTTGCGTCTGGGAGGATCTGGCGCGCGCCTTCGAAACCACGCTGATCCGTCATGCCCTGATCGCCTCGGCGGGGCGTCGCGTCGAGGCGGCGCAGATACTTGGCATCGGGCGCAACACCATCACGCGCAAGATCCAGGAATTGGGCATCGACGGCGCCGGAAGCGCGGAAGCCGCGGAGGAATAGCCGGCCCGGATTCGGTCATAATGGCCGCTACGCAATCCCGGACTTCCGCGTGGCCGTAAAAACCGATTTTGACCAGCTTGACGCCCTCCTGATTCGCGCCGCCCTCGGCGCCAAGGCAAGGCGTTTCCACATCGAAGTGCTGGACGCTTGCGAATCGACCAGTACCCGCCTGCTCGACCTCGCCCAGGCCGGTGCGCCTTCCGGCAGCGTCGTCGTGTGCGAGCGGCAGACGGCGGGGCGGGGCCGCCGCGGGCGCGCCTGGCTCTCCGCGCCGGGTGCCAGCCTGACCTTTTCCCTCCTCAAACGCTTCGCTCCCGGTGCGCGTCCGCTCGCCGGCCTCAGCCTCGCGGTCGGCGCGGCGGTCGCGCACGCACTGGAGGACATGGGCGCCACCGGCATCGGCCTGAAGTGGCCGAATGACATCCTGGTGGCGGACGCCAAGCTGGGCGGCATTCTCGTCGAGACGATCACCGAGCGCGGCGCGCAGCTGGCGGTCATCGGCATCGGTCTCAACGTGCGACTG
>Ga0138256_10000831_pt1 | contig 33351 bp, 28 predicted proteins | sample KNB2016incub_MG_FD_105486 | JGI IMG/M metagenome (GOLD analysis project Ga0138256, IMG submission 105486) | Active sludge microbial communities from wastewater in Klosterneuburg, Austria - KNB2014incub_MG | ecosystem: Engineered > WWTP > Activated sludge > Unclassified | place: Austria... | reverse complement strand
TGGAGATGTAATGCCTCAGCATCAGGATTCTATAGTACAATATGCAGATGCTTTGCTTTCCAAATCATTGGCCAATCCGGAAATATTCAAATACATGAGCAATTGGCTATTGTTAAAATATGAGCCGGGCAAGACTACTTTAATGGACGGTGAGGCAGTGTTTTCAAATATCGTAGAAAAGTTTTTTACTGCAGAAAATGCAATCTGGCTCAAACCCGGAGAATTGGCGGATATCAGACGACGAGCTGGGGAGATGAAGGCTAGCTTATTGAATAAGCAGGCAGCGGATGTCACTGCTAATGATATCAGCGGACAACCCAAATCTATTTACAGTATCAAATCCCATTATATCATCGTCTACCTCTATCATACTGATTGTGAACATTGCCAGGCTGAAACACCAAAATTGGTGCAGATGTACCCCCAACTGAAGAGCAGGGGAATAGAATTTTATACTATAGCAGTGAATACTACTGATGCAGAGTGGCGAAAGTTTGTCAAGACCTACCATATGGAGCAATGGACCAATGTATTCGACGCTACCAATGTGTCAGTCTATAGCAAATATTTTGTCGATAATACACCGGAGATCTATGTACTGAATAAGGAAAGAAAAATTATCGGAAAAAATCTTAAACCTGAACAGATCAATCAGATTCTTGACATGGATCAAAAAGTAGCCAATTAAAATTTGAGTGATTTTAACCTGGAATTTGAGGAATTCTTCGAAAATAAGAATTAAATCCTCCTTTGTCGGCGCATACGCATCATAGATGGATCACCACCCATAAGATGTTTTTGTTGCCCCCGTTGTTGCATTGCTTTTTCAAATTGTTTGATCTGCTCTTTAATGGTAGGCTCAGTGACTTTGTATTCTTTGATTTCCTTCATATATACCTGGGCCTGGTTCCATTTATTTTTGAGGGCACTAAAATTGGCCAATTGAAGAGCCACCATCGCCTTTTCGTTGGAGGTGGGTAGACCAATAGCTTTGGATTTTAACAGTAAAGTCTCTGCCTGGTCATAATCTTTTCGCTGTGCGGCTATCGAGCCTTTGATCATATAAAAATAAGATCTGTTGGGTTTGTACAACCATTGTGGGAAAAAAGTGAGCCCAAGTCGTTTCTCACTGCCCCCAAGATCCATTTTCTCCATGAGTTGTGCGGCAGACTGGACTGTCCCCAGCAGGATATAACTCACCAGGACCAGGAGCCCGGTCAGGATAAAAGGGAAAGCCCACCAAAAACCAAATGCAAAAGCCAATGCAATCCCTCCAAAGAGACAAAAAGCAATCGTAGCAAACTTGAGGTAAATATTGAATGTAAACATGAGGTAACAAAAATAAGGAATTGTGGGCTCGGAATTGATTAATTATTAAGTCTCGTCAGTAAAAACCGTCATACTATTAAGCCCTTCTTTAACCTGCTTCCATCACTCACCAGGACCCAATTATACTTTACATTGACAAACTCAGCCTGGGGGAAAACCTTGTTAAAGACCCGGTCAAAGTAGTCCATATTGCGCATAATATGCTCTGGTTCAATGGCTATTCGATTATACAGCAGCAGCCCATTCGGAGCCAGTGCACTAGCTAACTTTTTAGTTATTACAAGGGTCTCAAATTTTGGCGGTACCAGGTCATCGATGAAGATGTCGAATAGGATGAGGTCATACTTCACATTATTTTGAGCTATAAATATCTGGGCATCTGCATGGATATATTCGATAGGAGATCTAAATTTTGAGGCTGTATACTTTTGTACCAGGTATAGGACTGCTTCATCAATATCTACTGCTGTGAAAAAAAGTGGTTGTTTGTTTTTCTTTTCGATGATCTGAATAACTGATCCCAGGCCTAGTCCTAGCACCAGGATATTTTTGGGCCGGAATGCCTTCCAATCAATTTTATCAGCTGTAATTTTAAAATTTTTATACAGGTCTTCATAGCTGTAGACCACTTTATCGGTGTAGAGTTGATATCGTCCATGTGTCATGCAAACGGAAAGACTGGTACTGAAATCACTCGATACAGTCTCCAATAAAACTTCAGAAAAGTATGATTTTCCTTTATTCAACCAGGCTTTTTTCTCCAATATTCAGAATCAATAAATGATAAATAAACACCAGGCTTTGAAAGGCCAGGCCATTAATTAAAAAAACCTATCATCAAGACGGAAAGCAAAGATAAAAACATGATACCTACTCCTATCATTGTCAGAATGCCATAAGCTTGAAAATAGTTTTTAAGGTTGTGAAAGGAAGAGCCTACTTCTTCAGGGTCATTTTGCATGATACCTTTTTTGATTTCAGTGCCAAATCTATAGGTCCACCAACTCATCAAAAAATAGATGCCCGCGATCAATAAGTATAAAAGGCCTACGACCATGCCTGATTTGCCAAGCATCTGCGTCGTGGCCCCTTCGGGCATGTTGGCTCCCATGATAGATCCCATACCGCCTGACATCACAAAAAGTGCCAGACACACTAATAAACCGGCAAAAACAAATCCTATGATACCCAATATCCTGGCCCAGGCACTTGCCCCGATCAGTTGATTTTTACTGTATGCTGATAGTAAGTCCTGGCTGTGTTCGTTATCCATAAGTAATTGATTGATTTGCAAAAATACTGCTAATGTATCATAACTTACAGGTTGCGCTTTTTCAATTCTTGTACAGCAAAGTCAGCGGCCCTGGCGGAGTAGGCCATATAGGTTAATGATGGATTTTGAGTAGAGGTAGAAGTCATGCAGGAACCATCGGTCACAAATACATTCTTGCAGGCATGGATCTGGTGCCATTTGTTGAGCATAGAGGTCTTAGGGTCTTTTCCCATCCGTACACCGCCCATCTCATGGATGTCCAGTCCAGCAGCTTGTTTGCTATCACTGGTGCGAATATTTTTAAACCCGGCTTTGGTATACATCTCCGTGAATTGCTCAAAAAAGTCTTTGATCATTTTTTCATCATTGTCATCATAACCGACGGATATCTTGAGTTGGGGGATTCCCCATTGATCTTTTTTGGTTTCATCGAGGGCTACATAGTTTGATTCCTTGGGTATGGTCTCACCCATAATACCTGACCCTACCCGCCATCGATTGTCGGGAGTGGATTTTGATAGATTTTCTTTGAGTTCTGTGCCTATTCCATCATTAGACCTATAATCGCCTCTGGAAGCACTAAACCCAGATGCATACCCTCTGAGAAAATCGGTCTCTTGTTTGTACACATTTCTAAACCTGGGGATATAACCTGAACTGGGCTTACGGCCGTCAGTGGTAGAATCCAGATGGCCTTCGTATTCTGCAGAAATGCGTGCGCGATAATTGTGAAAAGCGACATATTTACCTAATACTCCGCTATCATTGCCAAATCCATTAGGGAATCTATTGGAAGTCGAATTGAGTAGGATCAGATTGCTATTCAGCGCAGCTGCATTGACAAAAATGACTTTGGCATAAAACTCCATCATTTCCATGGTGTTAGCGTCGATGACTCGCACACCCGTGGCAGTCCCTTTTTCCTCGTCATAGATAATGGAATGTACTACCGAGTGTGGCCTCAGGGTGAGCTTGCCGGACTTGAGCGCCCAGGGGATCGTACTGGCATTGCTACTGAAATAACCACCATAGGGACAGCCCCTTTCGCAAATCGTCCTGTGGACACATTTGGCACGGCCTTGTTTGTAATGTATATCCTGTGGTTGGGATAGATGCGCGGTCCGACCACTGATCACATATCGATCCTTGTAGTGCGTAGCCATTTGGTCTTTAAAATATTGTTCTACACAGGATAGCTCATAAGCAGGAAGAAATTCACCATCAGGCAGGGTAGGGAGGCCATCTTTATTGCCAGTGATACCGGCAAATTTTTCAACATGGCTGTACCAGGGTGCGATATCGGCATATCTTATCGGCCAATCGACTGCATATCCGTCCCTGGAAGGTCCATCATAGTCGTAATCACTCCATCTTTGAGTCATCCTAGCCCACATCAATGATTTGCCTCCAACCTGGTAGCCCCTGATCCAATCAAAAGGTTTTTCCTGAACGTAAGGATGCTCCTCGTCTTTGACAAAAAACTGGGTGGTTCCTTCGTAAAAAGCATAACATTTGGATATGACAGGATTAGCTTTGCGAACTTCTAAGGGTAACTGACGACGATGCTCGAACTCCCAGGGTTGTAAGGTGGCAGTCGGATAGTCTACGATGTGTTTGACATCACGACCCCGCTCCAGCATGAGTGTCTTCATCCCACGGTCCGTAAGTTCTTTGGCAGACCAACCGCCGCTGATACCGGAGCCGATAACGATAGCATCATATTTTCTTTTCTTTTGAGAGTCTATATTAAAATTTGGCATGTGTCGAATGATTGATAGGTTTAAAAAGAAGGCTGGTCAGCAAATTGAATAGAATCCGGATCAAACAGGGACGCAACCATGATATCGATTGGGGGCCATTTCGTATTTGGTGATGTTGGTCATGACATATTCAGAACCCATATACCCATCAACGGTCATGCGTTTGATCATATTGAAAAAATTCTTTTGATCTGAATATTCTGAAGCCGACATCTTATTCAAGACAGCCAATTGTTGATCAGATGAAAGATGAACAAAAGAATTGCCATATTCGGAGAATGCGACTGCATCAGTAACCACCAGCCCCATACTCATGGTGTTTTGTGCAGGTCGATCATAACAATCCTTGACTATTTTTTGTATAAGTTGAGGTACACCCAATTCTTTCGCCCCGGGCGTATCTGTCTTTGGAAGGATGGTATCCACGATGGCAGCCAGGAGTGCATCATCATCAGGAGATAAAAAAGCATAATCTTTCAAAGTACTTTTATTCCATCTTGTAGCCCATGCCGGCAGGGTGATCATAGCGCCGAAACCGGTGGCAATGTTGCTTAAAGCTTTTCTTCTTTTAATCATTGATATAATTGATTGATTGAAAACAATAAAATTAAACAGAAAAAGCTGGTATAATCTTTAAAATGTTGCTACAAAATTATCCATTAATAACAAGCAATCATTTTCCTTTTAAAAATGCGATACTCTGAGGAACCTGTGTCCAGGAATTATCATTTTCATCTTCTATATAAAAATGTTCTATAGAAGACTTTTTAGCCGCCTTCATCACTTTTTTGAGATTGATTTGGCCTGTTCCAAGCGTAACATCGTTTTCAGTAGCAGTATGGCCTGACAGATCGCCTTTGATGCCGATTTTTAGATCTTTTACATGCATCAGTTTGTACCGATTTGAATATTTTTTAATCAGTTTGGCCGGATCCTGACCTGGATGGAAAGCCCAGAGTATGTCGATCTCGAATGATACATATTCTGGGTTGGTCTCTTTCATCAGCACATCGTACAAGGTGCCACCGGCATATGGCTCAAATTCATATCCATGATTGTGATAACAGAAGGTCAAACCTGCGTCTTTGAGTGATTTGCCGATTTCATTAAATATCGCGGCTGTTTTTTTGGCAGTTTCCAGGTCCCAGGGTTTGTCGTGGGGTATCCAGGCTACACGCACAAAAGAAGCGCCTAATATCTTAGCATTTTCGATGACGGTAGATCTTTTATTCATCATATCTTCATAAGACACTCCGAAACTGGTGCATCGGATTCCTCGTCGATCGATCATCGTGCGGATATCATGAGGATTTTGATTGAACAAATTGGAAAATTCGATATTGTCAATGCCGAGCGATTTGATATAATCCAAAGTGCCGGGCATATCCGTGGCAAATGATTTTCGAAAAGTATAGGATACTATTGCTGGTTTTGGTTTCATCATTTTGCTAAAAGATTGTGCAATCGATAGCGTGACTGTGCCAAGCAGTATACATAAAATGAAGGTTGCTTTTTTCATGATTTTTATACGATAAAGTTAATAAAGACGATTACTGGGCCAGCGGTTCTGAAGGGACTAATCTGAAAATAAAACCGGGGTCCTCTACACCAACATATATATAACCATCTGGCCCCATTTTGACAAACCTCAATCTGCCTACATTTTTTAATAAAGGCTCCTGATCACCTGGCACATCGCCCGTCAGGTGTACCCGGTCGAGGTATTTAAACCTGAGAGATCCCAGAAGTATATCGCCTTTCCAGGTAGGATACTTATCTCCTGTGACGATAGTCATACCGCTTGGAGCGATAGAAGGCACCCATTTAATCAAAGGCTGCTCCATGCCTTCTTTGGAGGTATAAGGTGTCATGATTTTGCCATCATAATTAATGCCATAGCTGATCACCGGCCAGCCGTAATTTTTGCCTTTTTGGATAATATTGAGTTCGTCTCCACCCCGAGGACCATGTTCATTGGCCCAAAGGATCCCAGTCGCTGCGTCATAGAAAAGTCCCTGAATATTTCGATGTCCATAGGACCAAATTGTAGCCCTGGCGCCAGGAGTATTGACGAAAGGATTGTCTTTAGGTGCAGACCCATCATCATTCATGCGATGGACTTTGCCCAGATCATTGTCCAGTTTTTGTGGTAAGGTATCCATATGCTGAAACCGGTCACTGGAAGATAAAAACAGGTAACCATCTTTATCAAATGCTATGCGGCTACCGTAGTGGATCCGGGTCGTTTTCCAGGGTTCGGCTACATAGATATCTTTTTGGTTGGTCAGAGTATTACCAACCAATTTTGCACACATAAGGGCAGTGGTAGACAAAGAATCTTTGGATTTTGCATAAGTAAAATAAATCAGGCTGTTGGTGGCAAAATTTGGATGAAGCTCTACATCCAGCAGTCCACCCTGGCCCTCTACCCTTGTCTGTGGAACTCCCTTGATCAGGTTCTGCACTCCTTTAGACTGTCTGTACATATTGCCGTTGCGATCGTTGTATAAAAAATCCCCATTGGGCAAGAAAGCCATACCCCATGGATTGCTCAGTCCTTTGGCTATCGTATCTAATTTGACGGTCATGGAAGCATGCTGGAAGATATTGGATTTGACGCTATCGGTAAAGTCAAATTTCTTTCGGTTTTCAATAGCCCCGAGCAGATAATCAGAGAGGTTATTGATCTCATCAGCTTTGAGTACAGATCCCCAGGCAGGCATCCCCAGTGCGAGATATCCATTAGAGATACTTTGTATAATCGAATCTTTGGCATTGCCGTGCTTCCATTTTCTGTCTACAAAGACATTGCCATCATCGCCATGGCAAGAAGAACAATTTTTTTTGAAGGTAGCTTCCGCGACATCTGCAGAATGGACAGTGTCAGCCATTTGAGTGGAGGAAGTATCATTTTTGCAATGCATCCAGGTGATACATATTGTGATGAATAAGGTTATTCTGAAACTCATGATAAAAGATTATGGATTAAATGAAATTATTTTAGTTCTAGCATAACGATGCTTTTGGAGGGAAGCGTGATCAGGAGGTTGCTACCTGATTTTTTAGCACCATTGAAAGGTTTGATCGAGATTTTGTTTTTATCATCAAAGTCATTGTGATCAGTGTAGTTGGCAGCAGTGACCACAGTGCCTGATAATGAATTAAAATTAATATCTGCCAAGCTTAAACTAAGTGAAATCGACTTGGTCGGATCAATGTTAACCAAAGAGATATGAACTACATTCATTGAATCTTTTGAAGCAGAGATATTGACCGCGGGCACTTTAATTCCTTCAAACATATAATCCGGCGAAGTAAATCGCACCGGCAAATATTGAGCGTCCATATGTACTTTATACATGTCGAAAATGTGATAAGTCGGCGTCAGAAGAAAGTCTCTGCCCTTAGTCAGGATCAGTGCCTGCAGCACATTGATCGTCTGAGCAAGATTGGCGATGCGTACACGATCACTATGATTATTAAAAATATTTAAGGTCATACCAGCTACCAATGCATCCCTCAAGCTATTTTGTTGATATAAAAATCCAGGATTTGTGCCAGGCTCCACATCAGTCCAGACCCCCCATTCATCTACGACCAGGGCTACTTTTTTATCCATATCATATTTGTCCATGATAGTGGAATGTCGGGTGACCAGTTCGTCCATAAACCAGGCATTTTTCATGACTGTAGCATACTCACCTTCGGTAAAATTGGTGGCTGATCCTTTCTTAGCCCAGGTATTGCTCGGTATTGAATAATGATGGAGCGTAGTGCCCCACATGCGATTAGGTCCCACATTTTTCATTAAGGTCTCCGTCCAGTTGTAATCAGCGCCATTTGCTCCACTGGCTATTCGGTTGATCGGCACCCCTGGGTAATTGCGCACGTAGGTAGCATATCTCTTATATTCATTGGCATAATACTCGGCAGTCATATTGCCTCCACATCCCCAGGTCTCATTACCCACACCCCAAAACTTTACTTTGTAAGGTGCTGGATGACCATTTAATTTTCTGAGATCAGACAATGTACTCCCCCCGGGATGATTGAGATACTCCACCCAATTAGACATCTCCAGGACGGTGCCACTGCCGGCATTGCCTGCGATATAAGCTTCAGTACCGAGCAACTCACAAAGCTCTAAAAACTCATTCGTGCCAAAACTATTGTCTTCAACCACATTACCCCAATGAGTATTGACCATAGTAGGCCTTGCAGCTCTGGGGCCAATACCATCGCGCCAATGATATTCGTCGGCAAAACATCCACCCGGCCATCGGAGATTGGGGATTTTTATTTTTTTCAGTGCCTCGACGATATCCAATCTGATTCGACCCTGCTTAGCTACTTTCATCGTGTCTGATACCCAAAAGCCATCGTAGATACATCTACCCAGATGCTCCGAAAAATGGCCATAAATATGACGATTGATCTGGTGGGAGGGCATGGAACCATCTATAACCACCTTCACCGGAGCTTGTCCTATGGCCTCTAAAGCCAGGCAAGCACTAAAAAGTATAATACTGATAATTTTTTTGTTCGACATGATAAGAATTAATATTTTTAAAAAATGTCCAATAAATTAATTGGTTTTGAAGGCAATACAACGGCCATCAAATTTTAATCGTAAATATAATTAAGATTTACTTGCCACCCCCTTCATGAACATATTAAAAAAAAATGTTGTAACGAGTTTGTGCTTTTGGCCCGTAAAATCAAATGAAGATCACTTATTGTATTGGTTTTTATCAAAATGGTCGCATTGCGATTAGAAATATTGGTATAGCCGGAATTTCCTGGAGTATGTGATGAATTACATTTCACCGACTAAGAAAAAATCAGTATTATTTACAAAAAATCTAAAAGCTGCTCTTTAATTCATAAAATTTAACCATCTTGGATGATCATTTAAAATCTTGTAAATCATGTACATTTTAATCACATTGCTCTTATTGTCTTATGAGCCGAACCATCTAACGGCCAACCCTGTAAAGGATAAAATGGCTTTAGAGCAAAGGGTAGTCCAATGGGTGGATCTAATGATCAATCCTACCGGGGCTGGATTAGATGATATGCTTGATGACAATTTGAGTTACGGTCACTCCGGTGGTCATATTGATACCAAAACCTCCCTCCAACAAAGTCTGCTATCAGGTGCATCCGATTTTGTTGAGATCAAAGTAACAGATCAGCAAATTGCTATCGTAGGCAAAACTGCAATAGTAAGGCATAATATAGATTGCAAGACTATGGATAGGGGTGCTCCCGGCAATCCCAACCTGAAAGTATTGTTGGTGTGGGTAAAAGAAAAAGGGGGTTGGAAATTATTAGGGAGACAGGCAGTCAAAAATGTATAATCAAATAAAGGAAGGTACCATTGGAAGTATTATCAAAAGTAATATTAGAAGACCTCAGGAGGTCGGGAAGGATAGAAGTGCCTGATGCAGCATTGCTTGAATTTAAGGAAAAAGTGATCCAATTTGGCACTGGGGTCTTGTTAAGGGCATTGCCTGATTATTATATAGATCAAGCCAATAAAAACGGTGCATTCCAAGGGAGGGTCGTTGTGGTCAAATCTACCGACAAGGGTGATACCGGTGCTTATTCCCGTCAGAATATGTTATATACACAAGCCATCAGAGGGATTGTCAATGGAAAAGTGTATGAAAAAGACATCATCAATGCCAGTATTAGCCGGGTATTATCCGCACAATTGCAATGGGCTCTCGTCCTGGCTTGTGCTGTGGACCCGTCTATTGAGATATTGATTTCCAATACCACTGAGCAGGGATTGGTGTATAAAGAAGAAAAAATAGTCAAAGGCTATTGTCCGGATTCTTTTCCAGCCAAATTGACCGTTTACTTATACGAACGGTTTATTCATTTTCAAGCTTCGACTGATAAAGGCTTGATCGTCATACCTACGGAATTGGTAGAACACAATGGTGACAAGTTAAAACAGTTTGTACTCGATTTGGCCCGATACAATGAATTGGGTCTTGATTTTGAGCAATGGATAGAAAAGAGCAATGTTTTTTGTAATTCGTTGGTCGACCGCATTGTGCCAGGAAGACCCCAAAATGATTTATATGATACTTTGACCGACAAACTTCAATATAAGGATGAATTGCTTATCATGTCTGAGCCGTATCATCTTTGGGCGATAGAGGGTGGTGATACTGTGAAACATAAACTCGCCTTTGCTACCCAGGATTCAGGTATAAAAATAGTCCCGGACATCACATTATATAAAGAGTTGAAATTAAGGCTGCTCAATGCTACGCATATATTGGCATGTGGTAAAGCGATTAAGGAAGGCTATCCAACGGTGAAACTGGCTATGCAGCAGGAGGACTTTAAAGATTGGATCAAAAGTCTGATGAGTGAGATATCCATTTGTATACCGGTCGAAATCGAGGAGGATATCATCCACCAATTTGCTGAGGCCGTCTTGGACAGATTTTCTAATCCTTATATTGAACACTTTTGGAAAGACATCACTTTGAATTATACCGATAAAATAAAGGCGAGAGTGATCCCATTGATATATAAGCATATCGAAAAACATCAACAGTTGCCAGTGCATTGTACCGAAGGTTATGCTTATTATTTTTACCTTTTATTTCACATCCGCCTTCAACAACATGCACTCATGGTATCCATGCCAGATGGGCCTGAATTTGAACTACGTGACCCGAAAGCTGGTAAAATCCTCGAAGATTTTGCGGCTCAATCGCCGGCTATAGCCATTCGCCATTGGTTATCCAAAGAACAAATCTGGGGGAGTAACCTCGCAGACATACCTGGTTTTGCTGACGCTATTTATAATCAATTCAGATCACTGACAGATGGTCCTCATTAAGCAGAGAATCACTATAATTGTGTTTTGTAATGCATCTGCTAATATTTATACCCGATGAGTAAAAGATTTTTAGACGACGATTTTTTATTGCAAAGTCCCGCAGCAAAAGAGCTATATTTTGATTATGCCAAGGACATGCCGATCATAGACTACCATTGTCATCTGCCTCCTGATGAGATAGCCAATGACCATGTATTCGAAAACCTCACCCAGATCTGGCTCAAAGGGGATCATTATAAATGGAGAGCTATGCGGGCACTCGGAGTAGATGAATATTTTATCACTGGAGCTGCTCCCGACCGGGAGAAATTCAAAAAATGGGCTGAAGTTGCTCCAAAGGTGATGAGAAACCCATTATATCATTGGACTCATATGGAATTAAAAAATCCATTTGGGATCCAAAAGATATTGTCTCCTGATACGGCGGATGAAATCTATGATGAAGGCAACGAAAAGCTAATAGCGCTGAGTACCAATACTATACTTAAGCATTTTAATGTACATGTCGTTGGCACTACGGATGACCCATGTGATGCCTTGGAAGATCATAGGAAAATGGCCAATGCACCTATAGGTATTCAAGTGGTGCCTACTTTTCGGCCGGATGCCATATTGGGAATAAATGACCCTGGTGAGTTTAATCTATATATAAGCCGTTTAGAGCAAATGTCCGGAGTAGCCATACAGCAATGGGATGATCTGCTACTTGCTTTGAGGCATCGTCATGATGCTTTTGCTTTATTAGGATGTAAAGCCTCAGATCATGGTCAGATATATCTTTATGCTGATGATTACACTGACAGCGAAGTGGGTCGAATATTTACGAAGGCCAGAAGTGGTCTTTTAGTCAACGATGTGGAAGCCAACCAATTCAGATCAGCAATACAATATGAGCTGGCTATCATGGATTGGGAAAAAGGGTGGGTACAACAGTTTCACCTGGGCGCTATTAGGGACAATAATAGTAGGTTGCTCACGACATTGGGTAAAAATATAGGCGTAGACAGTATTGGGGATTATCCTCAAATAGAAGTCATGTCTAAATTTTTTAATCGACTTGATAAAGATAATAAACTGGCAAAAACGATCATATATAATGTCAATCCCGTGTTCAATGCTGCTTTTGCTACCATGATCGGTAATTTTCAGGACGGTACGATTAAAGGCAAAATGCAATTTGGGAGTGGCTGGTGGTTTTTGGACCAAAAAGATGGTATGACTGATCAGATCAATGTATTGAGCAATATGGGTGTGTTATCCTGTTTTGTCGGCATGATTACAGACTCGCGGTCATTTTTGTCATTTCCGAGGCACGAATATTTCAGAAGAATTCTATGCAATCTATTTGGCAATGACATTTCAAATGGAGAGTTGCCTCACGATATACCCTGGATCGGAAAGATGATTCAGGATATATGCTATAATAATGCCAAAGCATATTTTGGATTTTAAAGCATTTATCAAAATTTCAACTATAAGTCAATCTAAAAAATAAACTAATTAATCATATATGTCAAAAAAAGTAGTTACCCTGGGGGAGATCATGTTGAGATTATCTACTCCAGATTTTAAAAGATTTGTTCAGGCGGATACCCTCGATGTCACTTATGGAGGTGGAGAAGCCAATGTCGCAGCAGCTCTGTGTAATTACGGACTTCAAGGTACTTTTGTTTCTAAAGTTCCCGACAATCCGATCGGCCAGTCTGCCATCAATCATTTGAGAAGATTTGGGGTAGATACACAGTATATAGTTAAAGGCGGTGATCGTTTGGGTATCTATTTTTTAGAAACAGGCGCCAGTATGAGGGCTTCTCAGGTGATCTATGATCGATCTGGTGCTTCCATCGCAGATGCCGGGCCAGATGAGTTTGATTTTGATGCCATTTTAAAAGAGGCTGTTTGGTTTCATACGACAGGGATTACACCAGCATTGAGCGATAAAGGGGCTGCTCTGACCGAGGCTGCGCTCAAAGCAGCCAAGGCAAAAGGGATCACCACGAGTATCGATCTCAACTATCGCAAAAAACTATGGAGCAAAGAAAAAGCCAGGCAGGTGATGACCAGGCTTTGTGAACATGTAGATGTATGTATCGGCAATGAAGAAGATGCGGATACCACCCTGGGATTTAAGGCAGCACACACCGATGTCACCAAAGGTGAGCTCAACCTGGATGGATTTAAAGATGTATTCAGACAGATGAAAGAAAAATTTGGATTTAAAGTGATAGCCTCTTCTTTGCGGGAAAGTCATAGTGCCAGCGACAATGGCTGGAGTGCTCTGGTGTATGACGGGTCTGAGTTTTATCATACCAGGCGCTATGAGGTAAGAATCGTGGACCGGGTAGGAAGTGGAGACTCTTTTGCCAGTGGATTGATCTATGGATTGGTGACAGGGATGCCAATGAGTGATGCTGCAGAATTTGGGGTGGCAGCCAGTGCATTAAAACACACCATTCCCGGCGATATGAATCATGCTACTCTCAAAGAAGTGCAAGAACTTATGAAAGGTGACGGAAGTGGTAGAGTACAACGATAAAAAAAATAAATCTCTCGTTTTGAAGGATTGTTGAAACCAACAAGATAAAATCGTAATAATGATAATAGATTCAATAGAAAACGCTGGTAAGTATTTTGATATTCACCCTTTGTTTTCAGAAGCATTTGACTACATCAGGTCCACAGATATGATGGCGACTGAACCCGGCAAATTTACCATAGCTGACGGGCTAATAGCTTTATACAGTGACGCACCCGGAAAATCGAAAGAAGATAGTTTGGCCAAGTTTGAATGCCATAATAAAAATATTGATATCCAATATTGTATCCGGGGACAAGAAACACTGGGATGGAAACCAAGACAACAGTGCGTAGATCCCAAAGGAGATTACAATGAAGAAAAAGATGTCTTGTTTTATAATGATATACCGGATATGTTTTTTGGGTTAAAAGAAAATCAATTTGCCATCTTTTTTCCTGAAGATGTACATGCACCCATGATCGGTGAAGGCAATATTAAAAAGTTAGTGATGAAAGTGAGATGCGAGTAGGAAGCGATTTCAGGGATAAATTCCTCAGAACTTGTGAATGTTAAGATTTAAAGTATACTTCAAATTTTTTAAATTTTTAGATGAATGAATAAAATAGAATTGGCCACCAATGCCATTGTATCTCAAGGGATATTGCCTTTGTATTTTAATGCTGACCCGGTAGTTAGTTGTGAAATATTGCGGGCCATTTATCGTGCAGGTATCAAAGCTGTAGAGTATACCAATAGAGGGGAGGCCGCTTTGGTTAATTTTACTAAAATGGTAGAGCTTAGAGATGCAGAGATGTCTGATTTGTTATTAGGCATTGGTACGATCAAGACGCTGGATCAAGCGAAAAAATATCATACCGCTGGAGCTGATTTTATGGTAAGCCCTGGCTTTGTACTTGATGTAGCTACTTACTGCCAGGATCATCAATTGTTATACGCACCAGGTTGTATGACCCCAACAGAGATCATAGCAGCAGAAAATGCAGGTGTCGGATTTATAAAATTATTTCCGGGTAATATGCTCGGTCCTGAATTTTTAAGCAGTATCAAAGACATCTTCCCCAAGTTATTGTTTATGCCTACAGGTGGGGTAGATACTACCAGGGAAAATATATTGGGTTGGTATCAAGCTGGAGTTTGTGCTGTAGGGATGGGTAGTAAACTCATCAGTAAAAAGCTGATGGAGGCCAGGGACTATTTGACCATGGAAAATGAAACAAAAAAAGTACTGCATACCATCGCAGAAATAAAAAGTAAATAAGGGTATCAAGGCTACTAGCTAAATAAATATAGTATTGAATAAAATTATATGTTTTGGCGAAATCATGTTGAGACTTACGCCCTTCATGACGCAAAGGTTGGAACAAGCCAAAAGTTTTGCCATTGAATACGGTGGCTCTGAGTCAAATGTAGCGGCTACTTTGGCTCAATTAGGATCTAAGGTGCATTATGTAACCAGGTTGCCAGATCAACCATTTGGGCATAGTGCTTTAGGGTGCCTTGCACAACACGGGGTGGATATATCACAAAGTATTTTTGGCGGTGATCGGCTTGGAGTTTATTATGTAGAGTTAGGCTCCGGTAGGAGAAATTCCAAAGTGATATACGATAGAAAAAATAGCGGTATGCATACCCTGGCCCCAGGGATGATCCCGTGGGAAGCTATATTTCAGGAAGTAGATTGGTTTCACTGGTCTGGTATCACACCTTCTATTAGTAGTTCTGCCGCAGCAGCCACCAAAGAAGCAATATTAGCCGCTAAAAAAGCTGGTGTCACTGTATCATGCGATCTCAATTATCGCTCAAAACTTTGGGATTATGGGTCTCCTCCTTCATTGGTCATGCCAGCTCTCATCGATTTATGCGAGGTGGTCGTCGGCGATGAAGATGTCATGGGGGTCTATTTTGGCATAAAGTCTTCTGGACGAGAGGACGCCTTTGAAAAATTAAAGAACAGGTTTCCTAATATCAAATCAATTGCTTTTACTGAAAGAGAAGGGCTTTCAGCCACACATAATACCTACCAGGGATTTTTATTTCACGACAATATAATCGTCGAGTCAAAAAAATATGATATGCCTGACATGATAGATAGGATAGGTTCAGGAGATGCATTTATGGCTGGCCTAATCTTTAAATTGAAAGCTTTATACCAAGGAGAATGCGATAATCAGGAAGTCATCGAATTTGCCACCGCTACCAGTGTGCACAAGCATTATATTCCCGGTGATATCAACATTATTACATTGGACGATGTCATGCTGATGATGAAAGGTGGTTCAGGAGCCAAGGTAAGGCGTTAAGTATAATTGATGAATAATTCACTGCCTTTGAGTTGAATGTATTTTTTATCAAAGTTTAGTCTGTGGTGATGATCGGGTATATGAAAGTAAATTGCTATTTTACGATCGAATAAAAAATCTGAAATGAAGAAAATTGGAAATTATCGATGGATAATATGTGGATTGCTGTTTTTTGCTACCACCATAAATTATCTTGACAGAGCCGTCATCAGCCTGGTAAAAGAATATCTAGATACAGAATTTACATGGACCAACTCTGACTATGCCAATATCACGATTGCATTTCAGGCTGCTTACGCCTTTGCCATGATTTTTGCAGGGAGGCTGATTGATTGGTTAGGCACAAAAACTGGATACGCGATAGCATTAGTGTCCTGGAGTGTGGCCGCCATGTCGCATTTTTTTATTAAGACCAACCTGGGATTTATTTTTGCAAGAATTGGATTGGGCGTTACTGAATCAGGCAATTTTCCAGCTGCTATTAAGACTGTGTCAGAGTGGTTTCCGAAAAAGGAAAGATCATTTGCTACGGGTATCTTCAATGCCGGTACCAATGTAGGGGCGATAATAGCTCCTCTTTCAGTACCATTTATCGCTGCTGAATTTGGCTGGCGATTGACTTTTTTAATTATTGGAGCATTTGGATTTATCTGGTTGATATTTTGGTATCTGTTTTATGATACTCCCAAAAGGCAAAAAAGACTGTCTAAAGAAGAATTTGATTACATCCACAGTGATCTGGATGAAGTCGCAGATAGAGAAAAAGAGACTTTGAAAGATACCAAGACCAACTGGTTTCAATTATTAAAGTTCAAACAAACCTGGGCCTTTGCTTTGGGCAAGTTTTTGACGGATGGTGTATGGTGGTTCTATTTGTTTTGGTTGCCAGATTTTTTAAATAAACAATATGGATTGACCAAGACCGATCTTGCCATGCCTACCGCATTGGTATTTATCATTGCAACAGTGGGTAGTGTCTATGGTGGTTGGTTGCCACTCAACTTTATTACCAAGGGTATGGCAGTATTTAAAGCTAGAAAAACTGCCCTGCTTATTTATGCTGCTTGTGCTCTGCCAGTGATTATTAGTCAATACCTGGGTGGATTTAACATGTGGCTCGCTGTATTGATGATTGGATTCGCAGCTTCAGCCCACCAGGCATGGAGTGCAAATCTTTTTACAACGGTCAGCGATATGTTTCCTAAAGTTACCGTTGGATCCGTGACCGGCATTGGTGGAATGGCCGGTGGTGTAGGAGGTATGCTAGTGTCGTTTGCTGCAGGTAAGCTTTTTGATCATTATCAGGGGATTGGACATATTCAGACAGGGTATTACATCGTATTTATGTATTGTGGCCTGGCATATCTGCTGGCCTGGACCTTGATGCACTTCCTTGTACCACGTATGCAACGCGTAGTGTTGGATTGAAAACTTAATCATCGGGATGGAGAAACAAACTATTTTGTGTTAATAAATAAGTTGTGTTAAACTTTTGACCTGACCTATCGTCCAAGCTCCTGACAGCGTATATACTTTTAATTAATACTCATTGTTTATGGAGAGTTTCGATCCGCAAGGGGTTACGCCCTATTCAGGTCCTTTCGGGAATTCAGAATTATTGCATCTTTTGCGTCGGACGCTTTTCGGTGTGAATGCCTCTGATTTAGCTTTTTTTAAGGGAAAATCTCTAGAAGAAGTTGTTGACTTTTTATTGGATTTTAATACTGATCCTGGTCATTTACCTATCCGGGCTTATTCAGGAAGAAATCTGACGACTTTTGATTCAGGTGTCCCTTTCGGAGCAAGCTGGGTGGGGATCAAACCTATTCCTACAGAACAAAGTCCTGAAGGGGCCAGGCGTGGATCGTATAAACAATGGTGGATACAACTCATGGCTCAGCAGGAGCGCAATCTCCGTGAGAAACTGGTGCTATTCTGGCACAATCATCTGGTCACCGATACCAATGATACCGTCAATTTTGCTGAATTGGCTTATCGTTATAACAAACTATTGAGATCCTCCTGCTTGGGCAATTTTAGAAAGTTGATGTATGATATTACGATAGAACCAGCTATGCTGAGGTATCTCAATGGAGAAAAAAACACTGCTGCTGCACCCGATGAAAACTATGGTAGAGAGCTACAAGAACTTTTTTGCATTGGGAAAGGGCCGGGATCAAAATACACAGAAGATGATGTGAAAGCGGCGGCACGTGTATTGACAGGTTGGTCAGTCAATTATGCTGATCAGTATCAACCTGTATACCGCCCCAATCGTCATGATGCTAAAGACAAACAGTTTTCTGCTTTTTATGGCAATAAGAAATTAACAGGCAAATCAACTGCAACCGGAGGTGCTGAAGAGATCAATGAAATGCTGGATATGATATTTCAAAATAACGAAACAGCTTTATTCATCGTTCGAAAATTATTTACTTTTTTTGGATATTATGAGATCACTCCTGAGACCGAAAGTAATCTCATCATTCCCTTGGCAGAGGTATTTAGAAGTACAGGGTATGAACTCAAGCCGATGCTTAAGGCACTTTTCATGAGTTCATGGTTTTTTAAATCAGAATATCGTGGCTCCATGATCAAAAGTCCTGCTGATTTTACTATCGGGATGATCAGACAACTTGGGATAACCTGGCCCACCAATACTCTTGCTTTCGAAGCTCAATATTATTTTGCTGGACAAATTTATGGTGCGATCACTGCTCAGGGGCAGGAGATTGGCGATCCGCCCAATGTGGCTGGTTGGCCTGCCTATTACCAAAGCCCATCTTTCCATGAACTGTGGATTGACACAGCTACTTACCCTCCAAGGCTGACTACCATAGATGGCCTGGTACTAAAAGGATTGGCTACAAACAATAATGCTACCAATTGGATTCAAGCAGAGAGTAGAAACAAGTCTTTTAAATTGGATCCAATAGCTTTCGTATCCGAATTGTCCAAGCCAGAAGATCCCAATGCATTAATTGATGACCTGGTGCATCTTTTCTATGGTCCTCCGATATCAGAAGCTGTAAAGAAAAGTATTAAGGTGACCTATCTCCTAAAGGGTCAGGACACTGATTTTTATTGGACCGAAGCCTACAAAAGTTATAAAGCAAATCCCCAAAATCCCGGGTCTGATGGTCTCCAGGTGCCAAAACAGTTGCAAGACCTCATAGTCTATATGATGTCTGCTGCAGAATATCATCTTCATTAAATACTTCATTTTATCAATCAACATTCAATGAAAAGAAGAAGCTTTTTAAAAAATATACCCGGAGCGGCAGCTACGACTGTCATAGGTGGACATGCATTGTTTGCAGAAGTAAGCAATCCAATGGTGCAGGCATTGCATGGGATGATGTTTGACACTGACAGAGTCATGGTCATCGTGCAACTCAATGGAGGATCTGATGGCCTCAATACCATCTTTCCATTGGATCAATATGATCAGCTTAAAATAGCCAGGGGCAATATGTTGATGCCTGCAGGGAGTATATTAAAGTTAAATGATAAGACAGGTATACATCCAGCGATGGCCGCCATGCATGATTTGTATCAGGATGGCAAACTTGGAGTCATACAGAATGTAGGATACCCTGATTTTAATTACTCCCATTTTCGGGCTACAGACATCTGGTTGAGTGCCTCTGACTCCAAAGAAGTATTGGACTCAGGGTGGGCCGGCAGGTATTTAAATTATGAATATTCTAATTATCCGGTAGGCTATCCCAATGAAGTGATGCCTGATCCGCTGGCTATCCGGGTAGGAGATGGCGTGGGCCTGGGCTTACAGATGATGGGCGTCAATATGGGCATAGCGATCAACAATGCTTCTGACCCGGTCAATCTCACCGGCAATATATTTAAAGACCCGGTGAGTGCTGACTATGTAGGGAAGGAACTGGCTTATGTACGGGAGGTGCAAAGACAGACGGACAAATTTGGCGATGTAATTCTGGCAGCCTACAATAAATCTAAAAACCTTTCTGCTAAATATCCAAGCACCAATAATACCAATACCAACAATAATCTGACCAATCAATTGAAGATCGTAGCCAGGCTGATCGCGGGGGGCTTAAAAACCAGGATCTATTGGGTGAGTACCGGTGGGTTTGATACGCATGCTGCCCAGGTGGATGCTGCTGACTTTACCAAAGGCACACATGCCAATCTCTTGAAAGGCATCTCTGACAATGTCGCAGCTTTTGTGGACGACTGTAACTTATTAGGTTTAGGGGACAGAGTGGTAGGATTTACATTTTCGGAGTTTGGAAGGAGGATAAAATCCAATGCATCCCTGGGTACTGATCATGGCTCAGCCTTGCCGGTGATCTATTTTGGCAATAAAGTTTTGCCCAAAGTGGTCGGTAATAATCCAATCATTCCTCCAGATGTCAACACCAATAGTAATTTACCCATGGGCTACGATTTTAGATCGGTGTATGGCACTTTTCTAAGTCAATGGTTTTGCGTGCCACAAGCAGATGTCAACAATATGCTTTATGATAACTTCCAAAACCTACCCATATTAGGTGCTGAAAACTGTCTTTCCACTGCCACGCATGAACTGAATGTGCACAATGGTCGACAAATGATTAAGGTCTACCCCAATCCATTTGTGGACAAGACAAAGGTTGATTTTGAAAGTCTTGGAGGTTTCGTCCGCTTGCAGGTGTTTAACAATCAGGGCTCTGTCATCCAATCTCTGGTCAATAAAGAACTGATTAAAGGAAAGTATACCTTGGATCTGAATATGGAAGATCAGGCAAGTGGTATATTTTACATCCGATGGGAGAATGGTGCATTGACCCAGACAAAGAGCATGATGAAAGTCAGGTGATTGTAAGTAACAGAAGCGCTGATTTTTCACCAGGGAAATGTTTGATTCAGACGAGGCATGTGTTTGATCGCTGATTCTACTCAAGGTTGATGTAAGACCTATACTTCAATTTTGGTCTGCTGGAGCCAGGATTTACACACATACCCTCTATTCTCATTATCTTCATGCTCTTATGCGACACTTAAAGCCCTGGCTGGTAGAATTGATCTGGTTTGCAGCGACTGCTATACTCGTAGTACTGGTGCTGTTGCCCATCAGACAGATGATTTATGGCTTTCCCTTTGAGCGGGCTAATATCCTCTTTATCATCGGTTTTGTGACTTTAATTCGATGGTTCTTGTTTTTGAGCAGTACACCATTTAACCGGACCCATTGGGTCAAAATCATATTGGGTATGGGCAGTATTTGGTTGGGTATCTATGCATTACGACAGTTTAGCTTTTTCCAAACCTTTATTGATGAAAAAGGGATAGAATCCATCACACAGCATCTTTCCAATGAAGATCAGGTAGCTATGAGTAAGTATATCATCAGTGAATACATATTTTTCGCTGTAGGTACGATAATCGTATGCATTATGATGCCTTTCCGCATGTTGATCTCTGTTTGGCGGACTTATAATCTAAACAAAGTATGAAGTCATATTTTAAAGGCATCCGGGCAGCATTTCTACGCAAGGTGGTTACGCTGGATTACGCATGGATAGCAAAACCCAGGATCGATCAGTCAAAACCAATTTTTGTAGAATTAGATCAACTATTTGCTTCGCATGCGCAACAGTATGACCCGGTCTTAAACCAAATAATTCAACTTTTTGATCAACTCAATACGATCTCTGAAAAAGGCACAGATGACAAAGCTGTTTACTGGAAAAACAATTACCTGCCAGGCCTGGACTTAGCGAGTCTTTATGCGATCACTACCTTGCTCAATCCTGGTCATATCATTGAGATAGGATCAGGCCACACTACTGCTGTGATGCGCAAGGCTATCAATGATGGACCTCTGCAATCCAGGATCACTTGCATAGACCCCAATCCCCGGAGGCTTTTATCTGATTTGGCTGATAAGCATGTTCGGGTAGCTTTAGAATCCCTGGATAGTTATACCATGTTTCAAACGCTTTCACCTGGCGATATAGTATTTTTTGATGGCTCTCACATCTCCATGGCCAATACGGATGTGACCGTGTTTTTTATGGAGATCTTACCACGCATACCTGCAGGCGTATATGTACACATCCATGATGTCTATCTGCCCTACGACTATCCTCTTGACATGGTATTGCGAGGATATAATGAACAATATCTGTTAGCGCAAGCACTTTTGTACAACATGGATAAATTCGAAATCATTTTTCCTGCATTTTGGATTTCTAAACAGCCGGCGCACACGGAACACCTGACACGGAATCTTTGGAGCAGATTGAATGTCATGGAAATCGAAACGCATGGTGGATCTTTTTGGTTTAAAATATTAAGATGAGGTCGAGGTGGGTCATCATCATCGGGATGGTTGCTATGATCTATGCGGCCTTTGTGTATTACCCTAAGTGGAAACTCCCCCGCACAGAAGCTACCATCAGCTGGGATGTATCAGGGTATTATTTGTACCTGCCTGCTTTTTTTATTTATCATGATCTGAAAAATCTCGATTTCAAACCAGGGCTGGATGAGCAGTATTATCCCAGTAGTAGCCCCTATCAATCTTATACGCATACTTCCGGCCATCAGGTGATGAAGTATACGTGCGGGCTGGCCATTTTATATGCTCCTTTTTTTTTACTGGCTCATATATTGGCATTGTTGTTCGGATGGCCTGCTGATGGCTATTCGTCTATTTATCAATTTTTTATTTCTTTAGGCGGATTAGTGTATGCTTTGATAGGTTTGGTTTTTTTCAGGAGATTGTTATTGAGGTATTTTGATGATTTGGTGACGGCGGTCGTGCTGGCTATACTAGTATTTGCAACTAACTATTTTGATTATGCGTCGATCACCGGTGCCATGAGTCACAACTATCTGTTTACGCTATATGCAAGCATTTTGATCTGTATTGATCAATTTTATAAAAGTGGATCCAAAAAATGGTTTTTCATCACTTGTTTTATCATGGGATTGATGGTGCTGATCAGGCCCACCGAAGTGTTGAGTAAAATACTGTTAGTGGCATGGGGTGTATCCTCGTGGTCAGGATTGAAGGAGCGGGTGCAGTTTTATTTTTCACGTATCCCTATGGTAGTATATGGCGTCATTTTATGGGCCATTTGTCCATTGATCCAGGGGATATATTGGAAGTATGTGACTGGTGAATGGCTGGTGTATAGCTACCAGGAGCAGGGATTCTCATGGTTGGAGGGGCATCATATATTGCAAGGTGTATTAAGTTATCGTGCAGGGTGGCTGGTATATACTCCAATTTTGATCCTGAGCCTGTTGGGTCTGATATACTTATGGATCAGAGCTGCAGGTATGCGGTGGGTATTGACAGCATTCATATTAGGATCGTTGTATCTCACTTTTGCCTGGGACGAATGGACTTATGGTGGTAGCCTGGGGCAGAGGGCTTTGATTCAACATTATCCACTATATCTGTTGGCAGCAGCTCCGCTGATCTGGGATTTGCTTGCTCGCAACTTAAGTAAATATGTTTTGTATTCGATGATTGCCTTGTCAAGTTATTACAATCTTTGGCTCACCCATCAGGCTCACAAAGGTGGCATCTACGAGGCAGGTATGATGAACAAAGCCTATTTCTGGCACACCTTATTCAAGTCAAGCAATGATCTCGAATCGAAAAAATTATTGGATACCAACGAGCCTGTCGTCTCCTGGGATGAGGCCGCTGCAAAGATGATCAAGGATACAGTATATCAAACAGATACTGCATGTGCCCAGGCATCCCAGGCAATCACTTTATATGACGGGCTGGTGCCGGCAGGTAAATTGAAAGTAAATACCTTGGTCCAAATTGATCTCAAAGAATGGGATGTATGGCAAATGGCACAGTTAATCCTTCAATACAGTACGCAGGATAAGGTTGAAAAAACAGTGATGATCAGGCTGCATCGTTTTATCAATAATCATGAAGAAAAATGGATAGATTTAGTGACTACCAGCCCACTGCAGTATGATCATATAAAAATCAGTGTGTGGAATCCCAGCTCACAAAGGATCTGTATCAAAGCACTTCGTTTGTATGGACAGAAATAGATCGTTGATTGAATCGGTCCTTGATGCTATGATCGCATTGGTCATTGGCCTGGTAGCGACACAAATAGTGTTGGGGTTGGAAAAATTAAATCCGCTGTACACAAGCTGGTTGTTACTCCCAGGCAGCGATTATTCCTATCACTATCTCGCCTGGGAATATTTTAAGGACACCCCCTGGTCCTGGCCGTTGGGCAAAATACAAGGCTATGCCTATCCAATGGTCAATAGTATCATGTATACGGACTCGATTCCATTATTTGCTTTGTTTTTCAAATTATTTAAGGGGATTTTGCCGGAAGATTTTCAATATTTTGGATTATGGTATGCTTGCTGCTATGTGCTCAATACCTACCTGGGCATTAAAATTTTACGACAAATAGGATGGCAAAAGCCATTGGCCTACATCGGGTCAGTATTTTTTACAGGAGCAGTGGTATTAGTCGCGCGGTTTGGGCATACTGCTTTGTGTGGTCAGTGGGTGTTGCTTTGGGCGCTATTGATATTTTTGAGGAGACCTACCTTGTCCGTGCAAGCCACTTTTCTTACAAGTGGCCTGCTGGTATTTATTACAAGTTTGATACATCCTTACCTCTTGTTTATGGTACTTGGATTGGTGAGTGCAATCGTATTCCAATTAAGGTATGAACAGCTAATTCGATGGAAAGACCTGTATACCGCTCTGTTGTCGATGATCGTTTTATCTCTGGCAGGATGGGCTGCGAGCGGTGCTTTTCTTTTCAAAGGACAATTATCAGAAGGCCTTGGGCGATATTCTGCCAATCTCAACACCTTCGTCAATGCCTGGGATGTAGGACGCCTGGGACCTGGTTTCCCATTTTGGGGTGATGGTCAGGGTGAGGGTATAGGTTATCTAGGGTTAGGTATATTGACAATGTTGTTATGTATTCTACTGGTCCGGTTGAGTCGTATCAAAATGGATTCAAAAGTGATTACAAAAGAACAATCTAAAAGGTTGAACTGGTTTTTTATCATCTGTATGGTGTTTTTTGTGTTTGCATTAAGCCCCAAATGGACTCTTGGAAGCCACCTGATCATCGATTGGAGATACAATGATTATATCTCCAGGACATTCCGGGGTACCGGTCGATTTATATGGCCGTTATATTACTTTATCCTCTATTGGACATTTGACAGACTATACCGGTTCAGACTGGGGAGTAAAGTTTATTATGCGTTATTTATTGCTTGTCTCACTTTGCAAATGCTGGACCTCCAACCACTCTGGAAAAGAAACCAGTATGTGGATCTCAGAGGTCAGGTATTGCCTTATATAGACCAGATCAAGCACATAGTGTCTGTCTCAGACCAGGTGATTGTATATCCGCCTTTCTCTGCCAATATCGCAGACCATTGTGACTACATTTATTTTACGGATATCACCCAGCACTATCAGAAACCAATCAGTACAGGTTATGGGGCGAGATTTCCGGAGTCTATTGGCCAAGCTTTTCGTGATAGTCTGGCAGATTTGACCCACTACTTTGATTTACATCCTAAAAATATATTGATTACCTCTACGGATTCACTCAGTGTGCATAAAAATTTAATTTCCACTCAAGGTGGCAGGTCTTATCAGTTTGAGCATTATCGGATATATGCACCTCCTGCATTGGTATCGATGATAGACAGCGCCATTGTACCATCCTCCACCTGGCATTCGATCGAACATCAATCGGAACTATCATTTTTGAATTGGCTTCATGTACATCAGGATCACTACGTGATAGGAGTGGTACAACAAGAAGGCATATCCAACCTTCATGACAGAGAAGAGCTCAAGACTATGGGCGCAGCTATGGATTCATTGCGGTTTGGAGATTCCTGGACTTTTGTCATTCACGAAAAGCAATTTATACATCAGAAGTATGGGAGGTCCCAGATGGTTAAAGATACTTTTGATTTGCCTTGTAGTACTTTGGTCCCGGTGTATTTGTATTCAGGAGGACACAGTGCCGGCAAAAACGAATCATCTATTTTGATTCGAAATGAAGAATGGTCTTTGGGTAGTAGAGGTATCAACCTGGTGGTAGTCGACAGTTGTGGCGCCTTTTTGGATAAAATCAATGTGGATGGGTATGTGAGTGATGAGTTTATTTCGAGATGAGTGGATAGTTTGATAAAAGGCCTTTTATCAAATCCGGAATAGAATCTGGGATTTGACTTTTTTAAAATGGATAACCCAAATTTAGGATTTTGCCATCTTCCATCTCGATGGTACGATGGGTGCGAGCTGCGAAGTCGGAATCGTGCGTGACGATCAAAAGTGATTGGTTGTATACTTCAGCCAGTTCTTTAAAGATATTGAATACTATTTCACTATTCATTTTATCCAGGTTGCCGGTAGGTTCATCTCCCATTAAGATTAGGGGATCATTGATGAGAGCTCGTGCAATAGCTACCCGCTGTTTTTCACCACCACTGATCTGATTTGGTTTTTTTAAAGCTTCTTTTTCGATACCCAGGATTTTTAATTTTTCGTAGGCCCGGTGTTCGAGCTCTATGTCGCTGAGTTTTCCAAGTTTTAGTCCGGGCAGCATTACATTTTTTAACACCGTAAATTCATTGAGCAAATAATGAAATTGAAATACGAAGCCAATTTTCTCATTCCTTACTTTGGCAAGTTCAAAGTCCTTTTTCTTTATCATGCTCGTACCATCTATGAGTAGATTTCCTTCGAATTCTGTATCCATCGTCGAGAGTATATAAAGTAAGGTAGATTTTCCACAACCTGATTTGCCCATGATAGATACAAACTCTCCTGCATTGATATAGAAATTGATATCCTCCAACACTTTTATGGTCAAAGGATCATGGAAATATTTGGTGATATGCACCGCTTCTAAAATTTTTTTCCCCATCATCTCCCCCTTATGATATTTACAGGATCTACTCTACTAGCTTTTTTTGCAGGAAAATATCCTGCTAAATAGGTTGTAATGAGTGAAAAAACAGCTCCTATCACATAAAACCCCGGGCTGTAGTCTACAGGATAAGTGGTTACTTTTGGAAGAGAAGAAGTATGAAAGGGAATTTGATCTATAATAGCCGATAGTCCAAAGCCTCCAATCAATCCGGCCAGGCCACCTACAATCCCTGTGGTCAGTGCGATGGTAATAAATATGCGGTTGACATCTTTACCGGAGAATCCGGTGGCTTTTAGAATAGCGATGGAGTCCATTTTTTCATATATCATCATATTGAGGATATTGTAGATGCCAAATCCTGCAACGATCAATAAGGTGATGCCTACAGCGTACGATATAATGGTGCGTACAGAACTTCCGGTTTCGAATTGTGCATTGGCAGTCTGAATGTCCAGTGCATCTACATTAAATAGTTGTTTGTATTCTTTCGCCAAGTCCGGAGCTTGATTCAAATCATGTAGCTTAATCTGAATGTCTGTAATATAATTGTTTGGTTTGCCCATCAATTTTTGGCTCGTAGCCAGGGAAACATAACTCTGTACTTTGTCTAATTCGTCGATGCCACTCTGAAAAAAACCAACTACTTTTAAAGGAAATTGATCCCCTTGTGTGGTAGTGAGTTGTATGATATCACCTGGGTGTGTCAACATTTTTTTAGCCAGGCTCGAACCCATCATGATGCTATTGGGGGTGTTTTTTAAATCTAACGAATTTCCTTCAGCCACATAATCCTGAAAATTGAACAATTGATTTTCGGCTTCTACATCTATCCCATTGATGATGCCATTAAGATTGATTGCGCCTACATTATAAAATACCGGGACCGTAGTTTTTGGTGCAATTCCCAGGACCCTGTTATCACTCCTCAATGCTTGCATGATGGCTTGACTATTATACAGTTCCAATCTCTCGTTTTTTGGTTTTATTGATTGGATGAAATGATAATAATTGATGTATTTGGAGGTTAGTTGTATCGGCTGATAGAGTGAAGGTTGCAATTCGTTGTAGAGCCGGATATGAGGTGTCCGGTTAAGCACCAAATTGTCCAGTAGGGTATTGAGACCTTCCATAAAACCGAGCAAACTGATAAACATAGTAATACTAAAGGTTACTCCAATAGCTGCTACCAAAGTTTGTTTAAACCTGGCTAGCAGCAGTGAAATAGCGATGTCTGCCAACAGCTTTATTTTCATTTATCAGATATTATTAATTCGTCATCCAGGCTTAGTCCTGATAGTATTTCGATCATTTTATAATCTTTCAATCCAGTTTTTACTACTACATCTTGCCCATTGGATTTAGTGACCAGGGAGTCATTCCATAAATACTCCCTGGGTATCAAGACTGCATTTTCTTTAGAATTGATGATGATGTTGGCTTCAAATGAGACATTGGGATATAAGATCTCAGGTTGCTGAACAAACTCTGCTTCTACTAAAAATGTTTTGCTTTGCAGGTTCATCATTGGATTGATTTTTGATACCCGGGCTTCAAATACCTTATCCTGGTGACTATTTAATACTACCATTACAGGCAGCCCTATTTTAATTTGGACGATATCATATTCATCTACCTGCATTTCCAGAATAAAATCATTTATCTTTCCCAGAGTCGCTACGGGTTTTTGAGGTGTGGCGATTTCTCCTTCTGAAATATTAAGACTATATATTACACCATTGATCATGCTTTTTAGCGTGTAGTCTGTTTCTAATTTACTGGCCAGGCTCAGGTTGTTTTTTGATTGAAGCGCTGATAATTTCAATGTACGGCCCAGCTCAATATATTTTTCTGTGGATGAAAAATAAGTTGTCTTTGAAGCTTCATAAGCCAGGGTACGCTGCTCTAATTCAATTTTGCTGCCGATATTTTGAGCCCAAAGCTGTTTTTGTCTTTCGAGTAAAATGGAATCATTTAGCATTTTGCTTTTTGCCAGTGATATGTTCATTTTGGCTTCGGATAGTTTCCCTTCATTGGCTTTGTCATTGGCATAAGCAGCAGAAAGTCGTGCATTTTCAATATTGAGTTTTTGCGATTCATTGGCAATAGTCAATATTTTGTCACCTATTTTAATAGAATCTCCTTCAGATACATAAATGTGATCGACTATACCACTGATGATGGTAAATGCCTGATATTGGTCTCTGCTGATCACATTGCCGGAAGCATAAACTGACTGAGTTATATTTTTGTGGATTGGGTGAATAAATTCTTTCTTGGGATGGCAGGATAAGGTCAATAAAAAAACCACTATGAATAACTTACTCATCCACCAAATTTACCTTGATTTTGTACGGATACATGGTGATTTGAATCAACTATCAAGATGCCGATGATCATCCTGCCCCTTCAAATCTCGATTATCAGCCTGTCAATACACCAATTTAAGAGATCTTATTTTTTTTTGCTTTTTGAAGAAGTCACTTCTCCAATTAAAAATCCGAAGGGTGTCAGAGATTCTATATGGTCACAAACGATTTTAATTATCGCTGTGAGGGGTATGGCAAGAAAGACACCTGGAATGCCCCAAAGCAGCCCTCCAAGTACTAATGCTATTATAGTGGCAAAAGGATTGATCCTTACCTGGGGTCCGAGGATCAATGGCTCCAGCACCCAGCCCTGGATGAACTGGACTGTGCCATAAGTGAGCACAATTCCGCCTAAAATAGCCAGGCTTGCTCCCTGGACAGCTGATACTAAGACAGTAAGTGAAGTGCCTGTAATATTGCCGACGAAAGGAATTATTTCAAAAAGGCCGCATAGAAAAGCAAAAAATAAAGCGTTTTTTACTCCAAGGATTGAAAATCCGATCCCATACATAATCCAAAGGCAAGCGATCATTTTACTCAGTCCGAGCAAATATTGTTGAGAAACATGGCTGGCTCTGTAAATCACCTGTTCCATTTCGTCTCTTTGAGATGGAGTGGTGAGCTTAAGCATGAATTGAAGTAGATGAGACCGATAGTATAAGAAAAGGAAAATATAGGCCAAGACTAAAATGAAATTGGTTAATATAAGAGTAAACGAACCGGCGATGATCTGCATGATGTTTGATAAAGAGGGTTGCTCTTGTTCTATGATCTTCGATTGTTCTTTAAGTGTGATATCCAGATGTTGAAAAATAAATTGTTGAATCCCACTAACTGTCAATTTAAATTTTTCTTTCAATAACCCTATATCATCTGACAAAACGGATATTTGATATCCTAATAAAATGCCGATAAATGCAATGACGGATAATAAAATTAATAGGCAAATAAACACCGACAGAAATCTGGGGACCCCCTTTTTTTTCATCCATTTACTCATAGGTAATAGTAGGGTAGCAAATATCCCTCCAATCGTCATAGGAATCAGAAATCCTTTGGCGATATATAATCCTGCAACTAGCAAAAACAGGACTAGTAATTTATTTTTTACAGAGGAGATCGTAAAGGTCATGTCAGCACTGCTTGATTTGGATATTACTATAAAATTTAGGTATCAAACTCATAAGGGGACTTTTTATCTTCTTCTGTAGAATTAATCCTTAGGATCTATTCTTGTTAAAATTAGCCAATTAATTCTGTTCAAGCATATATACTTTGTATTATGCCGAAAGGGATACCCCGATATCTTAATTCATTTAAGTCAGTGCTTACTCTTTAAGCCAGGATTTTAACAATGCAGTTTGCCCGTCATCAAGTTGGTTTTGACGGACTATCCTGAGGTTTTTTTTAGAAGTCTTGTCCGAGGTGGGTTCACTTGCATCCTCTACGGTTAATCCAGCATAATTCAAATAAGTCTTGTAATCAAGTTCTTGAGTAGTGTGGACATATTCAAATATTTTCGCCAGGGATGTCTCTGCCACTGATTCGCAGGTTTGTTGAAATTCAGCGTCCGTGAATCCTCTATGTTTGGTCTTATAATAATTCCAGTACAGTTGCTGCATCACATCATCCAGGGATTTTTTGTTTTGAGTTGCATGACGGATTTCTAGATCCAGCAACAATCCTACTAAGGGGCCTTTGTCATAATAAGAAATCGTTTTTCCTTTTTCTTCTCTTTGTGTCCCAAAAGGACCATCTTGCCAGGTATTATAGCTGGCTTGAGCTAATGATTGAAAATGCCGCCCTGGATTGTTTTCAACAGTATTAAGGTTTTTTGAAAATTCTGCCAGTAAAGTCTCTTCATCGACGAGGCCGGCTCTTTTTACAATCATATATTCATAATAAACAGAGAGTCCTTCGCTCACCCATAGTAGATTGGTTCGGCTGCCCTGATCATAGTCAAACGGACCTAATTCAAAGGGCCTGATTCGTTTGACATTATAGTGGTGAAAATATTCGTGAGCCAGGAAATTTAAAACTCTTGTCACCGCCTCAGGTGTATTGAGTTGACTGCCATCAAAACCAAAAGATGTATTGTTTAAGTGTTCGATGCCCCCCCTTCCGGGACCTATTGCGATGAAAGTGTATTGTTTATATGGTATGTCGCCGATGATGTTTATGGCTGATGCAACCACTTTATTTAATTTGTCCATGAACAAGGTCCGGTCGAATTGCCCAAGATGATATCCTATAAATCGATGTTCTATCCCTTTAACTTTAAAAGAAGGGAGCTCCTCTAAATCGCCTATCAGAATGGGACAATCATAAAGGATGTCAAAATCAGAAGCAGTGTATTCGTTTGTTTTGGCATTTACGGGATCTAACCCGGTGGCGATTTTGTTCCAGCGGGCAGGTAGGTCGATCTTGACTGATACCGGAAGTTGAATATACCCATCCGGATACAAAAAAGTGTTAGCAGGGATGATATAAGCTCTGGAGCTGTCTACATAACTATTGGCTACAAATTGACGATCAGTCTTCATATCATATTCAATGGAGAGTTTTGATTGCCTGATGCCCTTGATAATGAACGTGTTTTCATTGCTTTTTTCCAGGGAGACAGACTTGCCGGAATGATTCTTTGCACTAATATTTTCTAAACCTTTGGCATAATGCATGACTTGATAGTAGCCCGGCATCCACTGAGGAAGTTTGAGGGTCAATTCGTCAGCATTCCAACCGGAAGTTTCCAACCTGATATGGTAGGAATGGGAAGCGGGGTTCGGAATAGAAATGGTGTAATTGATCTTGGGTTGATTATTTTGGCTTATTGCAGTGCAGGCTTGACATAACCAGAATAGACCAATGAGTTGCATTGGTGCAGGCATGACTATTTTTTTCATCAAACCAAGATACCAAATTGAATAAAATATAATAGGCACTGAGTAAAATATTGGATTATTTGCCAAAGCTGGACGGAGAATGGAACAAAAAAGCTTCATTTTGAGAGAAAAAACATAAACTCCATCGGAATAATAGTTTTAGAACAGAGCAATAAGGGTGTAAAATGGTTTGAAGTGAGACCATAATTTCATGTATTTGGTCTTATCATAGATCATAATGGATGAATTATTCAGATACCAAAGTCAATTTTTAGAACAGATATCGGATCGAATGTCTTTATTGCAGCCGATGACCTGGAAGTAGTATATCCCGTTGCATTTATTGGATTCTTGGATTGACAAAATACCTGATTTTTGGATATCAGTCGCTAAGCAGTCCAGTGTGTTTTGTCTTGTTGTTTACATAAAGTAGCCTACCATCATTTTTTTTCAATTTGACTGGTATACAAATCATTTCCTCCGAATGGGGATCATTGTTTTTATATTTTTCTCCCAATATTTCAAAATGAGGCCTATCATCCAGATCATATCCGGACTGTGGCAGCCAGGTACTAAATATATATCTGAATATACTATTGTCTGTACTGGATCCTTTATAGTTAAAAACGGCATATAAACCGCTCTGTAATATATAGGTGTCCATATGAGTTGGAAGATCATCATAACTCGTTACCGCTACCGTAGCCCATTTAGTAAATTGAACAACAGGATCAAATGATTCAAAATACAAATGCGGATATACTGAAATAGAGTACAGCTCCGGACCGTTTGCGTTGGTGATTGCTGACCTTCTTTGCATAAAGCTTTTCCATAACATTCCGGTTTCGTTGTCATTCAATGACACCGCCCTAGATAAGCCAATCAATTTTTTTTCCTCCAAAAGGATAATATTTGGGATTGGTTTACTAGAAGATTCCATCATTATTCTTAAAAGTATAAAAACTTACAGACGATCTGGCAGGGGAGTGATTAAAAAGTCAATTCCATTATTTTGGGCGGAGATTCATTGAAATCGGAATATCTGGCCCAGGTAGGCTCCACCACAAAATAGGTAATGGCATTAAAATTATTTTTTCTTT
>Ga0138256_10000830_pt1 | contig 33352 bp, 36 predicted proteins | sample KNB2016incub_MG_FD_105486 | JGI IMG/M metagenome (GOLD analysis project Ga0138256, IMG submission 105486) | Active sludge microbial communities from wastewater in Klosterneuburg, Austria - KNB2014incub_MG | ecosystem: Engineered > WWTP > Activated sludge > Unclassified | place: Austria... | reverse complement strand
CCGCGCCGCTCATCGGGCCCGCCGCTTCGCGAAGAAATCGCCGGCGGTCATACGCCGCCATCGGCGCTGGCGCGGTTTGAACGGCAGAACGCGCCGCCGCAGATTCTCTTCCCGCCAGATGGCGCAGAAGTGTGGAAGGATGAGGAGCACACCTCCTTCGTGCTGGCGGCCGAAGGACGGGGCAAGCTGGCCTGGTATGTCGACGGCAAGGCGCTGTCGCGCAATGTGGCGGGCGACGCTGTGTGGCGGCCGAATGATCCGGGCTTCTACGAATTGTTCGTGGTCGACGACGCGGGCCGTTCGGCCAAGTCACGGGTGCGCATCATGATGCCCGGCAGTTAACGCGTAAATGTCTGCAACAATTCATTCGTTAGAATGGCGCGGCGGCCGCCGGCGATCAGATCGTCGACCTGATCCTTCGGCAAGCTAACCGCCGTGGCGGCCGCGCCGAGGCGCTCGTATTGATCCGGCGGAAGATCAGCGAAAGAGACCGTATCGAAGCGGAATTGGACATCCGTGCAAGTCCAGCCTTCGCCTGCACCCAAAGCACGGGCCTCTGCCGGCGTCAGCTCGCAGCGCCAGGCGATCAGGTCTCGCTGCCAGTCCGCAAGCACGCTGCCGAACGCGTCGCTGGCGGCGCGCTTGGGCGCATTGATAGAAACGCTCAGCAGGGCGTCTGCCAACTGCACGGCGTCCGGCCCCTCCGGTTTCATTGCCCAGTTGCCGTCGGCGTTCCGTTCGGAATTCACGAGAAGGAATGTCATCCGACGAATTCTCACAGCGTCGCGCGCGGAATATGGCCCGTAGGGCTTACCTGCAGCCCGACGGATTGTGACAAGACTCGACAGGCCAAAATTGTCAGCGACGCCGCCATCGGTGAGATGAAGATACTTCATCCGAGAAGGGTCGCGATACGCCTCGAACGCGCGCGCTGTCTCGCGCAGAAGCGCAGGCGAGGCCCGGTCGCGCTTCGCCGCATCGACCAAAGACGGCATCGGCACGGGACACTCGCCTTCCGGCAGCTTCACGACAATGGGACGGAAGGCGATCGGAACAGACATTGATGCGGCGACCGCATCCGCCACGCGGACAGAACCCAGATCGCTGCAAATCGCTTGGAAGTATGGCGTCGCGAACGCGAATGGCGTGCCGTTGTAGAGGTCAGCCGCATTGATTATGACGCGTGGATGGCTCGACAGATCCTTCATATGCGCGCCGGAATAGACTTCATTGTCCAGCCAATCCCCGAGCTTGTCCGGGCCGTTGACGCCGCCCTGCATCAGGCGCTGCCAGTTCTCGGGCGACACGAAGGTGGTGTGGAGCTGGCTCTGCCAGTCCTTGTCCAGCATGGCGGCGCGAAAGCCGTCGAGCCCGCCGGCGCCGTGGAGGCCGAACCAGGCCGCGACCGTCGAGCCGCCCGAAACCGACGTCACGAGAGCAACCTTGTCGATCAGCGCGCGACCATCCGGCCCTTTCATATCGCGCAATTGCAGCAGAACGCCCAGCGAGAAGGATGCGGCGCGCGCGCCGCCGCCCGAGAGCGCGAGCGCGATGGCGTCGCCATCCACGCCCAGTTCGATTTCGACCGGCGCCGGAGGCGGCGCGCGTAGCGTCTGGTTGATTGGCGTGGTGTCGGGCGCGGACGCGCACGAAGTAGCCAACGCTGCAAAAGCCACTGCGGCTATACGCATAGAACCACCCTCGACTTCCCGGGCCAGCTTGGCGCTGAGCCGCAGGCGATGTCCAGCTTGCGCGCCTAGCCTTGCGTCTTTCTCGCGCGCGAGACGAGTCTCAGCGTGGACGGATCGCGCTGGCCGGGGTCTTCTCCGGCGATAGCCTTGTCGAGCTGTTCGGCCAGCACTTTGCCGAGTTCGACGCCCCACTGATCGAACGGGTTGATGCCCCAGAGGATGCCCGCGGCGAAGGTGCGGTGCTCGTACAACGCGATCAGCGCGCCAACGCTTGCCGGCGAGAGATCGTTGAGCAGGATGGTGGTGGAGCCGCGGCCGCCTTCCATGTTCATGTGGATGGCCTGCCCCTTGGCTTTATCCGGCGCGACGCCTTTGGCGAGCAATTCCTTTTCGGCGGCGTCGCGGCTGCGGCCGGCAAGCAGCCCCTCCGCCTGCGCAAAGGCGTTGGCGAGCAGGGCCCGGCCCCGACCCTTGTCGCCTGCGCCGGCGTTGAGCGCGGCGACGAATTCGATCGAGCTGTCGCGCATACCCTGATGCAGGAGCTGGTGGAAGGAATGCTGGCCCAACGTGCCTACGGAGCCCCAGACGACCGGCGCGGTTGGCGCGATGAGGCCGCCGGGAGCGTCAGAGACATTTTTGCCGTTGGATTCCATTTCGAGCTGCTGGAGAAAGTCCGGCAGTTTGCGGAGACGGTGTGCGTAGGCAAGGACGGTGCGGGTGGGCGCTCCGTCCTTGTTGGAATGGCGGAACACGTCGAGCATGGCGAGCTTCGCGGGCGCGTTGGTTTCAAGCGGCGTGTCCCGGAAGTGCGCGTCCATTTCGGCAGCGCCCTTAAGAAAACGGCCCCAGACGTCACCGCCCAGCGCGATCTGTAGCGACAGGCCGACGGACGACCAGAGGGAGTAACGGCCGCCCACGCTTTCATCCATCGGGAAGATGCGATCCTCGGCGGCGCCCCAGGCTTTCGCCTTGTCGGGCGCGGATGAAACAGCGGCGAGGTGGTTGTTGGCTTCGGTCTCGCCGAGCGCTTTTACCAGCCACTCATGACCCAACAGCGCGTTGGAGGCGGTCTCGGGTGTCATGAAGGACTTGGAGACGACGAGGACCAGCGTCGTTTTGGGATCGAGATCGGCTGTCTGTTCGGCAAAGTCCTCCGGGTCAACATTGGCGACGAAGCGAATGTTCGGGCCATTGGAGTTGTAATCGCGGAGCGCGTCCCAGATCAGGCGCGGGCCCAGGTCCGATCCGCCGATGCCGATGTGAAGGACGGTCTTCACGGTGAAACCGAGGCCGCCGCTGGCGGCTTTCTTCGCGAAGACTGCGGCCTTCTCGGCTTCACGCGCCATGGCTTCGGCGGCCGGTATGCCCTTGCCATTGCCGCGCAAGGCCCAGTGCAGCGCCGGGCGGTTCTCGGAAACATTCACGATCTCGCCCGCGAACAGGGAACCGATCTTGTCCTTGAGGCCCCGTTCGGCGGCCAAGGCCTGGAGCGCGGTCAGGGCGGCCTCGTCGATCAGCTGCTTGCCGACGTCGGCTTCCAGATGGGGGGCGGGCCAGATGAAGGCGTCCAGATGGTTTCGGCTGGCGATCGTCTGGAGCCTCTGCCCGGCAAGCCTTGCATACTCGGCCTCGACCTTTTTCCAGCTGGAGAGCGTCATTTTGCGGAATTCCCTTGCCGAGGCGGATGGTCTGAAGAATTTGGCGCGGACCGATGCAATCGGCGAGCCCGGATATCGCAAAAGCGGTTAATCCAGAGCGAGTGAGAGACGTTATGCAGCTTGGTTATCTGATTCCGACGGTTCTGGCCGGTGTTCTGGCGCTTTCCGGCTGCGGCGGCGAGGCCCCGGCGCCCGCTGTTCCAACCGCCCCCGTTCCGACGGTGGAAGAGCTGCAGCCGCCTTACAACGAGGCCGATGTCGACGCCGGCAAGAGCCTGTTCGGGCGGCAATGTGCGTCCTGCCATTATGTGGCGGCGGGCAAGGGGCATCTGGTCGGCCCCAACCTTCATGGGGTCTTCGAACGCGGAACCGGCAAGGCGGCTGGCTACAACAGCTATTCGCCGGCGCTAAAGAATTTCGAGCACAAGGTTTGGACGCCGGAACTCGTCGATCAGTGGCTGCTGGCCCCGCAGGGCTTCGTGCCCGGCACGGGCATGTTCTTCAACGGTCTCAAGAATCCCGAAGAGCGGCGCGACCTGATTGCCTACCTGCTGATCGAAAGCCGGAAGCCTTAGAGCGAGAACTGTTCGCGCAGGATGCGTTCGTCGAGGGCGTGGCCTTCATCAAACAGCATGGTGAGCGACTTGGCGTGATCCTCGCGGATTTCGACGCGCTTCACATCGCGGACTTCCTGCGTGTCAGCCGAGGCCGAGACGGAGCGACGTTCCGCGTCCAACACCTCGATCTCGACCCGCGCATCGTGGCGCAACAGCGCACCGCGCCAGCGTCTCGGGCGGAAGGGCGAGATGGGCGTCAACGCGAGAAGGTTCGCGCCGATCGGAAGGATCGGGCCGTGGGCGGAGAGGTTATACGCGGTCGAACCGGCGGGCGTGGAGACCAGCACGCCATCGGCGGCGAGATCAGCAAGGCGCTCCTTGCCGTCGACCGAGATGCGCAGCTTGGCGGTCTGCGCCGTCTGGCGCAGAAGCGAGACTTCGTTGATCGCCTGAAGATTGGCGACTTTTTCCTTCACCGTCACGGCGGTCATCATGAGTGGATGGATCACGGCGCGCACGGCGGCGTTGAGACGGTCAGGCAGACCCTCTTCGGCATACTCGTTCATCAAAAAGCCGACCGTGCCGCGGTGCATGCCATAGACAGGCAGCTTGTCGGCATAGCGGCCGCGCAGGGTTTCCAGCATCCAGCCATCGCCGCCCAAAGCGACGATCACATCGGCCCTGGCGGCGCCGGCCTGTCCATAACGCCGGGTCATCGCCTCGAAGGCTTGCCGGGCTTCGGGCTTGGGCGAAGCGGTGAAATGGATTTTGGGGTCGGCCATGGTCAGGTCCCGCTACGGCGCCCACCTATAGAGCCGAAATAGGTAAAAGACGACAGAATGACTTTCTTTTCCGGGCGCGATAAACTGATCTTCCTGAAGGAGAAATCCCATGGCCGATGACATCAAGTCGATCAGCGTTAAAAGCCGCTGCAGCTCCGAGGAGTGGAAAGTTCGTGTGGAACTCGCCGCGCTCTACCGGCTGGTCGCCCTGTACGGGTGGGACGACATGATCTTCACCCATATCTCCGCCCGCGTGCCGGGGCCGGAGCACCACTTCCTGATCAACCCCTACGGGTTCTTCTTCAACGAGATCACGGCGTCATCGCTGGTGAAGATCGATCTCGACGGCAACATCGTCGAGCCGACGGAATACATGGTCAACCCGGCCGGGTTCACGATCCACTCTGCAATCCATGCGGCGCGCGAGGATGCGAAATTCGTGCTGCATGTTCATACCAATGCCGGCATTGCGGTTGCGTCCACCAAGGAAGGCCTGCTGCCGATCAGCCAGCATGCGCTGATCGCACTGCCGAACCTGGCCTACCACGACTATGAAGGCATCGCGCTTGATCTCGATGAGCGCGAAAGGCTTGTGCGCGATCTCGGCGACAAGAAAGCGCTGATGCTGTGGAACCATGGCACGCTCTCGGTTGGCGAGACGGCAGCGCAGTGCTGGACGATGATCTTCTTCCTTGAGCGCGCCTGCCAGATCCAGGTCATGGCGTCAGCTCAGGGCCGCGAACACATCCGCATGGCGCCTCAGGACGCAATCGAGGTCGTGAAGGTGCAGCAGGCCGTCGCGAGTGGTGCCGGCGCGATGCTGGCCTGGCCGGGCTGCCTGCGGAAGCTCGATCGAGAATCGCCGGGTTACGATAGCTAGGACTTTCGGGGGTTGATGGTTGGGGCACGCGCGCCGCGCTCGCGGCAACTGCGACCGCAACGCAGTCGAGGTCGCGACCGGTCTCGAATTCGCTCCGGACTGGAACCTCATCATCAAGGCCTGGCAGGAACAGGGCGGCGCCAGCCAGTCGGCCAAGGCGGAGGCCGGGATCTCCCGCGATTTCGGCTTTCTTGGCGTCGGAGTGGCTTGGTCCGAGGAAATATCGGCGAATTCCGATTGTCTCTCCTGGATTTCCCTCGCGGCGCCTAATCAGGCGTTTGTTAACTTTCCTGCCAGCAGTATCATTTGCATCGTATGAATCGCGCGCCTGCGCCGATAACGATATAGGGGATGGGCATGGCCAGACAGAAACCCATCGAAGTTATCACGCCGCCCAACATGCTCAAGACTAAGGTCGGCGGCGCCATGCCGGCGCTCGATCAGCGCGCTATCGCGAAGGCCGAAGCGGCGCTCGAGAAAATGTCCGATCAGTTCGCTGACTGGATCAAGGAAGAACTCGCGCGCCTGCTGGAGGCCTGGGCTGATTTCGAAGCCGCGCCTTCATCGCCAGCGACCAAAGACGAACTTCACCGTCGCGCGCACGATCTCAAGGGTCTGGCGCCGACCTATGGCTATCCGCTTGTGGGCCGCATCTGCGCCACGCTGTGCAAGCTGACAGGCGACGAGTATGGCGAGATATCGGCTCCCGACCGGCTGCTGAAAGCCCATGTTGATGCAGTGAAGGCTGCCATCCTCGGGAAGATCAAAGGGGCTGATCACCCAGTGGGCCTTGCGCTCGTGGCTGAACTTGAGGTGCAGACCAGGGAAATCATCGCGCAGCAGGCCGCGGATGAGGCGGCGGGTCTGCCGCCCAAAGCCTGACGCTAGCCCATCACGTTTTTTATGCGCTCTTCCGTCAGGCCATAACCGGCCTCGGCTGGTATTATGAGCACTTTGCCGTCAGCGCGCTCTTCGACACGCGGTTCAACCGTGACGACCTTCTGCGCCCGGGCCGCAGCAACCGCATCGGCAGCGCTCCGCGAACGCGCCAGCACTTCCAGGTTCAGCCGCGTCGGGAACATCAGCTTGGCCTCGCCCTGTCGGCGCCGTTCCAGCAGGGCCTGCGGCGCCACCCACTCGTGATCAACCGCCTCACGCCCGTCATGGCGGACCACTTGATCCGCCGGTGCATGAACCAGAAAGAAGCGCGTGTCGAACCGGCGCGGCTCGAAGCTCGGCGTGATCCAGTGTGCAAACGGGATCAGTCGGTCGAGCGTGAGCCGCAGGCCAGCCTCACGCGCCAGCTTGATCAGCAGGGATGGATCAGCTTCTACGGGGCCACGCATCGCATCGAAGCCTGCGCTGTCACCCGCATCCAGTTCACGCCTGCCGCGCGTCGCGAGCAGAAGGCCTGACTCCTCGAACACCTCGCGCGCCGCAGCTATGCGTAGTGAGCGTTCGCAATGATCGTAGCTTCCATCTGACAGATCATCCCATGCAGGATCGGCGTCGGACGCCGCAACCTTGCCGCCCGGAAACACCCACGCGCTGGCGCCAAACGCCATGCCCGCACTACGCCTGACCATCAGCACTTCGAGCCCAGGCGTGGGTCCAGCTGCATCACGCACCAGAACGACAGTAGATGCGGGTTTGGGAAGATCGGCTTCCAGGGTCATTCACCACTTCCTAACCATCAAAAACGGAATGCCAACGGCGCCTCCGGATTTGCTCGAAATTGCAGCATCCCACTTTGGCCGGCCTTCAGCCAAGTCTGTCATACCAGGGGCAATCCACCACCTCTGCCGGAACCCTGCAATGACCCAAGCGCGTGCTTCGCACCTTCGCCTCGTCGTGAACGAGCCCACGCCCGTGACGGTGCGTCAGCCCCGGCTGCGCTTCCAGCCGGTCGTGCGCCTTGCGGACGGCGCTGCGTTCGGGATGCACGCCGAGGCGGACATTGCGTTCGAAGACACATTTCAGCCCCGCCATCTGTCAGATGCGGCCCATCCTTCAGCCGCCGGCTGGCTGGGCGACCTGATCGAGCGCGCCTGCCGCCTGGCGCGCGACACCGGCGCGGACCTGCGCCCGCTGTCGATCTCAGCGCCGATGGCCGCTTTGGCTGACAAGGATTCCCCGATGGCGGCTGAAGCTGGCGCCGCCCGTGGCGGCCTGCTGCCCCAGGAAATCCGGATCGACTTCTGCGACGCTTCGGTCTCGGCGCTTGAAGATCTGGCGCTGGATCGCGTGGACGCGTTCCGCCGCCGCGGCTTCCGCGTTGGCCTCGACGCCCGCAAATCCTGGCGCACGCCGATGGGCGCGCGCGCGCGTATGACCTTTGAAGCGGTCCGCCTCGATACCTCACGCTGTGAAGCTCTCGAAATCCCGATGACGCGTCTGGAAGTCGCTTCGGCCGACGGCATCGCTCTGATCGCAGAAAACGTACGCTGGCGCGATACGGAAAAGCTGGCTGAACTCGGCGTACACTTCGCGACGTCGCCGAAGACCGATGGCTGATCGCCAACACGCCCGGGCGGAAAATTAACCCCTCGCTAACCATAACTGCGCGAGCTAGGGCCTGAACAAGGACCCTGGCTCGTGACCGATTCCATCGGCGCAACTCCCAAAGCCCTCCAGCGCGCGCAGATCATGACCGCGCTGCGCGCAGCGTCCAGCAAAACGGGCGTCGATTTCGACTATCTTGTGAAGACGGCCCAGCGCGAAAGCAATTTCGATCCGGGCGCGAAGGCTTCGACCTCTTCGGCAACCGGCCTCTTCCAATTCACCAGCGAAACCTGGCTTAACGTGCTGGAGCGCTATGGCTCGAAGCATGGCTTGAAGACGGAGGGCCTCTCGCACGAAGAACTTCTCGATCTGCGCAAGGACGCCAGCCTCTCTGCGGCGATGGCGGGCGAACTGGCGAGCGAGAACGGCAAAATTCTCGCCCGCAAGCTTGGCCGCGAGGCGACATCTGCAGAACTATACACTGCGCACTTCATGGGGCCGAGCGACGCCGCACGCCTGATCACGGCTGCGCGTAGCAATACGCCAGGGGTCGCCGCCGACATGTTCCCGCGCGCCGCTCTGGCGAACGCCAACGTGTTCAAGGGCGCAGACGGCACAAAGCTGACGCCCTCGCAGCTCTACACCAAGCTGACCGGTATCGATGTCGCGCGCGCCGATGCGGGCCGGGTCGCCGCGAACTTCGTTCCGCCGCCAATGACAATCGACTCCGCCGTGATGCTTCAGGCGCAGCTGGGAACCGCAGCGTTAAACAGCAGCCTGATGACCGCCCTGTTCGGATTGCAGGAAGACAAGAAGGGCTAGAGCTACGCCACTACGCGCTTCAGCGCCGAACGGATATCGCTCGCCTCGAACGGCTTCTTGAGGATCACTTCTTCCAGAAATGGCGCCTCAAGGCCGGGCGATCCATAGCCCGACGCAAAGATCAGTTTCACCCCACGCTCGCGCAGCACTTCAGCAGCCGGGAAGGATTTCCGGCCGTCAAGATTGATGTCGAGAATGGCGATGTCGGCCTCGATGTCTTTCGCGAGTTTCATCGCCTGCGGCAGGCGCATGGCGACGCCGGCGACCTGATGGCCAAGATCCGCCAGCATGTCTTCCAGCATCATGGCGATCATCATCTCGTCTTCGACGACAAGCACGCGCAGGGGTCTGGTCATTGCTCGCCGCCCTCGTAAAGATCGGTCGGCGCGTCGATAATACAGACGACCCCGCTAGGCTCGAAGGTTATGTCGGCCTTGCCGCCCATTTCGCCGGCGAGACCACGCTCGACCAACCGAGAACCGAAGCCACGTCGTCCGGGAGCGGTCACGGGCGGGCCGCCGCTTTCGCGCCACTCGATGCGCATACGGCCATCCTTGACGCCCCAGATTACGTCGACGCGCCCGGCGTCATTCGACAGCGCGCCGTACTTCACGGCGTTGGTTGCGAGTTCATGCATCGCCATCGAAAGCGACAATGCCGCTTTCGGCGACAGGCGGACGACCGGGCCCTTGGCGGTGAACCTGTCGGGCTGGTTGCCCGCATGCGCGACCGATACGCCCGCGACAATGTCCGACAGCGAGGCGCCTTCCCAGTTCTCGCCGGTCAGCAGGTCATTGGCCCGCGCCAGCGCCAGTATGCGCGCCGAGAAAGCCGCCTGCGCCTGAGGCAGATCGTTCGCATTGCGGAAAGTCTGCGCCGCAACAGCCTGGATCATGGCGAGCGTGTTCTTCACGCGATGGTTCAACTCGTTGACCACAAGGCGCAGATGCTGTTCGCCGCGCGTGCGCTCGGTCACGTCCTGGCCTTCACAGAATATGCCGCTGACCATGCCGTCAGAATTGCGGATCGGCTGATAGATGAAATCGAGAAAGCGCTCGCCGGCCGCGCCGCCGACGGTTTGATCGAGCATCACGCGGGTTCCCGTGCCGATGTGCGGCTTGCCGGTTTTCAGAACCTTGTCGAGCAGGTCCACAAAGCCCTGATCAACCACTTCGGGCAGCGCATCGCGGATCGTGAGGCCAACAACATTCCGGCCGCCGATCAGGTGCTGGTATGATTTGTTGGCGAGCACGAACACATGTGCAGGGCCTGACATGATCGCCATGAAGCTCGGCGCCTGCTCGAACAGGTCGCGCAGGAAGACGGACTCGGCTGAAAGTCGCTTGTTGGCTTCCATGACGGCCACGCGCTCGGCCAGGAGCGTGCGTTGCACATTCACCTTGTCGGTGGTTTCAACGACGATGGCGAGCACGCCCCCGGGCTTGCCCGTCTCGTCGAGGATCGGTGAGTAGTCGAGATCGAGCCAGAGTTCGTCAGCTGCGTTGTTGTAGCGGAAAAGGATGAGCGGCTGTTCCTTCAGCGACAGCGTTTCGCCATTGACGTAGCAGGTTTCAAGCACCTGCCGGTTGAGATCTGCCGCCTCGGGCCATGCCTCCAGCACCTTCATACCCATCAACTTCGGATGGCGCTGTCCGGCGAATGCGGCGTAGGCGTCATTGTAGATAAGCACGCCTTCCGGTCCGAACAGCATGACGATGGCGATCGGCGCCTGCAGGCAAATGTCCACCGACGTGCGCATCCACTGTGGCCACTTACTGATTGGGCCGAGCCTGGTTTGTGACCAGTCGTATTTGCGGATCAGCCGCCCGCACTCGCCGCCGCCGACGGGGAAGTCCTGCTTGCCCGCAATCGACTGGGGGTCAGTTTTGTCAGTCACACAAGGCTCCGCCTTCCCGACAAAGGCGACATAAAGCGTCTGCCGTATGCGTCAAGAATTGAGGACGCTGTTGTAAACTATGCAACCGATTTGCTCGCGTACATCGCGTCAATGTCAGCGCCGGAATAGCCAATCGTTGCAAGTATCTCGCGCGTATGTTCCCCGAGCTTAGGTCCCGGGCCTTTTGGACCGTCGTCAACACCATGGAACCGCGCCGGACCTCCCGGTGATTTGAACGTGCTTACGCCATCCTGCGCCGGCATTTCGACGATCCCGCCGGCTGCACGCACCTGCGGATCAACCACTACGTCAGCCAGCGTCTGCGCCGGCGCCCAGGCGATTTCTTCGGCAGTCAGGCGCGCGGCCATTTCCTCATGCGTGAAGCGGGCAAACGCCGCATCAAGCATCGCCGTGATTTCCGCGGCGTGATCACGCCGCGACTTACCGTCGTGGAAGCGCGGATCGGCATCGATCCCGGGCAATTCGAACGCCCGCGCCATGCGCGGCAGGTCAGCCCTGCCGGCGCGCGCGACGATGCAGATCCACGCATCATCCTTCGTCCTGAAGAAGTTGGTGAGCGGGTTGTACGCCTCAGCACGTGGACGCGTGGAGGCGTTGCGGCCGAAGAACAGCTGGATTGCAAGATCAGTGTGGAGCGTATAGAGCCCCGTTCGCAACAGGCTGACATCGACCAGCTGGCCCTTGCCTGTCTTCAACGCCTGTATCAACGCAGCGTTGATCGCCGCCACCGCAGCGATGCTGGTTGTGTGGTCCCCCGCAGCCGTACGAATTGGAAATAGCTCCGCGCCCTTCGGCGCCGTCAGCCGCGCAAGGCCCGAGCGTGACCAGAAGCTGGCGACATCGAACCCCGGCGCATTCGCATCCGGCCCTTCCAGCCCGTAGCCTGTCAGCGCGCAATAGACGAGCCTGGGGTTCCGATTGGACAACACATCATAGCCCAGTCCCGACCGCTCGATGCCGCCCGGCCGCACATTGGTCAGAAACACATCCGCCGTTTCCACCAGCTTGCGGACAATCTCGCGCCCATCCTCTGTTCGAGTGTCCACCACGATGGATTTCTTGCCCCGGTTATCCCCGTCGAAAGCCGGGTTGTCGGTCAGGTGTTCCTTGCCCGTGCCCTTGGTGGGGAAATTGGACCGGACGGGATCTCCGCCGGGCGGCTCGATCTTGATCACCTCCGCGCCCCAGTCGGAAAGAATGCCGCCAGCGCCGGGGGCGGCATAATAGGTAGCATGTTCAATGACTTTGACGCCCTTGAGCAGCATTTCCGCGTCCCTTATTTATTGCTGATAGCTCTGATTTCGACCTGATCGTAAATATCTCTTAACCCCCTCCAGCAATTGTCATTTTTCAAGGTAGTTCAAGCCGGAAGGCTCGAAGAATGACGATCGCCACAATGCGCACGTCCCTCACGCAGGACGACATCCGGCGCCTCGTTCGAGGCGACAGCCCGGAGGCGCGCGCCAACGCCGCCCACAAGATCTGCAAACGCATCGACGCCATGGACATGGCCGATGAGGACCGCGAGTCCGCCCGCCAGATCCTCGACCTGATGTGCAACGACGCCGCGGTGCTCGTCCGCCGCGCGCTCGCCGTCACCCTGCGCAATTCGCCCAAGCTTCCGCGGGACATCGCGATCAAGCTGGCCAAGGATATCGACGCGATCGCCATACCGGTTCTCAAGAACTCGCCGGTCATCACCGATGAAGACCTCGTCGAGATCGTGCTCTCGGGCTCCTCGGAAAAGCAAGTCGCGATCGCGCAGCGCCCGACGCTCGGCGAAGGCCTCACCGAGGTCATCACCCTGTATGCATCGAAACCCGCCGTGCAAGCCTGTACGCTGAACGAAGGCGCGGCGTTTTCGGACGACGCCTATGCGGGCATGCTGAAACGCTTTGCTAACGATGACGACATCAAAGGCGCGCTGATTTCGCGCAATACGCTGCCGCTGCACATCACGGAAAAACTCGTCTCAATGGTGACCGGCGAACTGTTCGACACGCTGGTCAACAAACACGAGCTGCCGCCGCAGCTGGCGATCGAGATTGCCTCGGGCGCCCGCGAGCGCGCAACGCTGGATCTCGTCGAGCAGGCTGGCCTGGCTTCCGACCCTGCGAGGTTCGTTCAACAACTCCATCTGAATGGCCGCCTCACGCCTTCGCTGATCATGCGCGCGCTTTGCCTCGGGCATATGGGCTTCGTCGAGCATGCGCTGGCCGAGCTGGGCGGTATTCCCCGCTCCAAGGCGTGGCTGATGATCCACGACGCCGGCACTTTGGGCCTGAAGACGATCTTCGAGCGCGCCGGCCTGCCCGCCGGCATGTTCACGGCGTTCCGCCTGGCCGTCGATATCTACCACAAGACCGATATGGACGGCGGCCCGGGCGACAAGGAACGCTTCCGCCAACGCATGGTCGAACGCGTCCTTACGCAATTCCAGGCCATCCCGCGCGCCGACCTCGAATACCTGCTCGACAAGCTCGATGCGCTCGACATGGGCCGCGAAAAGGGCGCTATCGCCGCTCCGGCGGCCTAGAGCCCCGCACTCTCCTGCAAGCCCAGCACGATGTTGAGGTTCTGCACCGCAGCGCCTGATGCGCCTTTGCCGAGATTGTCCAGCAGCGCCACCAGCCTTGCCTGTTGCGTCGCTTCGTTGCCGAAGACGTACAGCTTCATGCGATTGGTACTGTTGAGCGCCTCGGGATCGAGCTCCTCGACATAGCCGCCCGCGCCGGCGCGCTCTTTCTGCAGAGCGGCGGTTTCCTCGTCGCCCGCCACGCTGACGAACTGCTCGCCCTGATAGAAATCGGCCAGCGCCTCGCGGAGCTGCTTCGGCGTCGGCGTAGCGGGCAGCGACCACAGCTGCAGCGGCACTTCCACGAGCATGCCCTGGGCATAGCGCCCCACGGACGGCGCAAACAATGGCGGCCGGGCAAGCCCCGAATAGCGCGTCATCTCCGGCACATGCTTGTGCGACAGCGTCAGGCCATAGGCGCGATAGGCGTCATTGGTGATCTCGCTCGGCTGGGCCTGGAATTCCTCGATCAGCCCTTTGCCGCCGCCGGTATAGCCCGAGATGGCGTTGACGGTGATTGGCGTCGTCACCGGGATCAGCCCCTCGCGCACCAGCGGCGCGGTCAGGCCGATGAAGCCGGTGGGATAGCAACCCGGGTTGGAGATGCGCTTCGAGCGCTGGATCATCACGCGATGGCCGTCTTCCATTTCCGGAAAGCCGTAGACCCAGTGCGGATCGACACGGAAGGCGGTCGAGGCGTCGATGATCACCGTGCGCGGGTTGGTGACGAGCTTCACCGCTTCCCTAGCGGCGTCGTCCGGCAGGCACAGGATGACGGCATCGGCCGCATTGAGCATCTCGGCCCGCGCCGCCGGATCCTTGCGGCGCTCGGGATCGATCGAGATAACCTGCAGGTCGCGGCGCCCCGCAAGTCGCTGGCGGATCTGCAGGCCGGTGGTGCCCGCCTCGCCGTCGATGAAGACCTTCGGATCCATGACTCAAACCCGCTGGAACAGGACAAAGAAAAAGGGCGCTTCGGTTGCCCGAAGCGCCCTCCTCGAAACACGTATCGAGGCGACTAGCGCTTCGAGAACTGGAAGGAACGGCGAGCTTTCGCTTTGCCGTACTTCTTCCGCTCAACCGCACGCGGGTCGCGGGTCAGCAGTTTCTGCGGACGCATCGCGGTGCGCAGTTCCGGCTCGAAGTTCACGAGCGCGCGAGCGATGCCGTGACGAACAGCGCCAGCCTGGCCGGTGAGGCCCGAACCAGCAACGGTGCAGATCACGTCGATTTCCGTCTCGCGCTTGGCGGCTTCCAGCGGCTGCTTGATCATAAGGCGGAGCACCGGACGGGCGAAGTACACCGTCTGATCCTTGCCGTTGATGACGATCTTGCCCGTGCCGCGCTTGATCCAGACGCGGGCGGTAGCGGTCTTGCGGCGGCCAGTGGCGTAGGCGCGACCGAGCTTGTCGATTTTCGCGGTAGCGGGGGCCTGCGCGGGCGCAGCCTTCACGCCGAGGTCTTTGATGCTGCCAAGGGATTCGACGGCTTCAGCCATGATCAGGCGACCTTCACGTTCTTGGAGTTCTTCGACTTGAAGTCGACCTTTTCCGGGTTCTGGGCGGTGTGAGGGTGATCGACACCGGCATACACGCGGAGCTTGGAGAACTGCTTGCGCGCGAGGGGGCTCTCGCCCGGCATCATGCGCTTCACAGCCAGCTCGAGCACCCGCTCGGGGAATTTCGAGGCCAGGATCTTCTCCGGCGTCGTGGTCTTGATGCCGCCCGGGTGACCGGTGTGGCGGTGGTACTTCTTGCGCACCAGCTTGCGACCGGTCATGGCGACCTTGTCCGCATTGATGACGACGATGTGGTCGCCAAGGTCAACGTGCGGGGTGTAGTCCGCACGATGTTTGCCGCGCAGGCGAAGCGCAATGTACGAAGCCAGACGGCCCACAACGACGCCTTCGGCATCGATCACGACCCACTTATTCACGGCGTCAGCCGGTTTTACAGAAACGGTTTGCATGCTCCCTTGCGGAGCCTTTCTCAGACAAGGTTTCGTACTGAATTTCGAACGCGTGCAGCTACAGGGCGACCCAACCAATGTCAACAGCGCACGGCCATTGCGTTTCAAGGTCTCACCGGTTGCCCGGCTTGATCCCCACCCCGACGACGCAAGCCTGCGTCCCATCATGGTAGAACATTGTTATATATAATATTTTTCTCTGCGGATGCTGGTGCTGCGTTGGCTGAGACAAAAGGGCCGGGCGGCATGAGCGAACGCGAAGGTCGCGCGCATGGCCGCGAATCCCCCGTTCGTCGGAACCTATGGTTACGAATGGCCCTGGCCTTCCCCCCCGCCATCGGGCTGCCCGCCAGACGCTTTGGTCACGTCTTTGACCCGCTTAGGTGCGCCCTTGAACGCCCTGCCCAGCAGGAAGATGGGAAGCACCGTCAAGCCGATGACCGCAATACCCGCAATGACAACAGCCGTTTCCATGCCCGCGCTATAGCACACTCGCATGCCCTATAGGCAGCTCACATTCTGTCGAACGCGTTGCCGGCGAGTTCAATCGACGGCGCCGTTTCGCCCCGTATAGTCGACCTGACCAGTTTCAGGGGACCCGCATGAACCGCCGTTCCTTCATGACCGCCGCAGCCGCCTCCGCCTTTGCGCCAGCCCTATTCACAGGCCGAGCCACCGCTGAAGCCGCCATCAACTACGACGCCATCGCCGCCCTGCGCAGCGGGCTCAACGAGAACACTTCGCAGGTGATGTCGACCGCCAGCTACATGATGGATGTGCTCGGCCCGCGCCTCTCCGGATCGCCGGGCATCCGCAAGTCGGCCGACTGGGTCGTCGGCAAGATGAAGGAATGGGGCCTTACCGACGCCACGCTCGAACCATGGCCGACTGATCCGACAGGAACCAACAACGGCTTCCCGCGCGGCTGGGCAAACCGGAAATTCTATCTTGCAGCAATAACGCCCAACGCATTTCCCATCACGGGCATGTCCGTTTCGTGGACGCCCGGCACGAAGGGTCTCGTCAGCGGCGAGTGCGTGCTCGTCACCGAACTAGACGAGAAAGTTCTGAAGGAAAAATACGCCGGCAAGCTGCGCGGCAAATGGATTCTCGGCCAGACGCCGACCGTAATGCGCGCTCAGTGGGACCCTGTCGCCAAGCGCTACACCAAGGAAGACCTCGACGCGTTGGAGATCCCGGCGCGCCCGCCCGAAACCGGCACGCCGCCGGCGACCCCGCCTTCTCCTCCGAATCTCCAGGCGGTCGCACAGGCCAACGCCCGCAATGCGTGGTTCTTCAGCGAAGGCGTGCTCGGCGTGTTCGCGACCAACAAAGGCCACGGCGCCGTCAATGTACAGGGCGGCGTGCGCACCGACCTGCCCGACCAGCAGATCCCGCGCATCAACATCGAAGCCGAACACTATGGCCGCATCGCGCGCTCGGTGCAGCTCGGCCAGCCTGTCGTCATCGAAGCCGATATCCAGAACGACTGGTTCGACAATCCGGAAATGTTCAACGTCGTGGGCGAGATCCGCGGTACGGAGCTTCCCAGCGAAGTCGTCATCATCGGCGGGCACTTCGACTCATGGCATGCCGCCACCGGCGCAACCGACAATGGCGGCCCCTGCGCCATCGCCCTCGAAGCAATGCGCCTGCTCAAGGCCAACAAGACGCCCTTGAAGCGCACCGTGCGTGTGTGCCTGTGGAATGGCGAGGAACAGGGCCTGATCGGATCACGCCTCTATGTCGCCCAGCACTTCGGCGGCGGACGCGGCGTTCCCGCGCCCGGCAATGCACGCGGCAACATCGTGCCGATCAAGCGCGAGCACAGCCGCTTTCAGGCCTACTTCAACCTCGACAATGGCGCCGGTTCGATCCGCGGCATCTATGCCCAGAGCAACGCCGCGGTCGCGCCGATTTTCCGGTCATGGATGGAGCCTGTGCGCGACCTGGGCATGACACATGTCTCCCCGCGCAACACCGGTTCGACGGATCATATCTCGTTCGACAATGCTGGCCTGCCCGGCTTCCAGTTCATCCAGGACCCGCTTGAGTACGAGCCCAAGACGCACCACACCAATCTCGACTTCTTCGAAGCCCTGCAGCCCGAAGACATGCGCCGCAATTCCGTATTGCTCGCGACCTTCGCGATGCTCGCCTCGAACCATCCCGGCAAGCTGCCGCGCAAGTCGCGCCCGCCTGCGGAAACACCGCCGGCCTCGCCAACGCCGTCTCAAGGGCCCTAGCCCTCACGGATGGCCGCGCCTAGGCGGGCTTCGCCGTCCATACCAGCCTTGTCGCCGCCAGCAACACGATCGTCCCCAACGCCTGGTGCGTCAGCGACATGTCGAGCGGCGCAGCGCGCATAAGTGTCGCCACGCCCAGCACAGCCTGCGCCAGCACCAGCCCGGCAAATAACTTGAAGAGCGACCAGTGCTGCGCGCGGAACTTCCACGCCGTCCACGCCGCAAGGCCCAGCAGCCCATACGCCGCCAGCCGGTGGAAGAACTGCGCCGTCGCCGGGTTCTCGGCGAAGTTCAGCCAGAACGGATCCATCGACCACATCTCTGGCGGCGCGACATGACCTGACATCAGCGGCCAGTCCGTATAGCCCCTGCCCGCATCGAGCCCCGCGACCAGCGCGCCCAGCGCCATCTGTACTCCCGAAATCCAGATCAGCGCCGTCGCCCAGCCGAAAGCTTCACGCGGCGTCTCGCGCTTGGCCGCGCCCAGCTCCATCCAGAGCCAGAAGCAATAGCAGATGATCAGCAGCGCCAGCCCGAAATGCGTCATCAGCCGGTAAGGCGCGACAGACGTCAGTTCGGAGTTTACCCCAGACGACACCATCCACCACCCGATCAGCCCCTGCAGCCCGCCCAGCGCGAACAGGATCAGCAGATGCGGCAACAGCTTCTTCGTCGTCCGCCCCGTCACCCAGAAGAAGATCAGCGGCAGCGCGAACACCACGCCGATCACCCGGCCGAGTTCGCGATGGCTCCATTCCCACCAGTAGATACCCTTGAACCCTGCGATATCCATATTGGGGTTGAGCAGGTGATACTGCGCCGTCATCGACTGGTATTTGGCGAAGGCGTCGGCCCAGTCCGTCTCATTCATCGGCGGAAAAGCGCCCAACAGCGGCTTCCATTCCGTGATCGACAGTCCGCTGTCAGTCAGCCGGGTCGCCCCCCCGACCAGGATCATCGCGTAGACCATCCCGGCAATGACCAGCAGCCAGGCGCGCACCAGCGCCACGCCCTTGGCGGGAACCATGGAGTTCGCCGGGGAATTTCCCGGCAGGATGACAGCGACAGCCTCGCTCATTGCGCGCTTATCCTACCTGTGAGAACGGAAGGCCAGCGGCCGGAAAGCCGCATCTGGAGGCGTTCTTGCGCAAGGCAATCGGTTCCGTGGCCCTGGTCGCCTGGATGCTCGGCTATATCGCCGTAGCTGCTGTGGTGGGCGATCGCATCGCATCGGAACACTGGGCCTGGAAAGTTCTCTATTTTCCGATCGTGGGCTTTGCCTGGGTCTTCCCGCTGAAGCCCCTGCTGCGTTGGATGCATGCCAAGGACGGCCCCCGCGAAAGCCCGGACGTCTAGTTCGCTCCAGCCTTGGGCAATAGATAGCGCAATCCGGCCGCAAACCACGCCCCTTGCATTGTCATGTGGGAATATCTGGCCAGCTCCGCGCTCTCGACGGCGAGGCCGGTCGACCTGGCCGACAATGCCTCCGCCAGACTCCTGGCGTAGCCGCGCGTCGGGGGCGACTCCCCGCCGCCAACGCCGACATAGACACGATGCCCCTCGCCCCTGGTGAAGTTGCGCGATGCGGCGAGCAATGAAGGGTCGGCCCAGAGCGAAGGGCTTCCGATCAGATAGCCGTAGAAACTCTCAGGCTTCGACAGCAGTACGTTCGTGGCGAACAGGCCGCCCAGCGACTGCCCCGCCAGCACGGCGCGGTTCTTGTCGATCGGAAACCGAGCTTCCACCAATGGCCGCACCTGCTCCGTCACGAACAAGAGGAAATCCTCTCCGCCCCCACCCATCACGCCGTTCTCGCCCTTGAACGGCTTGTGCACCAGCTCGTGCTCGCGCCGCGAATAAACCATGTCGGGTGTCGCGCGGGCATAGGCTATGGCGACCACATAGGTCGGCCCCATCGCGCCCTGAAGTTTCTGCTGTCGCACAGCGTCGGTCGCCATGCCGAAATACCAGTCGCCGTCCGTCACGTAGACAACCGGCGCCTTTGCTCCCGCCGGCAACGGGTCGACTGGCTCTGAAACCAGCACCACATATTCCAGCCCCGTGCGCGCCGATGTCAGGTCAAACGCATGTCCACGCGGCATGGATGACCCTGCATCCGCTTCAATCTGCGCGGCAGGCGCCGGCGCGCCGTGGCAAGACGCCAGCATGGCCGCCATCAGAATGCCGATTCCCACGCGCATCGCGTCTCGCCTTTCCAGCAAGCAGACTATGTCGCACAGCGCCGTAAACGAAAAGGGCGGCCCAGAAGGACCGCCCCAAGCGTAGACCGTCGGCATCCGCCGCGAACGGTGGATGCCTTCATCTGATCAGATTAGACTACTGCAGGAACGACAGCAGGCTGTTGACCGAACCGAACGTGTTGCCCTTGCGGTCACGTTCTTTCAGCGAGCCGTTGCCGAAGTCGAAGCGCAGCGTCCCGCCAACGACCATCGCGTCGCTGGAAACGGCCGTGTCAACATACGAGATGTTGGCGCCGAGGCTGATCGGGGAACCGGCGAAGCGGTGTTCGACGCCAGCGCCAAGCTGGAAGCCGTCGCCATCATCGGAGCCGTAATCGATGTTGGCCCAACCAGCGCCGAAGTCGATGCGCGTGTTGTCGTCGGCGAACAGACGATATTCGGCTTGCAGGCCCCATGCGTCCACATTGGTGTCATTGGCGGTCGCGAAAGCGCCCGTAAACGCCAGCGTGGAGGTGTCGAAGAACTTGGCGTATTCGCCGCCAACCGACCAGACGTCAGAGTTGTCGCTGCCGCCATCAACGTTGGCGTAGCCGAGGAAGCCGCCGAACGCACGGTCTGCGTCGCGCGACAAAACGTGTGCGGTGCCGCCAATCGTGTCGACGTCAGAATCGTTGTTCGTGGAATAGGAGGCGTCGAGTAGAACAGCGAGCGTGCTGCCCAGATCGAGTGCGACGCCGCCATTGACGCCGTAGGTTTGCGTATTATCGCCGCCCGTCGGATCGATGTGCTGGGCGGTTGCGCCAATCGTGCCCGTCGTTTGAGCGAAAGCAGCGCCGGAGACCATGGAGAAGCCCGCCATGAGAGAGGCGGTCACGACATATTTTTTCACGTTTATATCCTGCCGGTAGGAACGAGCGGATTGCTCGCGGCGGCCATCTATCAGCGTGCAGATAGATTCGTCTGTCGCAGAAGGGTCACACGTCCAAACGCCTTTTTGGCGCCCCAATCCGTTAATGAACACGGGGTCGCGCGCCGGGCTAGCTATTTGCAGAAAATAGAGTCGCCATAAGCTCTTCGGTCGCAAAATTCATGCGCCGACTCACCTTCCAGGCGAACGTGGAATTTACGCAACAGTCCGAACAAAACTGCGTACGTTAGAGCACGGCCTCGATGGCGCTGCGCAGTTCCCGACTTTCCGGCTCTATCTTCGACTTGAAAGCCTTAACCGGCTGACCCGTTTTGCTAATCAGCAGCTTGTGAAAATTCCACGCCGGATGCGCTGCGCGTCCCAGCTGCTCGCGCGTCCACTTGTAGAAAGGATGCGCCTTGCCACCCTTCACCGCAGTTTTCTCCGTCATCGGAAAAGTCACCGCGTAGGTCACCGCACAGAACGCCGCGATCTCGGTTTCCTTCGCAGGCTCCTGCCACAGGAACTGGTTGCACGGCACGCCGATCACATTGAAGCCGCGGTCGTGATACTCCGCGTGAATCTTCTGCAGCCCGGTGTATTGCGGCGTGAACCCGCATTTTGAAGCAACGTTGACGACCAGCAGCGCCTGCCCCTCGAACTTTTTCAGCGGCAGCACTGATCCATCGATGCCGATGAACTTGAACTCATAAGCATTCGTCATGTTGCAAGCGCCCCATCGATCGCAGCCTTGATCTCCAGCGCCTCGGGCGCGACCGTCGGCGCGAACGCCTGCAGCGCCTTGCCATCCTTGCCGATCAGCAGCTTGTGGAAATTCCACACAGGCTCCGCCGGCTCACCTAGCTCCTGCCTCATCCACCGATAGAAGGGATGCGCCGTCTCGCCCTTCACATCGGTCTTCGCCGTCAGCGGAAAATCGACGCCATAGGTCGTCGAGCAGAATGTCTGGATCTCCTCATTCGTCCCGGGCTCCTGTCCCATGAACTGGTTCGACGGCACGCCCAGCACCACCAGCCCTTGTTCCTTGAGGTCGTGATAGAGCTGCACCAGCGCCTCATACTGCGGCGTCAATCCGCACTTCGAGGCGACGTTGACGATCAGAACCGGATGCCCGCTGAACTTTTTAAGGGGCAGCGGCCTGCCGTCGATCGACGTGAAATTGAAATCGTATGCAGTCGTCATCACTCCGCCTTCCACTTCATCTGGAACTCGATCTCTTCGCCGTCGCCATCGCGTTCATGCTCGATGTTGAACACGGCCCGCGCCGGCACGTGCACGCGCTCGCCAGCGAGCTGGATCACGAACGCCTCGCCCTGCTCCACACTGTCCGCGAAGCGCCGCAGCTTCGTTACAAACTGGGCGCGAGTGTACGTGTTTTCAACATCGCGCGGGGATTTACGAGCCACTTTTGGCGCTCCTCTATTCTCGGGCATTCTGTGAAGCAGTATCAGGCTTTGCGTCGACCGTTACCTTCTGCGCCGCTCGTTCCACTCCATTCGCCTTGTCCCACGCCTGTCCTTCCGCAATCAGCCGGTCCGTATTGCTGCGGATCGCGCCGCCGAGCCGCTCCAGGAACTCATCCTTCCCCAACCCCGGCGGGATCGGATCCAGAAACTCGATCACCGCAGGCCCTGGATATTTGGCGTAATCCTGCTGCTGCCAGCGCAGGCCTAGGCTCGTCGCTACCGGCACCACGGGCCACTGCGCGGCTTCCTGCATGTGCCAAACGCCAGCGCGAAACCGCTTGTGCTCGCCCACCTTGGTGAGGTGCCCCTCGGGGTAGATCAGCACGATCCGCTTGTCTTCGGCTGCCTTCGCAAAGCTTGCTTCAAGATCGCGCCGCGCTTCCGACCCGCCGCAATTGTCGATCACGATTGCGCCCAGCTTTTCCAGCACTTTCGGCGCCAGCGGAAACCGCTCGAGGTGATCGCCCGTTACGAACGCCACATCGTCGAACTGCACGTACATCAAGAAGCCGTCGCCATAGCTCGAATGCTTGGGCGCCACGATGAAGGGCGGCGGCGGAAGCCGCTCACGTCCGCGCACCTCCGACTTGATCCCGCACAGCTTCATCAGCTGCACCATGCGCCGCGAATAACGCCGCACCGCCCAGCGCACACCCGCAGGTCCGGGCGCCAGCGCGAGAAGCGCCGCCATCAGCACATAGAGAATCGAAATCCACCAGAACCCGACGCTGAACAGGAATGATCGCATGCGGCCCCCACCAGGATCCCCCTGCGTGGCGCCGATCCACGAGCCAGGTCAACACCAGCCCTCAGGTCGCAACCTTGACCTTGTCCTGTGTCTTCAGGTCGAAATCACTCGCATGGTGCCGCTCGTGCAGTTGGCTCGCCGGATCGCCCCATGTGCGGTTGACCATCCGCCCACGCTTCACCGCCGGTCGCTTCGCGATCTCTTCCGTCCAGCGGATAACGTTCTTGTATTCATGCACAGCCAGAAACTCGCCAGCGTCGTAGAGAATGCCCTTCACCATTGAACCGTACCACGGCCACACCGAGATATCCGCGATCGTATACGCATCGCCCGCGAGATACGCCGTCTCGGCCAGCCGCCGGTCGAGCACATTGAGTTGCCGCTTCACTTCCATCGCATAGCGGTCGATCGGGTATTCCCACTTCGCCGGCGCATACGCATAAAAGTGACCAAATCCGCCGCCGAGAAACGGCGCCGCTCCCATCTGCCAGAAAAGCCAGTTCAACGCCTCCGTCCGCCCAGCCCGATCGCTCGGCAGGAACGCACCGAACTTCTCAGCCAGATAAAGCAGGATCGAACCCGACTCGAACACTCGCACCGGCTTCGGCTCGCCATGATCCACCATCACGGGAATCTTCGAGTTCGGGTTGATCTCGACATACCCGCTCGAAAACTGCTCGCCCTTGTTGATGTCGATCAGCCACGCATCGTACTCGGCGCCGGTATGGCCCAGCGCCAGCAACTCCTCCAGCATCACCGTCGCCTTCACACCATTCGGCGTGCCCAGCGAATAGAGCTGGATTGGATGCTTGCCGACCGACAGCGCCTTCTCATGCGTCGGCCCGGCTATCGGCCGGTTGATATTCGCGAACTTCCCCCCGCTCTCCTTGTTCCATGTCCACACCTTCGGCGGCGTATAGGCGGGGGCGTCGCTCATGCGGTCGGATCCTCGGTCATGTCCGCCCGAATGTGCGGCCCTGCTGCACGTCTTACAAGGCGGAACTATCGACCCTTTCCCGCAGAATGTGTGAGAAGACCTGCTTGCATCGTCGAGAAGAACTGACACAGACCCAGTTGCAGACTAGGCTTGCCGAGATAGGGGAGATTTTCATGCGTTTGTTCGCTGTCATGGCTTTGGCGCTTGCCGCCGGTTGCGCGAGCCAACCTGCAACAAGCTCCTGGGTCAGCGGCCCGCGGTTCTCGCCTATGGCGGCCCAGACGGCGACAGGCGCCTTTGCCGCCGTGCTGGACGGCTCAGCAGCCAAGGCAGGCCCGTACACAATCCGCATCCACATCACGAAAGGCGGAAAGATCTTTCCACACACGCATCCCGATCCGCGTGTCATCACGGTCGTGGAGGGTGATCTCTGCTACGGCTTTGGCGACACGTTCGATGAGAACGCCTGCAAGACATACCCGGAAGGCAGCTACTTCCTCGTCCCCGCCAACGCTCCACACTACGGTTACGGGAGGAGCGAGGCAGTCTATCAGGAATCCGGCGTCGGGCCGTCGTCATTCGACCTCATCGGCAAGTAGCGATCGGTCGCCTAACCCAGGCCGATAAATATGCGCCACCGAACCTTTCGGAAATGGCTTCGCTTCGACCAGCTTCAGCGCCATCGGCCCCTTCACGTCGGTAAAGATCGGCAGGCCCTTGCCAAGCACAGTCGGAATAACAAGCAGCTGGAACGCATCCACCAGTCCCGTCGCGATCAGGCTGCGCGCAAAGCCTGCGCCGTCATGCGCAAGGATCGGCTTGCCGTCCTGCTGTTTCAGCTTCGCCAACTCGTCTTACATCGGCCCCGTGGCGATGTAGGCATCCTGCCACACCTTCAGCACTTTCGGATCCGGCTCCCGCTTCCGCTCCCCGCTCGCCTCCGCTGCCTTGGCCGCGTCGTTTACCGCCTGCGTCGGCTTCACATCCCTCACGCTCGCTGTATCGCGCCGCGTAAACACCGCCTTCGGTATGCAGTTCATCGGATTGGCGAACGTCTCGTTGGAATACGGCCACCACGAGAACATGTCGGCATAGGTCTTCGATCCCATGACGTGCAGGCTGGCATCCGAGATCGCCGCCGCCTCCCACTCATCCGACTTGGGATCGGAATGTTTGAACAGCCATTCCAGTTCGCCATTCGGTCCACCGACAAACCCGTCCAGCGACATCGACATTTTGAGATGCAGTTTCCGCATGGCGCTCTCCTGCTACGGCTCTACAGCCATAGGACGTGAGGCGCCGGGTAGTTCCGACAGTTACACTGAAGAAAGATCAGGCGACCCGCTGCGCCGCAGCCTCAGCCGCAAGATCATGCGCTCGCGACTGCCGACTCCACAGGTCCGCATACAACCCGCCTGCATCCAGCAATTCGTGGTGCGTTCCGCGCTCCACGATCTTGCCTTCGCTTAGCACGATGATCTCGTCCGCGCCCGCCACCGTCGAAAGCCTGTGCGCCACCATCAACGTCGTGCGCCCCTTCGCGGCCTCGTCCAGCGCGCCTTGCACGTCAGCTTCGGTCGCCGAATCCAGCGCCGACGTCGCTTCGTCCAACACAAGGATCGCCGGGTTCTTCAGGATCGCGCGGGCAATGCCCACGCGCTGACGCTCACCACCGGACAGCTTCACGCCACGTTCGCCCACGCGCGTCTCCCAGCCCTTCGGTAGCTTGTCGATGAATTCCAGCAACTGCGCCCGCCGCGCCGCTTCACGCAGCTCTTCGTCCGAAGCATCCGGCCGCCCATAAAGCAGGTTCTCCTTCATCGACGCGTTGAACAGCACCACCTCCTGGGGCACCAGCCCGATATTGTCGCGCAAGGATTCCTGCTTCAGCCCGCGCACATCCTGCCCGTCAACAAACACCGATCCACCCTTGGTGTCGTAGAACCGGAACAGCAGTTTCAGCAGCGTCGACTTGCCGGAGCCCGAAGGCCCCACCACCGCCAGCTTCGTTCCCGCCGGCACCGTGAAAGACACGCCATCGATGCCTGCCGAGCGCGCATCATGCGTGAACGACACATTCTCGAACCGCACCTCGCCGCCCTTCACCTGCAGCGGCTTCGCGTCCTGCGCGTCGGAAACTTCCGGCTTCATGTCGAGCAGACCGTACAGCTTCTCGAGATCGATCGCGCCCTGCTTGATCTCCCGGAACGCCCAGCCCAGCACCGACAGCGGCCGATAGAGATTGCTCATGATCAGCACCACCGCCGCCATGTCGCCCGCCTGCACTTGCCCGTTGAACGTCGCCACAGCGGTGATCCCGGCCACAGCGGTCAGGCCCAGCGCCATGATCACATCCTGCCCGGCGTTCAACAACGCCAGCGAGCGCGACACCTCCACCATGTTCTTGTTGTAAACGCGCATCGCCGCGTCATAGCGTTCAGTCTCGCGCGTCTCCGCCGCGAACGCCTTCACCGTCTCGAAATTGGTAAGACTGTCCACCGCCAGAGCGCGCAGCTCCGTATCCGCTGCATTCAGCTTGCGCCGTTGTTCCGTCCGCCAGTTGGTCAGCAGCCCGGTGAACACCGCATACAGCCCCACCACCACAACCGCGACCAGCGCCGACACCCAGCTATACCGCGTCGACAACACAAAGGCTGCAAGCGCCAGCTCGATCAGCGTCGGCCCGATGTTGAACGCCAGGAACCGGATCAGGTAATCCAGCGCGGCCACGCCGCGATCGATCACGCGGTTCAGCGCCCCCGTCCGCCGCGTCTGGTGAAACGCCAGTGACAGCCCTTGCGCGTGCCCATAGGATTCTACCGCGATCAGCCGCTGCGCATCCTGGCTGACGGGCGCAAACAGCGCGTCACGGAGGTAAGGCAGGTTGCTCGACAACAGCCGCGCCCCCGTCCACCACGTCAGCAGCATGATCACCGCCGCCATCGCCGCGTTCGGCCCTGTCATCCGGTTGATCGCATCACCGAAGAACACGGGCGCGTAGACAGCAAACACTTTGCTTGCCAGCGTCAACACTAGAGCGATGACCATCACCGGCCGCCACTTGGCCAGTTCCGGCCGGGCCATGATCTTCCCGATCCGCACCAGCGACGCGCCAAGCCCCGCATCCCCGGTCCCGATTGCATCGACATCGGTTGCTGAAGCTGCGCGGGGGTGATTGGCCATGCCCGGGTAAATAGGCGCGCACCGCGGGAAACGCCAGAGTTCCGCTGGTTTCCCGGTCCGGGCCTGCCGCCACCCCCATGTCAGCAGTGCTGTTAATGTGCCCGACCGGACAGCCGGCAGAGTGAACGTCTTTGCCTCCTCGCCGAACCGGCGCATCTATGTCTTTCAGAAAAGAGAGAAGAAGAATGCCCGGAATTACGTCCGTGACCGTTTACTGCGGCTCCGCCCCAGGATCCGACCCTAGCTACATCAAGCTCGCCGAGAAGCTCGGCAAGGCCATTGCCGCCCGCGGCTGGCGCACCGTCTATGGCGGCGGCGATGTCGGCCTGATGGGCGCTGTCGCCACCAACGCTCGCAACGCCGGCGGCAAGGTGCTCGGCGTCATGCCTCACTTCCTGCGCGACCTCGAAGGCGTGCTCGACGGCATCGAGAACCGTTACACTGACAACATGCACCAGCGAAAGCAGACGCTCCTCGATGAAGCCGACGGCCTCATCGTCCTTCCCGGCGGCATCGGCACGCTGGAGGAAGCCGTCGAGACACTGTCATGGGCCAAGCTATCGCTCCATCGCAAGCCAATGGCTTTCCTGTCGGAGAACGACTACTGGGCCCCCTTCTTCAAGCTGGTCGATCACATGATCGACGGCGGCTTCTTGCCCGCCAGCTTCCGCCAGCTGATGGCCGACACCTCAACCCCGGAGGCAGCGCTCGACGCGCTCCACCAACGGGCGATCATCCTTGATTGATCTGATCCCTCGGTCGAGGCGACAACAGCGCCCGAGCGTATTGCCGAGGCGGTCGCGGCCTCATAGGTTGCCCCGCCGGGCGGGTTCTGAGGGGAACGTGGTTTAACGCTCAGGCACAACAGAATTGGCCGAAAACAGGCCATTCGCGGAGGGAACCCTGATGCGCGCCTACCTGATGTCGCTGGCTGTCGCCGCGCCTGCCCTGCTGGTTGGCCTCGCCGCCTGCAGCAACAACAACCCCACCGTCGCAATTGACGCCACTCCGGCCAATCCGACAGGCGCCGCCGCCGTTAACGCCGAGCGCCTGATCAGCGCAGACCGCGAGCCCGGCTCATGGCTCGCCACCGGCCTTAACTATCACGAAGACCGTTTCTCGAACCTCGACCAGCTCAACGATACGAACGTGCGCGAACTCGGCCTCTCCTGGTACGCCGACATCGATACCGAACGCGGCCAGGAAGCCACGCCCATCATCGTCGACGGCGTGATGTACGTCACTACCGCCTGGAGCATGGTGAAAGCCTACGACATCAAATCCGGCGCCGAACTCTGGGCCTATGACCCGAAGATCAACCGCGCCAAGGGAGCCGACGCCTGCTGCGACGTCGTCAATCGCGGCGTCGCCGCGTGGAACGGTAAAATCTATCTCGGCGCGCTCGACGGCCGCCTGATCGCGCTCGATGGCAAGACCGGAAAGCCGGTGTGGGAAACGCAAACCACCGACACCAATCTGCCCTACACGATCACCGGCGTGCCGCGCATCGTGAAAGGCAAGGTCATCATCGGAAACGGCGGCGCCGAATACCGCGTGCGCGGCTACGTCTCCGCCTATGACGCCGAAACCGGCAAGATGGCCTGGCGCTGGTATACGATCCCCGGCGATCCTACCAAGCCATTCGAACAACCCGAACTCGCCGAAGCCGCCAAGACGTGGAAAGGCGACGCCTACTGGCAGATCGGCGGCGGCGGCACGGTCTGGGACGGCATGGCCTACGACCCGGAACTCGACACCATCTATGTCGGCACCGGCAACGGCAACCCATGGAACCAGGCCATCCGCTCGCCCGGCGGCGGCGACAACCTCTATCTCTCGTCCATCGTCGCGCTCGATCCCAACACCGGCAAGTACAGGTGGCACTATCAGACCACGCCCGGCGACACGTGGGACTACACGGCCACGCAGCCGATCATGGTCGCCGACCTGAACTTCCCGGAAGGCAAGCGCCGCGTCGTGATGCAGGCGCCGAAGAACGGCTTCTTCTACGTGCTCGACGCAAAGACCGGCCAACTCATCTCCGCTGAGAAGTTTGCACCGCTCACCTGGGCCACGCACGTCGACCTGAAGACAGGCCGCCCGGTCGAAGTGCCCGAAGCGCGCTACGACAAGACCGGCGTTCCCGTCGTCGTCTCGCCAACCGCGCAGGGCATGCACAACTGGCATCCCATGGCGTTCAGCCCCGAAACCGGCCTCATCTACCTGCCGGTCCACATCAACTCGACCACCTTCGCCACCATCCCGAACTTCAAGCTCAACCTCGAAGGCTGGAACACTGGCATCGGCTTCACGCCGGGCGTCGGCGTCACGCCGGTCGTCGCAACTGGAACAGCGCCCAAGCAGGAGAGCTATCTCCTCGCCTGGGATCCCGTGAAGGCGAAGGAAGTCTGGCGCGTGCCGAACGAGGTTTACGGCGGCAGCGGCATCCTCGCCACGTCCGGCAACCTGATCTTCTCCGGCAACCATAAGGGCGACTTCAGCGCCTACAACGCCACGACCGGCCAGAAGCTTTGGTCCGCGCCGACGCAGGCTCGCATCGTCGCTGCTCCCGCCACCTTCACCGTCGATGGCCAGCAACAGGTCGCCGTTCTCGTCGGCGCCCGCGGCCTGCCGAACGATCAGAAACGCACCAGCCTGCTCAGCGGCAACAACTCGCGCCTTCTCGTCTTCAAAACCGGCGGCAAGGCGGCGCTCCCGACCGAACTGCCCGCCTCTGCAAACGGTGCGCCTGCCCGCGTGAAAATCGACCCGCCACTGCTCACCGCCAACAATGAAGCAGTAGCGTCGGGCGAAGCCCTCTTCGCCGCCAACTGCGCCGTCTGCCACGGCCAGACCGCCATCCCCGCAGCCGGCGCCATCGCCCCCGACCTGCGCTACTCGAGCCTGCTGTCCTTCGGCAACTCGTGGAACAGCACCGTCCGTGACGGCGACCGCGCCCAACGCGGCATGCCAAGCTTCAAGACGATGCTGACACAAGAAGAAACCGACGCGATCATGCAGTACGTCATCAAGCGCGCCAACGACGAGAAAGCTGCGCAAGAAGCCAAGACGCCCTAGGTGATCGCACTTTCAATCACTCCAAGGCCCGCTGACAACAGCGGGCCTTTTCATGCCGGGCGCCTGTCAATCGCCGCACCATCCCCAGCAATTCCGCGGAATCCAATCCCAGCCGCAAACATCTTTCCCAACACGCTCAACGCCCAAGCGCGAAAACAGGTGATGGATCGAGCCCCGCTCATCCCAACCTCGTCCCACCCCGTGAGATATTGCCCATGTCGCCCCCGCATGGAGGTCAGCCGCGCTGTTCAACGGCGCGAGGGGCGATGCGATCGAGCGGTTGGGTCCTCCCGAAGACTATCGTCCATAAAGCCAATGCGAGGAATAGCGCCAGGTCCCTTGTCGCTGAGACGGGCAGGCATGGCGCAGGTAGATCAGGCGATGAATAGCCCGACCTTTCCGCCGATGGCCTTGGGGATCCAAGAGGTGAAAGGCCTCCGTGATCCAGCTGGCGAGAAACGATTGCGGGGGTGACGCGCAGCGTCAAAGGATGAACCGCGTTTCTGTGTGACGAGCGCTAGGGCCGCCTTGAAGCGGCTCGCCAAAACCAGGCGGAGCCATCCCCGCGTCCCCGTCGGCGACTCGCGATATGCAATAGTCCTCTTTAGAGGTCCCCGGTTCGAGCCCAGACGCTGGCACGATAAATCAATCGGATACGGCGGTTGGATTCTGCAAACATACCCTTGAGCGTCTCGCTGGGTGCCGTTTTGGGTGACAGTTCATTCGAGGGAAGGTGATCGACCAGCGACCCGTTGGGTAAGCGCTGAGGCAAGCATTTAAGGAACGCGTGTGGTTGAGTTGATCGGTATGCCGTCAATGCTGGCGGAAAAGGCGGCGCCGTGGTCGAGGTCGAAATCGGGCAGGAAATACTGACTGGCCTTGCTTCCCCGGAGTACTGCGTGGCCACAGCGCCGCAGATCACTTCGACAGGCTCCCATACGCGCGAGAATGGCCGGTCCTGGAAGTCGGCGTAGCCGACAATGCCTTCGGAGGCAGAGGTCGCCTCTCCGACCAGGTCCAGTGGGCGGCCTTAGATGATGACGGTGTCGCGCTTTTCGGCTTCCTGAGCAAACAGGGCGACGTCGCCATAAACACGCAAGCACCGACAAGAATGAATCGCATCGGACGTCCCAGACGCAAGCGTGACGGGTCAATCGATGCCGTAGGAATTTGCCTATCGGGCGCTCGCGACAGGCGAATGGCTTGCGCTGCCCGGGAGGCCGTGAAGCTCTCGTAGACTTGTCATCCTGCGACTCAGCAACGCGCTTTCATTCGGACGCGAAACCACTTAGCCTTATTGGTGACGGGAGACTGACAATTCTCAGCTGGTTTAGAAACGCGGGACGGCAACTGGGGGCGATTGCGCTCCTCGCCCTGTTCGTGCGCGCGATCGTGCCGGCTGGATATATGGTTGCCGCTGCGGAGACGTCCGAGGGCCGGTATCTGGTTGTCGAACTCTGCGAGGGCCATCATCAGGCGCCTCAGGTCATCGACCTGGATACGGGAAAGCGGGTTGATCCCGGCAGTCTTCCCTCGGCCCCCGCGAAAGACAAGACATCCAATCAGACCTGTGTCTTCGCCGCAGCTCCGGTGTTCGCCTCGCCTGTTGTCTCAGCCGAACCCGTCGCATTTCGCGCGGCAGTCGAACCAGTCGTCTTTGGCAATGGCGACATTCGCCCGGGCCGCGGCATCGCTGCGCCGCCGCCGCCGTCGACTGGACCTCCAAGCCTGATCTGACGCTGCTTCGCGGCGGGCATTGTCCCGCCTGACGTCATACGTGCGCCTCCTTGCGAGCGCGCAGTTTCAGGCCAAGCTCATCATGTCTGCTCACATATTCGGCCGGACTCTGTCCGGCGTCGCCGGATCACTCCGCTGCGGCATCACGCTTGCGGCGCTGGGCGCAGCCGCCTGCACCTCAACGCCTGCGACCAAAGCGGGTCTGCATCCCGTTCAAATCAGTTTTGATGCGCGCGTGGGCGAAAAGCCCCTAAAATGCGGCGAAAGCTATGCAAACGTCGGATCGTCGAAGGCGACGATCCTGCCCCAGGATTTCCGTATCTACCTAAGTGAAGTTCGTCTCATTGCGCGCGATGGGCGCGAAGTCCCGCTTGCCCTCACGCCCGATGATCAGTGGCAGAACGCGTCGGTCGCGCTTCTGGACTTCGAGGACGGCACGGGCAACTGCAACGGCAACAAGGCGATGAACAGCGTAGTGCGCGGATCGGCGCCGGATGGGGACTATGTCGGCCTGATCTTCCAGATCGGGATTCCCTACGACCTCAATCACAAGGATCCGACGCTCGCCGCGGCGCCACTCAACTACACCGCGCTGACCTGGCCTTGGCGCATTGGTTACAAATTCACGACCATTGATCTTGAGACCGCCAACAAGACCGCCGCCCCCGGCCACGGCAAGATGGCCGGCATGCCGGGCATGAACGCCAGCGGCTTCTCAATCCATCTTGGCAGTACGGAATGCGGCGCAGGCAGTCCGATGACACCGCCCGACAAGCCGTGCGAAAATCCCAACCGGCCGACGTTCAGGTTGGAGAAGTTCGACATCGCACGACAGACGGTTGTCTTGGATCTCGCCGCTCTGCTTTCGGGGACTGACGTCACCGTGAACGCGCCCAGCTCCGCATCCGGCTGCATGGCGTTCGTTGATGATGACGACTGCATCGCCATCATGGACCGGTTCGGACTGAACTTTCGCGGCAAGGCTTCGTCCGGCCAGACCTTCGTGAAGGCGGGCTGACATGATCCGGCGACGTCTCGCCATCGTGGCCCTTGCCGTGATGCTTCCCGCCTGCGCATCGGGACGCAATCAGGCCGAGCCGGCAGCGTCGTCAGATGTGGAGACGGCCGCCTCCTCCGCCGTCGCCGATCTCGTCCCGGTCACCTACGACCTGGGCCTGCCCGACTGGACGCCGCCCCCGCTCGAACCTGCCTCCAATCGGCTCAACGCCGACAAGGTCGAACTGGGGCGGCGACTCTTTTACGATGTGCGCCTTTCGGCAAATCTGACGAAATCCTGCGCCAGCTGCCACAGGCAGGAACTCGCCTTCACCGATGGACTAGCGGTTTCTCCGGGCGTCACCGGCGATCATACGCCCAGGAATTCGATGTCTCTGGCCAATGTGGCCTACGCTCCTGTGATGACGTGGGGCAACCCGCTACTCCATTCGCTGGAGCAGCAGGCCCTTGTCCCGTTG
>Ga0138256_10000828_pt1 | contig 33399 bp, 35 predicted proteins | sample KNB2016incub_MG_FD_105486 | JGI IMG/M metagenome (GOLD analysis project Ga0138256, IMG submission 105486) | Active sludge microbial communities from wastewater in Klosterneuburg, Austria - KNB2014incub_MG | ecosystem: Engineered > WWTP > Activated sludge > Unclassified | place: Austria... | reverse complement strand
GGTCTCTACCTTTTAAAATTGATGGACCTGGGTTATATAAGTATGATAGCCCCTGGGTGTCTGCTATTTTATGGACTTGCGCTGGTCAATGCGAGTAAGTACACACTGGGTGATATCAGATACCTGGGGTATATAGAAATAGGCCTGGGAGCCATCAATTTATTGTTACCCGGGTATGGATTATATTTTTGGGCCTTAGGTTTTGGGGTGGCGCACATACTATATGGAGGATACATGTGGAATAAATATGACAAAAAAAGTTCCTGATGAAAAACCCCGTTCTTCCATTCAATAAAGTATTTGACAGTCGGGTGCGCCTGGGTATCATGGGCAGTTTATTGATCAATGAAGAGGTCAATTTTAATCAATTGAAAGAGTGGACCAATGTCACCGATGGCAATCTCGCCTCTCATCTCAAATCACTTGAAGATCATGCCTATATCAAAGTGAACAAAGGCTTTATTGGTCGCAAAACCAACACGACCTATGAAGTCACAGACGCAGGGCAAAAGGCATTCAAAGAACACCTGGCCGCCCTCGAGCATCTTATCAACCAATTAAAATAATCCACCACATTCAATTAAACAATTACCATGGAAAATAAATTTAATATGATTAAGAATAATAACCGACTCCTCATCATCGTGGTCACCGCAGCCTTCCTTTTGCTGATACCATTCATAGCGATGCAATACACTGAAGAAGTAAGTTGGAATCTGTCAGATTTTGTAGTCGCTGGAGTCTTGTTGCTCGGCACCGGACTCCTCTGTGAGCTTGTGATCAGGAAAGTAAATCAAAAAGGACTCCGAATAGTCATCTGTGTAGCCTTGCTTACGATACTCCTCCTCTTATGGGCAGAACTTGCCGTAGGCATCCTCGGGACACCACTGAGTGGTCATTAATAACACGAGCTGATTTGCCACAGAAAATAGAAGCATTCAAGTAATAAGGTGCAATTATTAAGACGAAAAATAATTTAACATGGAAAATAATTTTTTTAAAAAAAACCAGCTAACCCTTCGTGGTATAATGGTCGGTTTTATCATATTGGTCTTAATGATCCCCATGGCCAATATCTCGAGCCTGGTTCAGGAGCGACAAAATCGCCAAACGGAAGTGAGCCAGGAAGTAAGCAATAAATGGGCATCCAATCAAACCATCAATGGACCCGTGTTGATCATTCCGTATATAGAATTATCCTTAGATCAAAAAAACACCTTTAGAAAACTGGCTTATTTCCTGCCATCAGATTTGAATGCAGCAGTATTGGTCACACCTCAAACACGACACAGAAGTATCTTTGACATTGTCGTATATCAATCAAAGGTCATTGTCACCGGAAAATTTGATAGTTTGAATATCAGCACTCTTAATATTCCTACCACAGCCATATTGTGGAATGAAGCATTTATTTGTCTTGGGTTGACGGACTTTAGAGGTCTGGAAGATCAAATTAATATAATCTGGGACACACAACAATATACCTTTGAAGTAGGCGCGCCAATGAATGATTTTATCCCCAATGGGCTGAAAGTAAATATCCCATATCACTCGCTTACCTCATCCCAACATTCATTTTCGCTGGAGCTGGGTCTTCGAGGATCACAAAATTTATCCTTCGTGCCTACCGGAAAAACTACAAAGGTGCATATGGAATCCAGCTGGCCGGACCCTTCTTTTACCGGCGCTTTTTTACCCACGGACCAGGCTCAAATCACCGAACAAGGTTTTATAGCAGACTGGAAAATATTAGACCTGAACCGCAATTTTCCTCAAAGTTTTAAGGATACCAAATATGAGGTACATGCAGCAGATTTTGGTGTGAATTTTTTGAAGGGATCCGATCATTATTCAAAGACGACGAGGTCAGTAAAATACGCGCTGCTGTTTATCGGCCTTACGCTGGCATTGTATTATTTTATTGAAATATTGCAGCAAAAAGAAGTGCATGCTTTTCAATATGTTTTAGTGGGCCTGGCCCTATGTGTGTTTTATACGCTGCTGTTGTCGATATCAGAATACCTTAATTTTAATTGGGCTTATTTGATCGCCGCTGGCTCCATAGTTTTGTTGGTGACCTGGTACACTACTTTTGTATTTAAGAGCAAAAAAATTGCAGGGACTTTCAGCTTAGTACTGACTTTGTTGTATGGCTTTATTTTTATATTGATTCAATTGCAGGATTGGGCTTTATTGATCGGGAGTGTAGGATTGTTTGTGGTATTGGCTGCGGTCATGTACTTTTCGAAAAGGATCAATTTTGAAAAAGCTGAATTGTAATATTTTAAAGTCAAAGATGCCCGCACGGATCTTTTAGCAATAATTATATCCGGAGATGATTATTTAGGTTTTTCGTATTTCCAATTCCTGCCTTTGCCTTGTGCATTCCATTCTACCGTGGTGATAATCCTTTTTAGACGAGTAGCTTCCGTCTTTGCTTCATTAATCCATTGGACATATTCTTTTTGATGGGAATAAGAAGCGGCATTAAATGTGTTTTTTGCTATTTCATTTTTGGCCAAAGCCATGATGAGGTCTTCCGGCATATCGAGTACTTTTTTGTCATTCGGCAGAGGCTTAGGTCGGGGTGTTTTAATGCCGGCTTCATTTAATTTGCTGGCTTCCTTAATCATTTTGATCATTACTTTATCAGCGGGTAGATCCTTCAGTGAAGTGATTTTACCAAGGTCACCCATGGCATTTTTTTCAGCCATCTGCAAAACGCCTTTGCCGGATTGAATGAGTTCAGCTTTCCAAAAAGTAAAAGCACAATGAGCCTTGAATGCTGCCATAGAACACATGACATTGTCCTTATAATCAAAATGGGGAAAGCTCCATTTTATGGTCTCTTCTACTTCAAGGCAAGCCTCATGTACTAATTGGCGGATATGATTCAAGATGGGTTGAGCGAAAGGAGCCGCTTGGTCGATATAGGCATCTATACGAGGATCAGTTCGTGGCATGCAATTCAGATTTAGGCTAAAATAAGATTTAATTTTTATCTACATACTTCATATTGTCTTCGTTGTACCTGGGGCCGGTATGTGGGTATTTTGCAATGATATCCTCCATGGCAGTCAATTCTTCATCGGTCAATTCCAGGCCGATGGCCCCAACATTTTCTTGCAGGTACCGGCGTTTTTTTGTTCCGGGAATAGGAATAATATGATCCCCTTGTGCAAGGACCCAGGCCAAAGCCAATTGAGCTGGAGTGCACCCTTTGTCCATGGCTAGTTGGGCAAAAGCCGAAGCCAGTGCCTGATTATTCGCTTCATATTCTTTTTGATACCTGGGTAGTTTTTTTCTGAAGTCCTGGTCATTAATATCTTCAAACTTTAAGGTATTGGTCATCAATCCGCGTGCAAGAGGACTGAATGGCACGAAAGTAATATTCAATGCTTCGCAGAGCGGCAAGATCTCAGCTTCTACCTCTCTGCAAATCAGGGAGTACTCGCTTTGCAGCGCACTGATGGGATGGACAGCATGGGCCCTTCGGATAGTATTGGCCGATGCCTCGGACAAGCCAAGATATCTAACCTTGCCCTGGTGTACCAACTCTGCCATAGCACCTACCATCTCTTCTATGGGTACATTTGGGTCTATCCTGTGAGCATAATACAAATCAATGACATCGGTTTGTAGTCTGCTTAAGCTCTGGTCTATTGCTTTACGCACATTGTCAGGAGATCCATCGAATCCTCCAAAGCTGCCCGCACTGTATGGCTTGAAACCAAACTTGGTAGCCAGGAATATTTTAGAACGATTAGGTTTTAATACTTTCGAGATGAGTGTTTCGTTAGCGCCATTGGCATATATGTCTGCTGTATCCCAAAAGTTGATACCGAGTTCTATCGATTTTTCAAGCGTGGCCCAGGACTCCTCATCATCCGGCTGGCCATAGGCATGATTCATGCCCATACATCCTAATCCTATCGCGGAAAGTGGTATGTTGGTGTCTCCAAAAAGTCTGTATTGCATATATATTTTCTAATAAGTTTATAAATCAAATTATTCTCATATCTACTTTGTCGATTTAAGGGTACAGTCCTGCCTGTATGAGATCCAATCTCTCCAGAATACGATTTACTTCGTTTAACTTCAAAAGTTTGATCGTTGCTGTTCCGATTTCAGTGGAAGAAATTATGGTTCCTGATTCTAGTTTGAAATGCTCAGACCAAGTATCTATCCTCGGGTTAAATAAGCGAACAAGATTCTTCAAATCCTTTGATAATGTGGCTAGATCACTCCCTTTAGCTGAGTTGCATATTGGACAAGCATAGGCTAAATTTTCAAACTTTGTATCTCCGCCGTGTTTGCGACTAATAATATGATCGCACTGATATCGAAAGAATGAATCGACTTCTAATCTTCTACAATACTCACATCGAAAATTGGCTCTAGCTCCAACTTGCCTCCTTAAGTAGTCAGGTATGTTCTGACTCATATTTCTAAATTTTTTGGGAAATCTGAAGCCTGGCTTTTGACTTAGATAGTCTCACGATATGCTCTAATATCAGGAAATGATCTAGTTCCTCTTGTTCAGCTTTACTGAGAGAAGTATCCTTTTGCATTTCCAAAAGCTCATCTAGTCGCATTTGGATGGATTCAGGAGCATGATAACTCAAAACTTTTATTGGGTCCAGGGAAGCAATAAAATCAGCAAAGGAGCCATACACATTCAATTGAGTTTCCATACTAATTCTTTCTTGGTAAAATTAACCCATTTTTGAAAACTTTTATCAAATTAGATTATGGTACAATCAAAGTGGATAAGTTTTGGAATTTTGGTTCGATGTTGAAAAACCTGACCTACATCCTCTACTAAAAAATTTTGTCAAATGCAGATTTTCTATAATATATTTACAGTCTTAAATTATCAATATTATGGCAAAGACAAAAGACACGAAAAAGGAAACTAAAAAAGCGCCAGCTAAGTCTCTGAAAGAAAAACGAGCTGATAAAAAAGCAAAAGGCAAATAGCTTGCGCGAAGACGATTATAGGTTGACGATCGTCGATTGGATTTATACCAATCGTGTATCGTCAATCTATGATCACAATAGACCGACCTCCTTAATACACCACGCCCTTCAATTTTAACCCGCTTTCTTCAGGCCAACCATACATGATATTCATATTCTGTACAGCCTGGCCGCTGGCTCCTTTCAATAAATTGTCCAACGCCGAGATGATCAGCAATTTGTCTTGATGCTTTTCGAGATGCAACAAACATTTATTGGTGTTGACGACTTGTTTTAGATCAGGATTTTCATCGGTGAGCTTTACAAAAGGTTCTTCGATATAATATTGAGTGAAGAGATCTTTCGCTTCTGTGATTGAAATATCCACCGTAAAGTATACTGTAGCAAATATGCCCCTGGTAAAATTGCCCCGCACCGGTATAAAATGTATTGGAGCGACGAAATCAGGGTATAATTGGGATAGCGACTGCCTGATCTCCGGTACATGTTGGTGTGTAAAGGGCTTGTATACACTGATATTGTTGGTACGCCAACTGTAATGTACCGTATCACTCAAAGCCTGACCAGCGCCGGTGCTCCCTGTGATCGCGTTGACATGGATCTCATGATTTAATAATTTTGCCTCCGCCAGGGGTAATAAGGCCAGCTGGATCGCAGTGGCAAAACATCCACAATTGGCTATATGCCTGCTGATCCTGATTTTTTCACGATTGAGCTCCGGCAATCCATATACAAAATCATGAGAAGGATCAGCCAATCTATAATCCATACTCAGGTCTATAATGCGCGTTTTTTTATCCAGGGTAGTCCTGGCTAGAAACTCTTTTGCTTTTCCATGCCCGGTACATAAAAAAATCACCTCCGGCATACCATTTAATGCTGAACTAAACACCAGGTCGGTATCTCCTACTAAATCAGTGTGAATAGAAGACACTAATTTGCCAGCCTGGCTTTCACTGACGACGGCGCTCAATTCTACAAAAGGGTGATTGAGTAAAATCCTGATCAATTCTCCTCCGGTGTAGCCGGCTCCTCCAATTATCGCTACGGGTATCATGGTGCAAAAATAAGGTTTAAGTGTGTAAATGGGCCACTTCACCACTTTACCAATTCACCATATTAGCTCTCCACCATTCACCCTCCTTCACTCCTTCCTCACAAATATCCCTGGGCTTGTAAAGTAAATAATTCATGGTATAAACCCTGATGTGCGAGAAGTTCTTCATGACTGCCTAACTCCAGCATTTGCCCATTTTTTAATACAAGGATACGATCAGCCATCCGAACTGTGCTGAATCTATGGGAGATAATTACAGCCGTCTTGCCCGCCGTCAATTCAGAAAATCTCTTAAAAACTTCAAATTCTGCACGGGCATCCAGGGCAGCAGTGGGTTCATCCAGGATCACGATAGATGCATTGCGCATATAGGCACGCGCGAGGGCGATTTTCTGCCATTCACCGCCACTCAGATCTACCCCATCGGCAAATCGTCTGCCGAGCATTTGTTTGTATTTGGCAGGTAGTTTTTCGATGACTGCATCTGCGAGGCTGAGGTGGGCTGAACTGATCACGGTCTCCTCTTCACTCAGCGACTCGATTTTTCCAACGGCTATGTTTTCGTCGGCTTTGAAATTGAACCGGACGAAGTCCTGAAAGATGACCCCAATCATCTGTCGATAGGAGGCCAGGGAGAATTTTTTGATATCGACTTCATCGAGATAGATAGTACCTTCTGTCGGATCATACATCCTGGCGATCAATTTGACCAGGGTGGTTTTACCCGAGCCATTTTCTCCTACCAGGGCCAGTTTTTCACCAGCATTCAAGGTAAAACTGATATTTCTCAAAGCCCAAATTTCGGTGCCCGGGTATTTAAAACCGACCTTATCAAATCGGACACCATGCTTAATCGTAGTTGGAGCTTGAATCGCACCCGGTTGGTCCATGATCAAGGGCTCTATAGCCAAAAAATCATAATAATCCTGTAAATACAAGGCAGACTCTGTGATTCGGGTAAAAGTGGATAATATATTTTGCAGTTGATTTTGCAGTCTGTTGAATGATCCGGATAAAAAGGTAAGATCTCCTATAGTCAACACACCAGCTAATGTCCTAATCACGATCAAAATATAGGCTCCATAATATGCCGTGGTACTGACCAGTTGTAAGAGAGTACCCCATATCGTCCTTTTGATCGCAAGCGCTTTATTGGCCTGGTAATATTCATCAGCAATTTTAGCAAATCGCTTGGAGAGAAAATGGTCCAACCCAAATACCTTGACCTCTTTGGCTGTCTCTACACTGGCACCGATGTATCGCAAATAGTCAAGCTCCCGCCGCTGCGGGGTCCAACTGCGTACCAGTGAGTAGCTGAATCTCGAAAAATAAGCTTCACTAATAAAGGAAGGCAACACTGCTACTATCAATAATACGATCAACCAGGGTTCGAAGGCTATCAACCCGGCTGACAAAAACAAGATCGTAATGATATCTTGAAATTGGCTCAATACCATCGACATCAACACTACCCGTCCGGTAGTCTGTCGACGAGCCCTTTCCAGTTTATCATAAAAGTCAGGGTTTTCATACATGCTCAGATCTATGGTAGCCGCTTTGTTCATCAACTCAACCGAAGAAACATTGCCATATAGATCACCGAGCAAACTTTCAGTTAAATTCATCACCCGGCTGATCAGCTCAGAAACCATCGTCACACCAAACTCCAGGCCTATCCATACCCATAGATTGTGTGGATCACCCCCTTTGTTATTGATGAGATGAACGATCTCGTCTATAATCAACTTGCCTATATACAGTTGAGCCAAGGGTACTGCAGATTTGACCAATCTCAAAATAATATTAGTCAGGGTCAGGGCTGGCGAGGTTCGCCAGATCATTTTAAAAAAAGGAATCAGCAGTTTGAGCGATTTGAGACTTTCGACAAAACCTTTTTTAGGAGCACCTTCCATTTCCGGAGGAGGGCCGCCGCCACCACGCATAGACATAATGATCAAAGATAGAATAATCCTCCTGGCATAAATTAAAAAAAGGTATACCCGGATCTCCTGATACACCTTATCCACTAATGCAAAAAGATATTATTTGCCGGACTCCATGGGCATCGATATGACTGGAACCTGAGTGTCCATTTCAATTAACCACTTGCCATTTACTTTGTGTACCAGCGTGATAAATTTGGCTTTACCTCCTATTTGTTGCCCGCCCTTGAGCTTAATGTCTGAATCGATATCTGCGATCAACATGGCCACAGTAGGTTCTATAAAGGTAATCGTGGGTGTAGAGGATGTCCATACAGGAGTACCTTCAATCATGGTCTTAAATTCTTCATATCCTTTTTTGATGGCTTCCTTGCCGACCAGGATGCTACCATCTGGATATACTTCGGTAGCAGTTGCGCTGTAAAAGCTCCACATAGCAGACTCATTATTGGATTGATACGCAGTCCAGACATCTTTCCACATTTTTAATAGCGCTTCTTCACTTTTTTGATTTTGAGCGAAGGCCAAATTTGCAATACCAAACATCATGATGGTCATTACGGCTGCTGATAAATTCTTTTTCATTTTTTTTAAATTGATTTTATGATTTAATGTTTTTAATGAAACAAAGATCTCTCCCTGGCCATCGTTTGCGCATGAGCGGAAGTGCTGAAAATCATACGTTGAAATGCGTAATGGAGTGGAAAAAAAACAATCATGAGTTGTCCGGAAGGACTATAATAAGTGCCTTCTGCCTATACATGACAGTGTAGCGGCTAAAAATAGTAGCCTGGGAAATAACCCATTAAAAAAATTACTGTTCTTCCAATAATACCCTTATATCGGCGATCATTTGGTCTATCTCTACCTCTAAAGTACCGTTATAGATACCTCGGATGCGCTGATGACCGTCTACGAGCAGTACATGTTCTGTATGCAAAAAATCAGTGCTGTCCCTGGTAAAACCCAGGTCTTCTTCAGCAAAATAAGATTGACGGGCCAGGGTGTAGATTTCACTTTTATCACCAGTGAGCAGGTGCCAGTTTTTTGATTGAATATTGTTTTTGACAGCGTAGGCTTTCAAACGCCCTACTGTATCAATCCATGGGGTCACACTGAAGGAGAGGATGGCTACCTCTTCACGATCTCCAAATGCCTGGGAGACTGACTTCATATGATCTGTCATCACCGGGCAAATACTCATACAGCTGGTAAAAATAAAATTGGCTACATGAATCTTGCCATGTAGGATGGTATCTGTGATAGTATCGCCATGCTGATCCATCATGGTAAAATGACCTATCTGATGTGGCACCAGAAGCTCGGCTTCCTCCTGATGATCTAAGAACAGAGGAGTAAAATCAGGAGTATTGTAATAAGGCAATCGGTGATCCTTAGGCACTTCCTTGCAGGCAGTGGCCAGAATCAATAGCATAAAAGCCAAAAATCTAAAAGATACTGTCAGATACATTCACACAGTTTTTGGTACCCAGCAATCCATAGCGACGACCTGATTCCATGACATAATTTGATTTTATTTTACCATTGTCATACCAGACTTTTTGGCTGCCTGACTCATATCCCCGGTGATAATTCATTTCGGTAATGAGCCGCCCACTTTCATTCCATTCTCTGCAGGTGCCTTCGTACTCGTCATCTTCAAATTGGTAAGTCAACATGAGATTTCCGTTTTTCCACCAGGCCAGATATTCACCGGTTTTTTTACCTTCGATAAAAGACCTGGTTTCTCTTAATTCACCGGATGGATAATATTGAACCCACTGGCCATGCTCCTGACCATGTAGATAATTCTGTATGGTAGCCGTATCTGTCGAACCTTCGTAAAGTGTAAAGACCTCCCCCGATAATAAACGCTGCTGAAAAAATACTCTTCCATTAAGACTGGATAAGGAAGGGTCATTGGCATTGAGTACAAGCTTTACATCTGATGCTCCGCAGGAAAAGAGCAAAAGAAAAACTGTCAGACTACCTAGATACTGTGCCGGCTGTTCCATAGAATCCACTCCCATTGATATAGGGATCGGCATTGGTGATATGATAATGATAGATGCCATCCGGAAAATCAGCAGTAGCGTGGCTGTGACCATGATAGGCGTCCAGCATACTATTGGACACTTTGCTGCCATTTTCTTCAGGCCCATATACGGGAAATCCATCCAATAAAAATCCTAAGAGTGACGAAGGCGTAGCCTTGACCGTCGTAAGATAAAGGGGTTCTACGTGATAATGATATTGACCAGTTTGTTGAGGATGTCCCCAGTATTGATCAAAGCTGGTTACTTCATTGGTCAAGGGCTGATTGGGTCCGGCATATTGATTAAAAATAGCTACTCCATTGATGGCGACACCTATGGGGCCCAGGGGAGTTGCGGCATGATTAGTAGCCACTTTGGGATATAATGGAATTTTAAAAGTTAGATTTTGGGTGCTGATGGAATTAGGATTTTTATTGAATTTGTTTCCACCAAAAGTAGTCCCACTAAAATTTTCATATAAGTTGTTAGAAGTAGGATAGTATATACTCGTATGGTCAGGCACTCCATTACTTTTGATGGTGATATAAGTTCCGTCTGAGGTGATGCTGGTAGCGCCATAGATTTTGTTATATACAGCTGGAACATTGATGTCATTCGTGGACGGGTCAGTAGTATTGTCTTTTTTGCAGTAAATCGTGGTGAATAAAAGTAACGCTATAGCGGTCGTGTTAATAATCCTTCTCATTTTCATAATTGTCTTTTTTATACTATACGATACCTGTGGATCAATCCCTCGGTAAGCGGGTATTTTTATTTGGTTGAAATAAATGAGCCAGTTCCGTAGTCAGTCTGTTATACGCCGGCAATTGATCTTCACTGCATATCTCTCTGACACTTTTAAAATGATCATAATGAAGTTTTTCAATCTGTGAGTGCCATTCATTTAGCCTCTGTAGTATGGAATCAGCACCAGCGTAGGTGGGATCAGAGAGGGTGGCATACAAGTCGTGTTTGGCGGTTTTTATTTTAGAGTCAAGCTCATTAATAGAAGACTGATGTTGGTCAATAAGGATATCATATTGTTTTACCTGGTCATCACTCAAGTGCAATCTGTCAATGATCAGTTGTTTGGGCCCATCATCCTTCATGTGCCTATCACCCGGTCGGGGGCCGATAGGTCTATGCATATACATCATACCCATTAATACGAGGTTTAAAAGCAATAAGCCTATGACGCCAATGGTGAGTAGTTTTATTTTATTCATAGTAAAGATCGTTTGAGTTGGAGAGATGCATGGATGACGCCAATTGTTCGACCTTGGGTGGATTATCCTTATGTTGATAATTCATTAAGATCCCAATATTGATGCAGAGGATCAACAAAGCAGCGGCGGCAATCGTCCACGACCAGGTCATCGATATTGGATTCGATTCATTTAGCTTTAATCTGTATTTAATCCCCGGCAATAAATTTGCCGGGGGCTCTACCGCCTTTATTTTTTTTAATAAGTGTAGTTGGTCGTCTATTTCCATATCAATCTATTATACGATGAAAACAATCTGATCATGCGCTGGATTTAATTTTTTTTGCAAGGGTCGTTTTAGCTCGCTGGATGAGTGACTCGACTGCTTTAACAGTTGTGTCCATGATTTCTGCAATTTCTTTATGAGGATGCCCTTCGATTTTGCTCAGGATAAGCGCTGTTTTTTGGGTATCTGGCAATTCATTGATCAGTTTAAACAAAGCCTCCAATGCTGCTTTGTCTTCTGCTTCAATACCGGGGTGACTAAAATGTCGATCCGGCATGACATCGCTGGAAGTATCAGATTGAAACAGGCTGATCACCCTGGCAAATCTCCTTTTTGTTTTACCGGCTTTAATCACATCGAGGCAATGATTGATAGTGATTCTATAGATCCAGGTTTTCAAAGAAGCGGCGGCAGGATCATATCGATGGTATTGTCGGTAAATTTTGACGAATACTTCCTGTGTGATGTCTTCAGCACTTTCCTTCTGCTGGATATAATGCAATGCCAGGTTATACACCAGGTTTTTATATTCATGGTAGAGCGCCTCAAATTGTTTTTCGGAGAGTAACTGGATCACAGGATGCAAGATAATTGAATCGTGGGCCACATACTATCGATCTATAATTTGGAAGCATCTATATGAGTATAACCACTATTGATGAATATTTCAAACTCAGGATGAATGCGCAGAAAGGCGAGCATTTCATGGGTAAGGATCTCATCCTGGTTTCTTAGACCAAGTCTTATAGCTTCCCGCAGGCTTTCGAACCCTTTCAATGGCTGTTCCAATACCGAGTACACGCAGGCGAGATGGAAATAAATCTCCGGATCGTCGGGAGTTTTGTCCAAAGCCAGCTCAAAATCCTCCAGCGCCTCTTCGAGTTTGAATTCTTTTAATTTGTTCAGGCCGGATAGTTTATAGGAGGTGTCTGAAGACTTTCTGGAAGCAGCTCCGTTCAGGACAGGTACATTCTCCTGGATAAGTTGGCGATTCTTTCTCAAATCAAGGAAGACCTCGAGGCGATCATTAACTTTTGAAGTCAGGATATACCTGGCGCTGGCCCCGTTTTCCATGATCGTAAAAGGATGATCGATACCCAGAATGGAAGATTTTTTGGATACGACCTGGCCATTTACTACTACTGTTTCTTCTCCAAGCCAGTTATTATGAAACTCAATTATCGTATTGCCGGAAGTGAGTTTTTTATAGTGCATACTGTTGTTTTAGGAAGCAAAATAAATCAATTTTCAATAACAGGAATCAAAGGGCGCCGATGTAAGAAAAAGGACAAAATGAAAAAGCCACAATGATCAAGGACCCTTATGGCTTTCAGTTCACCATCCACATCACCAACAGGCGTGATGGGGTAGCGGTATATATTAGCGATTAGTGCGTATGGTCTTCGTGCTTATGGGTGGCAGTCAGGGCCATATTACACTTAGGGCATTTGTCGCCCGCTTTGCCGGTTACTTCAGGGTGCATCTGGCAAGCATAGACCATCGCTGTGGTGTCAGACATCATGGTAGCAGTAGTGTCCATCATCATGTGCATAGTATCCATGGCAGCAGTTGCCATTTCGGTGGCAGCTTCTACAGGAGCAGTAGTTTCGGTAGTAGTTTTATTGTTTTGGCAAGCGACACCGAGAATCGCGATCAAGCCAAAAGTAAGAATTGCTGTTTTTTTCATAAGGGCAGCAAAATTAGAATGTCTGTTATATACTGAATTGTAAATATTGTCAATAATGTGTCAATGTTTAAAGACGGGTTATTAACTACCGTGTAACAATTTCATTGAGATAGTTTTTAATAAATGCGGTGCATGAATCAATACCCCTATCCATTTCAATTAATACTGATCTTTGTACTTAAATAATTTTATAATATATGACAAAAAACAAAATTGCCCTCATCACCGGCGGAAGCAGAGGATTGGGTAGAGACCTGGCATTGAGCCTGGCTCGGCAAGGCACAGACATCATCCTCACCTATCGAACCAAACAGTCTGAGGCATACACCACTATAATGAATATAGAAGCGATGGGTAGAAAAGCAGTCTCCCTACAGTTGGATATGGCAGATTTTGGATCTCTGGATCAATTCGTCGAAAACTTAACAAAGACACTGGCTGATCAATGGTCTACGGACTCATTTGACTTTCTGATCAATAATGCAGGTATGGGCGCGACAGTGCCTTTTCTGGAGGTGAAAGAAGCGTTATTCGATGAGTTTTTGAACGTACATTTTAAAGGGGTGTTTTTTCTGACTCAAAAATGTGTACCTATGATCCAATCCGGCGGGCGAATCATCAATATATCCAGTGGGACTACCCGAATCAGCAATCCAGGTTATTCTGTCTACGCCTCCATGAAAGGAGCAGTAGAAACATTTACAAAGTACCTGGCCAAAGAGCTTGGCGCCAAAGGCATCAGTGCCAATATCGTGGCACCCGGTCCAGTAGAAACTGATTTTAATCATGCTGCCATCAGAAACAATCCTGAGTTTAAAGCCCGGTTATCTTCTTTTTCTCCGCTCGGCAGAGTTGGCAATGCAGACGATATAGGTGGGGTCATAGCCTTTCTGTGCTCTCCGGAAGCTAAATGGATCAATGGTCAAAGAATCGAAGTCAGTGGGGGCATTCACGTTTAATAAACCGGAGGGTTGAAACAACTTTGTGATATCTTGGCTTTAAACTTGAAGGTTAGAATCAACCGATTATCCACACATGGCTAAGTCTATCAAAGTCCTAATAGTAGAAGATGACCATCATCTTGCACAATTGGTATCCATCCAGGTCACTGCCCTCCCAGCCTCTGCAGACATCATCGAAAACGGATGGAAAGCACTCGACCAGGTCATGAGTCACCATTATGATCTGATGATATTGGATCTCATGCTCCCCGGACTCAATGGACTGGAGATTTGTCGCAAGATCCGTCAGGTCAATAAATCCCTCCCTATCCTGATGCTTACAGCCAAATCTGAAGAACAGGACAAAATCGATGGCTTCAACATCGGAGCCGATGATTATCTCACCAAACCATTCAGCAATGGGGAGCTCATGGCCAGAATCAAAGCCTTGTTGCGTCGCACGCATACAGAAACCACCACCTCAGATAAAACAGCCTACATTCAAAATCACGAACTGCGGATCGATCTCGAAAATCACCAGATGTATCGGAATGGCCAGGAGATCGAACTGACGGCCAAGGAGTTTGATTTGATCCATTTTTTTATGAAAAATCCGGGAAGGGCCTTTACCCGCCAACAATTGCTGGACGAGGTATGGGGGCCACATTTTGATGGGTTGGAGCATACCATCAATTCTACCATCAACCGGCTGAGATCAAAAATAGAAACGGATCTCAACAAACCTGAGTATATCCTTACCGCCTGGGGAGTAGGCTACCGTTTTAAAAATATTTGACCTATAATTGTCCTTCCTTGAAAAGAATCTTCAATACAGGATTATTATCCAACCACCGGACCCGCAGAATATTGCTGGCGACTTTTGTAACCTTTCTGGCGCTAAGTCTATACTTTACTATATATACGTATCGATCTCTGATAAGAACACATAAAGACACTTCTCTGATGCGCCTGGCAGGTATCGCCAACTCTACGGCCCTGCTGATCGATGGCGATATGCACCAGATGCTTATGGACAAATACCCGTTCAAAGATGGAATTGACAGTGTAGGAGATGATATGTACTACCAGCTCATCCATCAAAAGCTCATGATCAATGAAAAGGCTAATATGCTCAAGACACCGATATATACGATCGTGTATGACTCGACGATCATGGCTTATGAGTTTGGGATTACTTCTGCAGACAAACCTTATTTTAGACATGTATACAAGGGTTTTCCCGCTCAATTGCTCGAACAATACAATCAGGGGGGCACCATTCCTCCGTATAAGGATGAATTTGGGCATTGGTTGTCAGCCTTCGCACCTATCAAGAATAAATTGGGAAAAACTGTAGCGGTCCTCCAGGCGGATGAAAGATATGATTTGTTTATAGTCCTGGCTCGCAGTGCAGTCTGGCAAAATGTCATCTTAAGCCTGGTACTGATCGGAGTATTGTTTTTTGTATTAATGCGGATACTTCATCATATACTTTCCAGAGAGTTAAAAGATAAAGTAGCGCTCAATGAAGCGAATGAGTCCAATAAAAATATGAGCCTCCAACTGGCTCAGAGTCTGGATGAATTGAAAAAGACGGACGAATTTCGCAAAGAGATGATAGCCAATTTTTCGCACGATCTGAGGACACCTCTCGCTAGTGTATCCGGATACCTGGAGTTGCTGTTACAAGATCAAGGAAATCTCATCAACCCGGAGGATAAAGAAAATTACCTAAAGATCGCCTACTCGGAAGCGCAAAGGTTAAAAAGATTGGTCAATGAATTATTTGAACTGTCTAAACTGGAATCCGGCCAGGTGAAGCTCCAGGAAGAAAGGTTTTCACTGCCTGAACTTGCACAGGATGTACTCAATAAATACCAGGTAGATTGCAAAGAAAAAAATATTGATTTGCTGACCGATTTTCAATCTGATTTACATTTGATCCATGGGGATATCAGCTGGATCGATCGACTCTTGCAAAATCTGCTGGACAATGCAGTGAAGCATTGTAACCATGGTGGTTTCATAAAAATAACTATATCAGAAAACAATCAAACCACCCAGGAGGTCAAAGTCTGCAATTCGGGTGATCCCATACCTCAGGCACATCTGCCTTATGTCTTTGATCGGTATTTCCGATCGACCAATCGAAAGACACAAAGCTCCAGCGGACTCGGTCTGGCAATAGTAAAAAAAATAGTGGACATTCATCATGGGGGAATCCGTGCTGAGGCCACTGACCAGGTGACTACCTTTAGATTTTGGCTTCCACTGTCATAGTTTTACTGCAGCAGCAAACCTTCTGCCTAACACACGCTGAGAAGGTCCATCAAAATGAACTGAATCTCCCTTGTGTATCAGATCCGCTGTTGGAATCACTGAGATAAATGGATCTCTGACAGGCAGATGATGGAGTATCCTATTGATAGTATCCGGATAATGTCCATATTCGTTTTTACTTAAAAAATTAGCCAGTTCTCCGACCATTATTTGCAAATGATCATTGTGCACTGCAGACCTGAATTGATGGAATAGTTCCAGCACCTTATTTTCATAATCTTTTATTAGGATGGGATTGGCATTGTTTTCACCCTGGTGCCAAAGAATACCTTTTATAGTACCCACTTTTTCAGCTAGCTCAGCTTTATGTCTAAGGTTTGAAAACAAGGTCACCCCTCTGTGGGTAGAATCTCCCAACCACTGTTCTACGGAACTTCCTCCTACTGCACAGGGTATGAGCCCAATATAAATCGAAGTGTCTAGTTGTCGGATCATATCTTTTCCAAAGGAAAGCCCGCAGTCCAGTCCTGTTCTGCCTGGTTCGTAATAATGTAAGGGCTCTTTGGCCTGGACCCAATGGTCCGATACATCGAGCGTAAAAATTCTTGGATCCGTGATGGTGTCTTCCGGCTCAAGAAGGCCTCTTCCAGCCATATTGGATTGCCCTGCCAAAATAAAAATCCAAAAGTTTTCTTTTTTTGGAAGAAGCGGATCAGGATCAACCTGAATGCGCCATCCGAAAACAATGCAAAGCATAAAGAGGGATAATAGCTTATTCATTTTTTTACTGCTTTAAATATTAATCAGCACAATTTAATCAATCTCTCTGCCAGCGTGATACTTTCGTGATATCTCCTATCCATTTTTGTGATGTTTATTTTTAAGCCACATCAGAATTGAATTCAACCAAAATACTATCGACCTTTCCAGCTACACGCAGGGTACATCGCCTGACAAAACATGACTCTCCCAAAGGGAAATTGTTTGACCAAATACTTTTTGACTAATTTTAACTTACTATCATACCCTCTGTAGCAATCAAAAATAAACGAATGAAAATCATCATCATAGGCAATGGAATAGCCGGAACCAATGCCGCGCGATACATCCGCAAATACAGCGATCACGAGATCACCATGATCTCGAACGAATCGGACTATCCATTTTCCAGGACTGCCCTGATGTATATCTATATGGGGCATATGCAGTTTAATAACATCAAGCTTTACGAAGATCAATTTTGGGAGAAAAACAGGATCAACAGGATTAAAGACTTAGTCAAAAAAATAGATCCTGCCAGCCATACCCTGTTCCTCCTCGGTGGCCGTGAGCTTCACTATGATAAGTTAATCATCGCGACCGGATCCAAATCCAATAAATTCGGTTGGCCAGGTCAGGACCTCCACGGAGTGCAGGGGCTATACCATCTTCAGGATCTTGAGACGATGGAAAAAAAGTCAAAAGATATTAAAGCAGCGGTGATCGTAGGCGGAGGCCTTATCGGTATTGAGATGGCAGAGATGTTTCACAGTCGACACATTCCGGTGACTTTCCTGGTCAGAGAGACTAGCTTTTGGGATAATATCTTACCTGCCGAAGAATCTGCCATGATCAACCAGGAGATCCTGGAGCATGGGATAGACTTGAGACTTCAACATGAACTTAAAGAAATTCTGGATGATGGAGCTGGCCACGTACAAGCAGTCATGACCGCCAGCGGCGAACGAATAGAAGCTGAGTTTGTAGGTCTGACTGTGGGGGTCAGTCCTAATATCGCTTTTCTGAAGGATTCAGGTATAGATACAAAAAGGGGCGTGCTGGTCAATGAATATCTACAGACCTCGCAGGAAGACATCTATGCGATAGGAGATTGTGCCGAATTAATGGCTCCCAGGCCGGGCAGAAGACCGATTGAAGCTATTTGGTATACCGGCCGTATGATGGGACAGACGCTGGCTCATACCATCTGTAGTTCACCACTGGCTTACGACCCAGGTATCTGGTATAATTCAGCAAAATTTTTCAATATTGAATATCAGGTATACGGTGACATACCTGCACAATTACCGGATTCCACGGACACACTTTATTGGCAGCACCCTCTCAGCAAAAAATCTATCCGAATCAACTTTAATAAAGCTGATCAGGTCGTGACAGGATTCAACCTGATGGGTATTAGGTATCGTCATGAGGTCTGTGAAAAATGGATTCATACTAATACCCGGATTGAAGAAGTTTTACAAAATCTCTCCCTGGCCAATTTTGATCCGGAGTTCTTTGATGAATATGAACATAATCTGATTGAACAGTTTCAACGTACTACCGGAAATAAACTGGCACTCAAATCTCAACGCAAACTGGATCAGGTCACCAGATTTTTAAACAAAAAAATATCATAAGTTTATGGCGATCGAACCCAGCATGGCAATCAATAATGCCGCTAATCAAAACACAATCAACTATCCCAAAAAAATAGCTCTAAGCCTGGTCGGTATAGCCTGTCTGATGCAGTTAGTCTATTGGTTTAGTTTCAAAACTGATCAGGCTGCTTCCTGGTTATGGATATCGATTTTACTGGCAGTCATAGGGTCTCTTTGGTACATTCGTCTGCACTACCAGGGCGAATCTCCCGGCATCAAAAACAATCATGTCTGGCATGCTGCTCTCACCAACCGGGGATCCTGGGCATGGGTATTAGCTATTTTTCTGACCGGATTTTATGTGCTACTGTACTGGTATCCGCAATGGCTGGGTATGGGGTCTGATGGTCAGGCAAACAAAGGATTGGTCGGCTTGTTTGATCCATTAAGCCTGTTTTTAAAAGGCAAGCCGGCGAGTCAATGGTTTGTGTATGGGACCTTGTATACGCTCCTGATACTACTGATGGGGGTCAAATTCATTCACAAATATCGTCACAATAGATACCAGGTCTTTCGTACCATCTCGGTGATGTTTTTTCAGACAGTGATCGCCTTTATTCTTCCTGAGATCCTGCAAGGCCTCAATATGCCTTACAATGATTTTAAAAATATCTGGCCATTGAATTACTATTTTTTCTTTGACTGGCATATCGACGAATTGATAAAAAATGGAGTGTTTGGATATTTCATATTATTCTGGGGTATTTTATCCTTCCTGGTTTTTACCCCGATACTGACTTATTTTTTTGGCAAAAGGTGGTATTGTAGCTGGGTCTGCGGATGCGGTGGCCTGGCAGAGACAGCTGGTGATCCATTCAGACAGTTATCAGACAAGTCTACCCGGGCCTGGAAGATCGAGCGCTGGCTCATCCACGGAGTACTGGCCTTTGTGGTATTGATGACGGTCGCTGTACTGGTGACCCGTTTTACCGGATTCAGCAATCTGTTTTTGTTCAGTAGTTATCAGTTGAGTTCATGGTATGGGTTTTTGATCGGAGCTGCTTTCTCCGGAGTTGTAGGGGTGGGATTTTATCCGCTGATGGGTAGCAGGGTTTGGTGCCGATTTGGCTGTCCGATGGCTGCGTACCTTGGAATCCTTCAGAAAGCAAAATCAAAATTCCGCATTACAACCAATGGAGGTCAATGCATCAGCTGTGGCAACTGTTCTACTTATTGTGAGATGGGTATCGATGTCAAAGCGTATGCCCAACAAGGCCAGGACATCGTGAGATCGTCCTGTGTGGGATGTGGTATTTGCTCTGCAGTATGTCCTCGAGGTGTGTTGAGATTGGAGAATGGCAGCCTCGATATAGATACCAGGACGGAGATTAAAAGGACCGTACATGTCAAAGAATCAGAGATAGGCGCACTCTAGAATACACTGCTGGCATAATTCAAAAGATTATACATCTGCTCATTCCTTCGGCAATATCCGAAGAGATTAAATAATAAATGTTTCCTACTTTAGAGGGATCAATTGAATAATAAAAATCCTTCTCTATGAAACGACGCAATATGCTCAAAAACCTGGTGGCTGCCTCAGCGGCAGTGACACTGCCTCTCCATCAGGCTTTGGCTCAATCCAGTGTACCTAAAACAGTAGGACTAGGTACCGTCAAAATCACCGATGTCAAAACCATCCTCACAGCACCCAATGGTATTCGACTGGTGGTGGTTAAAATCATGACTTCGGAGCCGGGTTTATACGGTATCGGTTGTGCCACGTTTACTCAAAGAGCACTCGTTGTAGCTACTGCGATCGAACAATATCTCAAACCTTTCCTCATCGGCCGCAATGTCGATGAGATCGAAGATATCTGGCAATCATCTTATGTGAGCTCGTATTGGCGTAATGGACCTGTGCTGTTCAATGCCATGTCTGGTATCGATATTGCCCTTTGGGATATTAAAGCCAAAAGGGCTAATATGCCTTTATACCAGTTGCTGGGCGGTAAAGTGAGGGCTGGAGCAGACTTATATTACCATGCACAGGGTTTGGACTTTGCAGAACTCGATGAAAAAGTATCTTTTGCAATAGAAAGCGGTTACAGACATGTGCGTATCCAAATGGGTCAAAAAGGCAATGCCAACTATGGAGTGCATGGTCCTACCGGTACCCCTGCCAGTTCGGTTGGATTACCACCTGAGCAGGCTGGACCGACGGATCCCAAGATTATTTTTGAGCCTGCAGTCTATGCCCGCCAGGTCCCCAAAATGTTTGAACATATCCGGTCAAAATTTGGCGAAGAGGTAGAGCTCCTGCACGACATGCACGAACGGGTACCACTCAATATGGCAGTCAATCTCTGTAAGTCATTGGAAGAATTTCGACCATTCTTTATCGAGGATCCTTTCCCACCGGAAGACAATGAGCACTTCCGTATATTGCGCCAGCAGACCAGTGTTCCGATCGCTATGGGCGAGCTATTCAATACCCAGCAGGAGTATTTGCCACTCATCAAAGACAAACTCATCGATTTTATACGTATCCACATTTCCCAGATAGGAGGTCTTTCCCCTGCCAGAAAAGTGCAGGCACTATGTGAGTTTTTTGGCGTAAAAACTGCCTGGCATGGCCCTGGCGATGCCTCACCCATCGCCCATGCTGCCCAACTCTCCCTGGAGTTATGTTCATATAATTTTGGAGTCCACGAGGGATATGTCTTTCCGCAAAACACCAAGGATGTGTTCCCTGGCTGTCCGGAGACTAAAAATGGCTATATGTACGCACAGGAAAGACCAGGTCTTGGTATGGACATTGATGAAAAGCTGGCTGCAAAATTCCCATTTCCCGAAGGCCATACTTTTGATTATTCCTGGGGGACTACGCGGAGGAAAGATGGTACAGTGATCAGACCTTAATTCGATTTAAATTGGAAAAGTTTTACACTGATATTTCAGTTGCCTTTTTCAAACCAACTGAAATTCCAGAAATGTACTATAACTGATTTAAACCAATTAATCCACCTTGATCAGTTTCTGAGTACTTCCGTTGACAGATATCAAATACATTCCACTGTTCAATGATGAAAGATTGAGATTGATATTCTTAGTATTTGAGTTATAATGAATCAGGGTTCTTCCTGACAGATCTTTGATCAATACCGTAGCATTAGGATCACTCAAGTCAAATTGCAAGTTTGTTCGGACAGGATTAGGATAGATACTCCAGAGATCAGCAGCTGCCATTTTTAAAATTCGGATAGGTGAATAAGTGAAATCACCATCAAGATCAACCATCTTTAGTCTATAATAGGTCTTGTGAGCAAAGGGATACATATCAGTATACCTGATTAATTGGTTTGAATTAATTTGGTCAACAATTTTGATAGTACTCCAATCATTTAGGTTAGAAGATTTTTGAATTTCGACTTGATCCATAGCAATGACCTGGTATGCTTCCCACTCAATCCTGGCAGCATTCTTCTCCCTAAACACATTAAAGTAGGCTAGCCCGAGAGGTAAGGTAGTATTCACATCGATGGTTTGATTACTAATGCCCGGGCCTCCAATAGTAAGGTGAATAGTACTACAAGTGACTGATCCACACTGATTGTTACCAGTGGATGCATTAGAAGCTATTGCAGTGCCATTGCCCCCCGCATTGGGCAAATTAAAAAATATCCCGGAGGCGGAACTGCAATCAATCGTAGCCTGCAAAGTGTATAAGTTGCCAGGAATATTGCTGCCTGTAAATGTGATGCTGTAAGGAATGTGAACATTGTAGACACCCGAACTGCAACCATTGCTTGGTACTATAGAGATGGCGCCAAAAGTCACATGAACCGTATAACCATTTGATGAAGGGATATCGACTGCCATGAGTTTTACTGAACTCAATATAAAAATTGAAAAAATTATTGGTAATAGTGCTTTCATAAAAATTAAATTAATATTAAAAATGCAGATCCTAACTGTTGGGTATTCCGCGGACATGCAAGTTAACAGAATAAAAAACAAATGTCAAGAATGGTCAGCAGGAGCAAGGCTGATCCAAGAGTCCGCAGGGAAGATAGCAGGATCAAAGTAAATCATCTTCAGTTTGCGTACCCAATCTGACTATGATTGTTTCCAATGCTTACCTGATCCGGTGATAGAAAAAATCCGACCGCTTCGACAGCATGTCTACCCCACCATCTACCCAGGCATGGAGGATGTCAGGCGATTTAAAATCATAGACTATCCTTTTGGGAAAATCATGTGTATGGTTTTCAAAAACAAAGGTGTTTTTCTGAGCGCTGGTCATTTTAAACCTGGTCGCTTTGCCTTGATTCTGATCTTTGACGATGGGTACATAGTATATCCCATCGGATTCTTTGAGCAGGTTGATAGATTCGATCAGGGAGGTATCACCATTGCTGATGCTGTAAGTATGGCCCAGTATATTGTTCGATGAAAGTACTCTCCAGGATTCCATGATCTGGCCTCGTGGCGTATTCATCAGCCATTGACCCTGGAGCCATTCAGCCGGCCAGGTGACTTCTTTCATGGACGCTTTGGGATCTACTGAAGGCAATTGAGCGATCAGTTCTACCTCAATATTCCGGTCTGGTAAAAACAATTCATTGATGCCGATCCAGGTAGCCGCGGGATAATCCTGATGGTAGAAGGATTTTCGTATGTAAGTATATTTTTTGATAGAATCGATGCTGGTAGTAAATACAGTTTCCTTGACCACATTTTGAAAAGTAGCTCCAAACCTTTTGAGATTGTTTTCATGGGTGATGTACACCTTGTTGACCTGGGTAGGAAAATCCCCGGAGGCAGTGACACCGGAAAAATAAAGTGTATTGCCCTGCCTCACCACACCTGCATAACCATACACGGTATCCTGAGTGATGATACCCCAATGGTATTTTTCTTTGGGGATGTCAGTGCTGAGCTGACCAAAGGTGGAACTAATAAAACTTCCAAAAATGAATAGAAGGAGGCAGAACTTCATCCAGCAAATATCAACAAAAAGGGCTTCAGTTGAAACCCTATGATATTTTATGATACAAAAAGAAGTAAGCAATAATCAGACTGCTAGCTAGTAACCGCAAGTACCAATGTCTTTTCATTGTTTTTCTCATCCTTGATTTTGAGCCAATACATACCACCAAATACGTTGGTATGAGGACACTAATGATACCATTGGTCAGTGAAATAATAATAAATACACGAAATTTTGTCATTTAAAATTGGATCCCAAATACGCTTGAGATTGACCTTCATCAGGATGTTTTTTGTAGTATTCCAAAGTAAGCTTTTGCCTGGGTGATAGAAATACCGAAGGATCCTGCTGATGCCCCAGAGCACTATTGATCCGACTGGCTTGTATGGGGAGCATGGATACAAATATATACGGAGTATGACGCAGATAATACTGTGGCTCCTGATCTTCCCTAAATTTTCCTTCGAGCTGAATAGCAGGATTGTCCTGGTTCAAACCTTGTATATCTTCCGACCTGGTGTATATCTGACTGGCACATTCTTGCTTTTTCGCTTCTGCCACCAAGGTCTTAGGGCTGATGATGGCAGGATCAAAATCTACTTTGACTACTTCGTGACCATGCATATATCCGGGTGTAGTGCTTATGACCCCATCTAATCGCCCCAATCGCTTTTCTCCTTCCCAGAAACAATACATGCCAAAAGTCAATTGCCGAGTATTCTCTGTAAAAGATTCTCTCAGGAGCTGAAGGTAAGTTGGGATAAGCTTTTGAGCTGCTTTCAAAGCATTGACCATAGATACAATCACTCCTTTTGGAGAATAATCACCATCCAATCGATGCACCAAATCATTAAGCTGGGCATCTACGATCCGAACTACCGGATTGTTCCAGGAGGGTTCTTTAAATAATTTAAGCACTCTGCCATCTTCACCACCCTTATTATTGTGGATCGCCAGAGGTATGAATTCTGTCTCAATAGCTTCTACAATCAACGGATGTTTCATGACCTGAGTGCCATACCGCTGACAGGTAGCACAGCCGGGTATCTCCTGGAAGAGGATGAGAATTGGTTTGCCACTGGCTTTAGATTGGGACTGAGCCTGGGCGAGATCACGGAGCCAATGCACATCTCCTAGTTCGACAGGGTTTTGAGAGAAGCTTATTGTGTGTAAGATAAGGGCGTAGGTCAGTAGAGCCAGGTATTTCATGATTAAAGACTTTTGATGAGTATAAAGATAAAAGGACTTTTGTCACAGATTGATCACAAAGATGGAGTTGAGGTTCATCTCAAACCACTTTTTTTAAATGTAAGAAGTAATTGTTTTTATTCATATGACCTTGAACTAAAATGAAAACAAAATGTTAATCAAATCAGAGCTCTTTTTAGGAGTATATTCCATCATCGTAAACAATTAAATAAATCTATATGTCGCAGAAAAAAATAATTACCATTTTTGGTGCTACAGGTGCCCAGGGCGGGGGTCTGGCCCGGGCTATTTTGAATGACAAAAATTCTGAGTTCGCAGTGCGGGCGGTGACTCGTGATGCCAACACCGACAAGGCGAAGGCACTGGCTGCGCTGGGAGCAGAGGTAATAGTCGCCAATATCGATGATCCTGAAAGTGTCAAACACGCTATGGAAGGTGCTTACGGTGCTTACTGTGTCACTTTTTTTTGGGATCATTTTTCACCGGAAAAAGAAGGTATGCATGTCAAGTATATGGCAGATGCTGCCAAAGCGACCGGTTTAAAACATGTCATCTGGTCTACCCTGGAAGATACCCGTCTATGGGTGCCTATCACCGATGACAGAATGCCGACCCTGATGGAAAAGTATACCGTACCGCATTTTGATGGGAAAGGAGAGTCAGACCGGTTTTTTACCGAAGCTGGTGTACCTACTACATTTTTGCTGGCTTCTTTTTATTGGGACAATTTGATCCATTTTGGTATGGGCCCCAAAAGAGGTGCTGATGGCAAATTATCGATCACCTTCCCCATGGGTGACAAAAAACTATCCGGCATCGCCGGAGAGGATATAGGTAAGTGTGCCTATGGCATTTTTAAACTTGGTGCAGACATGATTGGAAAACGAATCGGTATAGCCGGAGGCGAACCGACCTGCAAACAAATGGCTGATTCGCTCACCAAAGCGCTTGGAGAGCAAGTCACTTATAATGAAGTATCTCCTGCGGCTTATAGAAGTTTTGGTTTTCCGGGAGCTGAAGACCTGGGCAATATGTTTCAGTTTTACCAGGAATTTGAAGAACAATGCACTAAAACTCGGGATGTCAATTTTTCTAAAGAACTCAATCCTGAATTACAATCTTTTGATATGTGGTTGTCTCATAATATCAGTCGGATGCCTATAAGCTGATAAGAAAAGAGCTCCGTGGTTCAATTTAAAAATGGTCAATTCACCCCGAATTGGCCATTTTTTATTGCTCATTATCTACCGATGTTTCGGATTGCCTATGGTCAATAGCTACTGCCTGGTCCAAATCTCATGTACCGGATTGCCTGTAGAACTTTTGCCACTATGGTCCCAGGTCCCGCCATCCACCTTTGCATCAAAGCTTAAAGAACTGCCCACCCTTGATTTATCTCGGGAGAAAAATTCGATGGTCTCTGTATACTTGCCATCTGCCAAGGTGTAGGTACCTCCTCCCGTGCCGGAAAACTGTCTGGTAGAAGGATTGATCGCAAACCATTGGAATCTTGTCCCACTCATGATTTTTAACGTTTTTCGAGCTCCTTGAGGCATGGCATTCAGTGTGCCATCGTTACCCACACGTGCAGTGATTCGCCAACAGCCTGCGAGGTCGGATTGATGGTCATCTATCCTGGTCCAGGTGACTTTGGACTCTCGCTCCAGTGTCAGAGCATTGGAGGAAAGTTGGTATGAAAAATCTACTATTTTACCGATCATCATGGTATCCTTTGAATCATATTCCAGGGACCATTTAAGTTTTTGATCAGTCAAAGTGTAGGTCCCTCCGTAGGTCCGCAAAAATTCATGGGTAGACTCATTGTACACTGCTACCGACATGTAATCAGCAGTGATGATGAGCGAAGCTACTTCTCCGGGATCACCTGACCCTTTTAATTGCCAGGCACCCTGGATAGAAGCAGCAGTGTATAGATTGAGATTAAGTATCAGCGCGATTAATAAAGTACCATTCATCTTGTAAAAATTAATTATTTCAAACCACTTAAAATAAATTCCGCAACATCCTTTTTAAACTTAGAGGCGGACTCTGATTGCACATACATCATATGACCCGCTTCATAATATTTATGGGAGATATTGGATCTGATTTTAGGCTGTAACCCAAGGTGATCAAATGTATACTCTGAAGCTCCAAAAGGAGTGGCCAGATCATATATGCCATTCAAGACCAGTACTTTCAACCTGGGATTATTGGACATTGCATGGATGAGATCTGGGCCCGTATTGGGAGATGTGGCATCTCCAAATAGCCCTTCACTTCTTTTATGTTTCCAGTCCCAGTCAAATCCTGTGAGACCATAAGCACTTGAATTATACTTTTTGTCTTTACCTACTTTTAACTCGGTCGTAAAATAATGCATAAAAGAAGAAATATAAGCTGGGCTGATGTCAGACGATTGTGGATCTTCAAAAGCATACTCACTCAATAAATTCTGTGTGACCCCGGTATATCTGGCATCTAAACGCCCGACGATCAGGCCTTCATCTCTTAAAAGTTCCTGGCAAAATTGTGGTTGATTGACCCTCAGGTTGGCTTTGGCCCAATAGGAAGTGGAAATCCCTGTATAACCGGCCAATTTTTTGATCATGCTGTCATGATCTCCCGCAGTCAACTGATCCCCCTGGATTAATGCAAGGGCATATTCTTTTAAAGCAAAAGCTCTCACCTCCATTAAAAAATCTGTCAAACTGCCTGGTTTGGGACTGATTTTATTGTGGTACCACGCTACAGCAGCATAGGATGGAAGGTTGAGAATATAAGAAATATCATCGCCGGGATTAAAAGAAAGGGTCCGGATATCCAGGACATTGGATACCAGGACAATACCATTCAATGCAATTCCAAGTCTGGATTGCAGGTAATCAGCCACTCCTGCTGAACGAAAAGTGCCATAGCTTTCTCCTAACAAATACTTGGGCGAATTCCATCTTTCATTTTCATTCGTGTAATCCCTGATAAATTGACTGACAGATTTTATGTCCGAATCGACACCCCAAAATTCACTGTTTTTGGATTTGCCAACAGCCCGGCTAAGGCCAGTGCCCACAGGGTCTATCATCACGATGTCTGAGATATCGAGCAATGAATAGTTGTTGTCTTCAATTTTATATGGAGCAGGACCATTGGGCAAAGGATCATTGACAACTACCCGACGCGGCCCCATGATACCCATATGCAACCACATAGAGGAAGATCCAGGTCCTCCATTGTATGAATAGGTGATGGGTCTTTTCGAAAGATCTGCTTCACCTTCTTTAGTATAAGCGGTATACCCTATCGAAGCAATGGATTCGTCTTTTTCGTTTTTTAATATTAAAGTACCTACGACGGCTGTATAATTGATGACCTTATTATCAATTTTGACGGTGTGCTTCGTAACGATCCGTTCTGGCTTGACCAGGATATTGGTGTCAGATTGCCCTTGCACATTAATTGAAAGGGTACTTAGGATATTGAAAAAAAAGAAAATAATGATTTTTGATTTCATGATGCAGCATTTTAATTAAAAGAGAAAGGGTTAAAGTTAATGCTCCAGCTGAAGAAAATAGATTCGAAAAAAAAACATTCACCTTTTTGATTAGAAATTTTATAAATATTTTAAATCAAGCGTGTATGAAGCCTTGTTGGGAACTATAAATTATCTTAGAGGCCAATATATAATTTCTTCATGCTCAAAGTGCTTCTTCTGATACTGGGATCGATCTTTTTCTGCGGAGGGCATGCATTGTTATATGGACCACCGGATGCCAGTCTAAAAATAGCCTTATTCATTATCAATCTACACCCATGAAAATAAAAATTTTTGAAGATACTTATTCACTCGCGGTACAGGCAGCCACAGACCTTCTCAGTGTGATAGCAAAAAAACCAAATGCATTGATATGCTTTGCATCCGGAGATTCCCCCAAACTCACTTGTGAACTATTTGTACAAAGGGTGTTAGAGGAAAAAATAGATATATCTCGATGCAGTTTTATCGAATTGGATGAATGGGTAGGTGTATCCCCTGAGATCAAAGGAAGTTGTCATTATGATTTTATGCATAGACTGGCCCATCCATTACATCTATCTAAAGATCAATATCACCTATTCAATGGGCTTTCGCGCGATCTTCATGAGGAATGTGACCTCATGGACGACTTTATTCAAGCACGGGGCGGCCGCATCGATATCATGATCGTAGGATTGGGTATGAATGGTCATATCGGGTTTAATGAACCAGAGGTGGATATCGATCTCAAATCCCATGTCATCCTACTGGACAAAACTACAATCGAGGTAAGTAAAAAATATTTTGACCAACCGGTGACTCTTACCAAAGGGATCACCCTGGGGCTATCTTACTTAATCGAAGCTATCAGGGTAATACTTATAGCCACAGGAGGCAAAAAAGCTGAAGTCATCAAAAACACCGTCGAAGGGCCGATCACTACCTCATTTCCTGCCAGTATTATGCAGATTCATCCGGAGGGTTACGTATTCATAGACAAAGAAGCCGGTGCTTTGTTGAAACCGGCAATTCTGTAAAAAAAAATTGAACTGCAATGTCCACGATTGTATCCTATAACACTCCACAAGCTTTCCTCGATGCTACCGAATCCGTTTTGGAGCAGAAAGAACTTGAGAACAACCTCATGCTGGGTATCTGTTATGGTTTCGAGGATAAAATGAAAGTGTATGATCAATGTGTTTTTATCAACTCGATCGAAGCTGACCAGATTCAAGCTTCTTCTATCAAAACAATAGCCAAAGTCATCGTGACAGGGTCCACAAAAAATACAGCGCAGATAAGACCTTTGGCTGATTATTACCTGGATCAAGGTATAGAGGTTTATGGAGCCATTGGAGAAACATTTTATGCCACCGAATTTTCAAATTTTTATGGTAAAAAACAAATCAAAACGGAAACTGTAATTGTGCACCAATTAGACAAAGTCAATCCATTGCCTTTGGCATCCGGCGATTTTGAATCAGCCACGAGTGATGATTTGGATCTGTTGACTGCATGGACGATCCAGTTCGAAAAAGATGCAAATATATTTCCTAAACAACCTTTAGAACAAATACATAAAAGCGTGTTGGGTAAAATCAATGCAGGTAATTTTTTCAAATGGGTAGACCACCGTGAGATAGTCAGCATGGCTGCGATCGCACGCAAAACAAAAAATATCGGGATCGTAGGCTACGTATATACTCCAGAAAACCTGAGAGGCAGAGGATATGCCACCTCCTGCGTTCATAGGTTGAGTGAAGTCATCTTATCACAAGGATTCAGATACTGCGGTTTATTTACTGACAAAGCCAATCCGACATCCAATCATATCTACAAAAATATTGGGTATGCCCCCAGAGCAGCGTTTGCGGATATTCAGTATGGTTAAATTAAATGTTATTGAGTCCATATCAAACCATGGGCCATTTAAATGTGCTCTTCAACGGAATTTTTTTGCCAGAGGCGGAAGATTTCCTGGCAGCTTCAATGATTTCAAGCACATGGAGTGCATGCTCGACATTGATCCTTGGCTCTGCATGATTGATTAAAGACTCAGCTACCCTGGTAGCTCCTTCTTGCCAGACATAACCCTCGGAATCTTCCTGATACAGGACTGGAGGGTGGTCCCACGAATTATCGAGGTATACGCCATTGGACTCCCAATCATAACCAATCAATCTGAGATTACCCTGATCCCCATAGATCTGAATCGAATGTAATTTTTGATCTTTGGCTTCATGACCATGAGGGTCAAAATAATTAAAACCACACATGACATGACTGATCACATGATGATCGTGCTGCATCAGGATATGTGCATTGTCTTCAGCTTCGACTTTGATTTTGCCTTTATCGTCGACAGTCCGATCGGGATTGACTATACTCAACATGGATACTATTGATCTTGCCGGACCCAAAAGACCTGTGAGGGAGGCTATATTGTACACGCCAAGATCAGGCATACTCCCACCATTTTTCTCATAAAAAAAGGCGCTCCAGCCTGGTCCTGTATGCCCATATTGACCATGTGCACTGGCGATTCTGCCGAGTTTGCCTTCCTGGATGCATTTGCTCATAAAAGCAAATTGAGGACTATTGACTACGGCCGGCGCACCCCAAAACCGAAGGTTCTTACTCCTGGCCAGGTCGAGCAAGGCCTTGCCTTCTGCATAAGTGTTGGCCATAGGCTTTTCGCTCCATACATGTTTGCCGGCCATCAAAGCTTTTTTATTGAGTGCTCCATGCAGCTGCATATCAGTCGTCGTGATCATCATATCAAAAGGTACACCGGCCAGCATCTGATCGATATGAGGATAAGTAGCGGCATTCACCTGGTATAGCTTATTTTGAGCTACCGCCCGTTCATACTTTATATCACAAAGGCTGACTATCTCTACCAAAGGGGATGATTGAAGGTGTGGTATATATCGATTGCTGACACTTCCACATCCGATCAGGCCCACCCGCAGTTTTTTATCCCCGTTGGCTGAAGACCAGCCCTGCAGCGAGTTTAAAAGAATACTTACACCTGCCAGTGCGGTGCGTTGTAAAAATTTTTTCCTGGTTATTGATTCCATATAAAAAGTAAAACTTTATTTATTTATCCATTAGTTAAAAACCTGGTTTATCCTAAGCCTAATTACATCTCGTTTGAAATTTAATTGAAATGCAAATATTTCTTCATAAAATTGTAGATTATAATCAGAAACAAATCAGGATGAAGCCCTTATTTTGTCTATGAGTTATAAATTTAAAACAATTCAATATCTACTGAGTGGACAATTCTATGAACGCGGCAGTGCTGCACGGTGCTAAAGACCTTAGGCTCGAAAAATTTAATCAACCTGACCTCCTGCCTGGTATGGTACTGCTCCGGGTGAAGCGAGTAGGCATCTGCGGATCCGATCTTCACTATTTTGAGGATGGATATTGTGGCAGTTTTACTCCTACCCGGCCATTCATATTAGGTCATGAACTAACAGCTGAAGTTGCTGATGCCAACGGAGCATCTTCTTTGCGTACCGGAGACCGGGTCACTGTCAATCCTGCCCGAGCCTGCGGATACTGCGATTACTGCAAAGGTGGTCGGGGCAACCTTTGCCGGCATACTGTCATGCTGGGTAGTGGCAGTACCAACCCTCCCACCAATGGGGCTATGGCGGAGTATCTCACAGTGAGAGCAGATCAATGCCATCTCTTACCCGATGGCATGGATGACGGACATGGTGCGATGATCGAGCCACTGGCTGTCGCCCTCCACGCAGTCAAAAGACCGATGACAGTAGCTGGTAAAAGAGTATTGGTGACGGGAGGTGGCACTATAGGACTGCTGACAGCGATCACAGCCAAAGCCTTTGGTGCGGTACCGGTCGTGGTGAGTGATATCGTTCAGGAGAGACGCACCTTTGCCTCGAAATGTAAGATCGACTATACCCTGGATCCAACAGACCCACAGATAGAAAGCAAGGTAAAAGAAATGACCGGTGACGGATTTGATGTGATATTTGAAGCTTCCGGAGCCAGACCTGCTCTACGACAAGCTTTTGACCTGGTCAGACCGGGCGGTACGATAGTTCAGATAGGTACTTTGGGTACTATAGATGTGCCCTTGCCAGCCAATATGGTGATGGTCAAAGAAATTCAGTTTTTAGGATCCTTTCGGTATGGCAATGTATTTGATGAAGCCATCAGGTTGGTTATGTCTGGCAGAATTGACTTAAACCCATTTATTACCGGCGTGCTCCCTTTGAATGATGTCAATCAGGCAATGCACCTTGCTGCTGATAAGGTGACTTCATTAAAAGTGCAGCTCCAGGTTTAATCATTTTTCAGAACGGTAGTCCGGCAACCTTCAGGAAAATCCTCCTATCTGAAGCTCCAAAGTGAATCATTTTTAAAACAATAGTACATGTCTGCTCCTACTATAATCATTGCCGCTGACGAGATGCGGGATCGGTTTACATCCATCTTATTGCCGTTGGGATTTACTGAATCCAGAGCCACTGCCCTGGCCGAAATATTTACAGTCAATAGTGTGGACGGCATCTATACCCATGGGGTAAATCGGTTTCCAAGGTTTGTGCAATATGTAAAAGATGGGTACGTGGTGCCTCAGGCAGTACCTACCTTGCATCACAAATTTGGGGCGATCGAGCAATGGGTGGGTCATCGTGGGCCCGGTGCCTTGAATGCACTACATGCCACGGACGCTGCAATGCGGCTCGCGCATGAGTATGGTATCGGATGCGTAGCATTGGCCAATACCAATCATTGGATCAGGGGTGGAACCTATGGTTGGCATGCCGCCAAAGCCGGATATGTATTTATAGGTATGACCAACACGATTGGTGTCATGCCTGCCTGGGGAGCCTTGGACTCCAGATTGGGCAACAATCCTTTCGTCAT
>Ga0138256_10000827_pt1 | contig 33427 bp, 25 predicted proteins | sample KNB2016incub_MG_FD_105486 | JGI IMG/M metagenome (GOLD analysis project Ga0138256, IMG submission 105486) | Active sludge microbial communities from wastewater in Klosterneuburg, Austria - KNB2014incub_MG | ecosystem: Engineered > WWTP > Activated sludge > Unclassified | place: Austria... | reverse complement strand
TTTCCATTACGTTTTTGGCAACGGTGTATACATTTTTACGCTTACCATAGTATCCTTTGGCAGCTTTTAATATTCTTTTGCGGCGGGCCCTGCTGGCTACTGCATTTACTGAACGTGGCATATTCTAATTTTTTTAAGTTTAAAGTTGTTTTTTCCGGTTGGTTTATTTAAGTCCCAATAAACGTCTAACAAAGTGCATGTTTGAATCTGCAACAACACCATCCTTACGCATAGCACGCTTGCGCTTGGTTGATTTTTTTGTTAAGATGTGACGTTTAAAAGCTTTCTGAAATGTGATCTTACCTGTACCGGTAACTTTAAAGCGCTTCTTGGCGCTGCTGTTGGTTTTAACCTTTGGCATTACATAACTGTTTTTAGTTACTCCCTGCTGGCGGTTCCGAAATTACGGGACACTTGATAGAGCCTTGTGGGAAATGTCTGAAAAAGAGAGTTTTTCTTTTTCGGGCGGCAAAGATAAGGGGAAATGGCCGAAATCAGGCAGATTTGTGAGAAGTTTTTTGGGTGTAGGCTTTGGGCTATTATTAATCATCGTTGTGAACTTGATCTGTCATACTTATCTTTTAGTAAAAGAAAAGAGATAATCTCACTTGTACTGCAACCATTATTCATCCATTCCCTCGCTGCCGTCAGCAGTCTTACTCGAATTTTTCAGCATCTGATTAATCGTATCAATCTCCGCTGGCGTAAAATACCGCCATTTACCCGGGGGCAATCCGCTTAAAGACAAATTCATGATACGGGTGCGTTTTAAACTTTCAACATTATAACCAAGTGCCTCACACATACGGCGTATCTGCCGGTTTAAGCCCTGTGTGAGTATTATCTTAAATCTATTTGGGCCTTCCTGTTTTACAAAACATTTTTGGGTTATTGTTCCAAGAATACGAACACCCTTCCGCATCTTCTGAATAAATTCTAAAGTGATTGGCTTATCAACAGAAACGATGTATTCTTTTTCATGCTGATTACCTGCACGGAGAATTTTATTTACGATATCACCATCATTGGTTAAAAAGATAAGTCCTTCGCTTCTTTTATCTAACCGGCCAATAGGAAATATCCTTGTTTTAAAATTTATAAAATCAATAATGTTGGTTTTGTCCTTCAGATCTGTTGTGCAGGTTACACCTTTGGGTTTATTCAATGCCAGGTAAACAATGCTTTGCTTTTTTTTACCTATTCGTTCGCCATCAACATGCACAACATCATTTTCTCCAACCCTGTTACCTTTCATGGCTTCTACACCATTAATGGTAACACGGAGTTGTTCAATATATTTATCCGCCTCACGGCGGCTGCAAAAACCTGTTTCGCTGATGTATTTGTTTAAGCTGATATCCATTTGGTGTAAAAATAAAAAAGGGAAGTGAAAACTCCCCCTTTACTTATATCTTAAATGTTAGTATTAATTATTAAGATTATTGGCAGCCTGTTGCTTTCTCTTCGAAAGTTTTGCTTTAGGTGCAAACATTACAAGCATCCTTTTTCCTTCCATCTTAGGCATACTTTCCAAAGCGCCAACGTCTTTTAAGCGGTCGGCAAATTTCAGTAATAACAATTCGCCTCTTTCTTTAAACATGATGGCACGGCCTTTAAACTGCACGTGGGCCTTCACCTTATCGCCATCCGCTAAAAATTTTTCGGCATGTTTTACTTTAAATTCAAAGTCATGGTCATCTGTATTGGGTGTAAAACGTATCTCCTTAACCTCACTGGTTTTAGATTTCGCTTTCATTTCCTTTTTCTTCTTCTTTTCTTCGTACAGGAACTTGTTATAGTCAATGATCTTACACACCGGCGGTTTTGCGCCGGGAGAAATTTCAACTAAATCAAGGTCTTGAGATTGTGCAATTTTCTGAGCTTCGTCTTTTGAATAGACACCTGGTTCTACATTTTCGCCAACCAACCGTACTTCGGGTACTCTTATCATGTGGTTGGTGCGGTGCTCCTGTTGTTGTTCTTTTTTAAACCGGGGATTAAAGGTTCCCCGGGGCCTGGGTGGAAATGCCATTTATTATTTTTAGTTTACAATGTTGTTTTGCTTATCGAAATTAAATCATTTTTATTTCAGATAAGCTATTAGCAATATATTTATTTAATGTTACTAATCCAAATTTAATGCCGGTAAGATGGGCCTTGTTCTATTCTGATACCCTGTCTTTAATTTCGGCCAATATCTCCTGCACAAATTCTTCAACAGGTTTTGCTCCAAGGTCGCCCTTACCCTGTCTGCGTACCGATACTTTACCTTCATTCATTTCTTTCTCTCCAATAACCAGCATGTACGGCACTTTAGCAACTTCAGTATCTCTGATCTTCTTACCAACTTTTTCACTCCGGTCGTCAATTTCGGTACGAATATCAGCCTTTTTAAGTGTTTCCAAAATTGTATTTGCATAATCCATAAACTTATCGCTGATGGGCAGGATCTTAACCTGCAATGGTGCCAGCCAAGTGGGCATTTTACCAGCGTAATGCTCCAGAAGGAACCCGATAAATCTTTCATGAGTTCCGAGAGGTGCCCGATGAATAATCAATGGTATTTCGGGCTGATTGTTTTGATTGGTAAATGACAAATTAAAACTTCGTGACTGTGCAAAATCAACCTGATTGGTTGCCAGGGTAAATTCCTTTCCGATTGCACTCCAGATCTGCACGTCAATTTTTGGCCCGTAAAAAGCACCTTCTCCTTTCACTTCTACAAAAGGAACGCCTGTTTCTATCAATACATTTCTAACGAGTTCTTCAGTTTCAAGCCAGAGCTCCGGTTCGTTTACATATTTTTTTCCTAGTTGCTCAGGATCATGCAGACTCAGGCGCATCACATATTTATCAATACCAAAGATTTTAAAATACTTTAGGTACATATCGTTCACCGCTTTAAATTCCTGTGCAAAATCGTCTTTGCTGCAATAAATATGTGCATCATTCATATGCAGGCAACGCACCCTCATCAAACCAAATAATTCACCGCTTTGCTCGTAGCGGTAACAGGTTCCGTACTCTGCAATACGATATGGCAGGTCTTTGTAACTTCTTTGCTCTGCATCAAATATTTTATGATGATGCGGACAGTTCATCGCCTTCAAATAATATTTTTCTCCATCCATCTCCATAGGCGGAAACATACTATCGGCATAATATGGCAGGTGGCCGCTGGTTAAATACATACTCTCCTTTGCAATGTGGGGCGTAACCACCCTTTTGTAACCAGCGTCTTTTTCAGTTTCCTTGGCCAGTTTTTCCAGTTCTTCAATGATAACCGTTCCATTAGGCATCCATAATACCAGCCCTGGACCAACATTATCGTCCATGGTGTAAATACCTAACTCTTTACCCAATTTACGGTGATCACGTTTTTTAGCTTCCTCCAGCATCAACACATACTCATCCAGTTCTTTCTGATTAGGGAATGTAACACCATATATACGGGTAAGCTGTTTATTTTTTTCATCACCTTTCCAGTAAGCTCCTGCTATGCTGGTAAGTTTGATGGCTTTTATTACACCTGTTGCCGGGATATGTGGGCCACGACACAGATCAGTAAAACCTCCTTGAGTATAAAATGTAATTTCCCCATCGGTTAATCCTCCAAGCAGGTCAAGTTTATACTCATCATTTTTTTCTGTAAAATAGTTGAGAGCATCAGCTTTAGTTATTGGCTTACGTACAAACTGGTTATTCTGCTTCGCCAGTTCATTCATCTTCTTTTCAAGCAATGCCAGGTCATCTTCAGTTATTTTTTTATCGCCAAGATCCATATCGTAATAAAAACCTTTATCAATAGCAGGACCAACCCAGAATTTCACACCAGGAAAAGCAGCTTCAACAGCTTCGGCCATCAGATGGGCAGATGAATGCCAGAAAGTTGCTTTACCTTCTGCATCATCCCAGGTTAATAATTTAAGTGATGCATCTGTTTCAATGGGCCGGGTTGAATCCCATGTTTCGCCGTTAATATCTGCAGCTAATACTTTCCTGGCTAATCCTTCACTGATGGATTTAGCTACATCAAATGCAGAAGTTCCTTTTTCATATTCTCTTACTGCACCATCAGGTAATGTTATCTTTATCATATCTTTATTGGCAAACCTTTGCGGCTTGCAGGTTGCAAATTTAACGACTTATTAGCTAAGAAAAAGTTTATCTAAAATATCTTTGTCGGGATGAAAAAAATTGTACCATTTTTATTTACTGTTTTCTTAAGCACATTTGTTTACGCTCAAAACTTTACCGGGCAATGGAAAGGAGAATTTATTGACAGAAGCACGTCTTTTGTTGGCTGGGGCGGCGACCGCTGTGAATATGTTCTGGAGATAGAGTGTAAAGGCAGTGATGTAACCGGGTATTCTTATACTTATTTCAGCGATGGAGGCAAACGTTATTATACTATCTGCAAACTAAAAGGAAAGCTTAATAAAGGAAGTAAATATATAGAAGTAACTGAGATAGAAAGAACAAAAACAAATGTTCCTGTAAATATCCGCAACTGCTTTCAGATTCATAAACTCACTTATTTTCAACAGGATGATGAACAGCTGCTTGAAGGTACCTGGGTACCAGCTCCAGACCAGGCTGGTGACTGCGGTTTTGGAACAACCATATTATCGAGAAGGGTGCTTCAAAAAAATCCATCTTACTATAACAATACCACAACCAAAGCAAAACCAAAAGCGAAAAGCCCTGTTGTAAAAACTGAACCTAAAAAGGTTATCCCCCCACCCGTTGCTAAAACCCAGCCAAAGCAAACTACACCTCCACCAGTAACTAAAGTTGAAACGAAAAAAATTACAGAGGAACCTCCAGCAGTAAAGGCAGAACCAGAAAAAAAAATCAATTCAGATATCGTTACTAATAATTTGCCTAAACCTGAAATCATTGAAAAGAAATCACCTGCCCCCAAATATGAAAAGCGAAACAGCGACCTGATAAAAACCATTGAAATAGATAATGCCAGTTTTACGGTAAAACTATACGACAATGGTGAAATAGACGGTGACAGTATTTCCCTTTTTTTTAATGGCAAGCTTTTATTATCTCATAAAAGGCTTAGCAATAAACCCATTGAATTAAAACTTGATGTGGATTCGGATATGGTTATAAATGAACTGATCATGTATGCCGAGAACCTGGGAACTATACCCCCTAATACAGCTTTAATGGTTGTAAATGATGGTGATAACCGCTATGAAGTGAGAATTTCATCTGATCTTCAAAAAAGCGGGGTAATAAGGTTTATTCATAAGCCTAAAAAATAAGCAATAAACTAATAGATATTACGTTATTAGCACAACCAATATCTTATTTGAAATGAAAACCCCTATAGCGGCCTTATTGATAATTTCAGGTCTTTTTTCAGTTTCTGTTATATTTTCTTCCTGTGCCAAGGCTGACCACAGTGCCGATTTACCAAAAGAACAACAGGTTGTAGGTAGTTGGTTTATTAACCGAATTCAACTTAAAATATACTCAGGTGGTGTTTTTATAAAGGATACAATCATACCTCAAACCCCTAAGCCTAAAAATTTTGTATCCTTTGATGCAGCCGGAGGTTTTGAGTACAGGTTTAATTCAACCACGTCTGATATCGGTTCTTATTCGTTTGTAGGAAACGACTCAATTGTTTCTACCTCTGCTCCAAAAAATCACCGGTGGAAAATGCTGACACTTACCAACAAATTGTTTACTGTTGTAACTAAAACAACCGACCCGGCTTACCCAGGAGCTGTGGTTGAAGAATATCATACATTCATACGCTAACCCATTTTACATATAAATTGAAAAGCATCTGCCAACCGGTGGATGTTTTTTTTTTTAGAATTTCACATTCCAGGTTACAGCCGGTATTACCGGAAACAAAGAAACCTGCTTTGCCTGTATCTCCAAAGTACCATTGAAGGGATTCCCCGTTTGATCAAAATAAATAAAATAAGGATTCTTACGGTTATAGGTATTGTACACACTGAAAACCCATTCGCTTTTCCATTTTCGTTTTATATTTTTCTTTGGCGTAAGAATCGCAGCAAAATCAAAGCGATGATATGATGGCAAGCGATACTCATTAATACGGCTATACTCCTGTGTAAGTACACCGCCAACAATATAAAAACGCTGGGGCAGTGTTGCAGCATTACCGGTTCCAAAAACAAAAGATGCAGACAGTTTCCACTTTTTATTCAATTCATACATACCCACAATACTCATATCATTGCGACGGTCGTACTTAGCCGGATATTTTTCACCGAAATTCAATCCGGCGAATTTGCGCCATGTCCAGCTTAAAGTATAACCCAGCCAGCCAGTTAAGCGCCCCTTTGTTTTATTGATAAAAAATTCGGCTCCATAGCTCCAACCTTTCCCAAATGCAAAAGAATTTTCTGTATCGTCGAGACCCGTTGGTGTGTAGCCTTCTTTGTATTCAATTTGGTTCTGCATCTGTTTATAATACACTTCAACAGAAGTTTCATACATGTTGTCATTAAAATTTTTAAACAGCCCTGCGGCATATAACCAGCTTATCTGGGGTTTCACTTTATAGGTACTGGGTACCCAGATATCGGTAGGTAATGTTGTTCCTGCATTACTTACCAGGTGTATGTATTGTAAATTGCGGGTTACCGAAGCTTTAACAGAAGTTTCATCGTTAAGTGCATAACGGATGGTAAAGCGTGGTTCAAGCCCGCCGTATGTTTTCACAGCATCTCCTCTTCCAAAAACTGTACTGTCTAACCTGTTTCCGTTGTCATCAGTTACATAAATTTTATAAGGACCGGTTTGCTGAAACCAACTGTATCTTAACCCTGCATGAATTTTTATCTTTTCATTGATCTCCCAATCATCCTGAAAATATAATGCAGCTTCATGGCCATATTTTATTTGTGCGTTATTAGGTTTAAATACTGTAGAATCCTGCCGGCCACTGACAACTGAAGGTATGAATTTGTGGTAAGTATAAATACCGCCAAACTTTAGTTTGTGACCTGTATAGGGATAAAGATCAAAATCCTGTTTCAAACTAAGGTCCCTGATGCCAGAAGCAAGTTTTAATTCAAAATCATTTTGCAGAGCATTGAACGTAAAGTTATAGTCGTTATAAACAGCCGTAGTATTGCCAAACAATTTATTATTGAAAACATGATTCCAGCGCAGCGTGCCTGTTGTATTTCCCCACGGGATATTAACTTTTAAACTTTGTTTACCGTTTGCAAAATCAAAAACATCCCGGCCAAAATATCCACTCAGGTAAACCCTGTCTTTATCAGAAAAAATATAGTTCATTTTTGCATTCAGGTCATAAAAATAATATCCGCTTCCTTTAAACTGGCTTTCGCTGCTGATAAATGGTTTTACAATTGCGTCAATATATGTACGTCTGCCCGAAATAATAAAAGATGATTTGTTTTTTTTAATAGGTCCCTGAATTGAAAGCCTGGAAGCTATAAAACCAATGCCTCCATCAACCTGTAATTTTTGATTATTCCCTTCTTTCATGGATACATCCAACACACTCGACAAGCGACCGCCATACTGTGCAGGCATTCCGCCTTTTATGAGTGTTACATTTTTGATTGCATCGGAATTAAAAATAGAAAAGAAACCAAACAGGTGGCCTGTATTATAAACGGGAGCATCATCAAGTAAAATCAAATTCTGATCAGGGCCACCGCCACGTACATATATGCCTGCACTACCCTCACCTGCATTACGTACACCGGGCAAAAACTGGATGGTCTTCAGCAAATCCACTTCACCTAAAAATGCGGGGATAGATTTTATTTGCTCAATGGGTAGAATAAATTTTCCCATTTGGGCATTCTTAACATTAGCATCACGTTTTTTTGAGGAGACTACTACTTCTTCTGCCAGATAAACTTTGGGTAAGACATCAAAATTGATCTTGGTATCTGCAGTGAGGTTAATTTCAACAGCTTTATATCTGTAGCCAATAAAAGAGCAGATTAAAATATATTTTCCTTCATCTAATGTAATGGAATAAAACCCATAAAGGTTACTGCTGATACCTTTGAATTGATTTTGTACAGTAATTGTAGCCCCAATCAGTGTTTCGCCATTCAGTGAGTCTTTGATATAACCACTGATGGTAAATTTATTTTGTGCCGCTGTAGAAAAAGAAACCAGTAAAAAAAGAAAAATGCCGAAAATTATTTTCATAGTTGATTAATCTTAGCCTGATTTCTTATTTAGTTTATTGAGCCTTGATAGTATCTTTTACCGAGCCGCAATGCAACATGGTTCCCCTGAATTCAGGATGATTTTTTCCCAGGTAAGGATTTACAACTTCTTTGGTTGAACTGATCCAGTTGGCCCCTTTATCATCTCCAAATGCCATCGGGCAGTTTTGCCAATACATACTTTTGCCCTCGTAATTTACCAGTTTAAAGAAAGGATACAGATTTTCAGAAACCATACTGAAGTCTTTTCGCATTTCAGTAATATCAGTCTGCAGCAAAATTGATTCTGCATTTGCTTTAATATTGGCGAAACTACCAATTGCAGCATCATAAATATTAGTAGTGTCTTTTTTCAATTCATCCATGGGGATACTATCCATCAATTGAATAAATTTTCTGCCATTATCTTTTGCTTTTGAAGTATCCGCATCAACAAAAGCTGCCGACATGGCGAAATATGCATTCATCGCCGTTGAAACAGCCTGATTAAAATTATCTGAATGTTTCTTTAGAGCAATTGGCTCCTGTTTTGGCCCTGTATCACCCCCTCCTGCATTACTGAATTTATACCAGTAATATCCGGCAACAGCTAAAATGAGAAATAACAGCGTTAATAGTATTCTTTTCATTGCATTTGTTTTTTACAAATCTAACTACTCATTAAATAAATTGACGTTATTATCTGAAGAATTTTTGATATTATAACAGTAAAGGCACTTTAAGGTTCGATATTCGTTATTTTTGCCGCTAATTACAAACCGTTTCGAAAATTTTATTATGCTTTTAGGATTACAAAATGTGACATTTGAATTTGGTGCCCGTACTATCGTGGAAGATGCAACCTGGCATATTCAACCCAATGAACGTATTGGATTGATTGGTTACAACGGAACCGGAAAATCAACTTTACTGAAGGTATTAACCGGCCAGTATACCCCTGCAAAAGGCACGGTTGAAAAAGGTCGGGAAACAACCATTGGTTTTTTACACCAGGATTTACTGGGTTTTGATACAGAAGATTCTATTCTGGAAGTGGCAATGGGCGCTTTTGAAAGGGTGAAACAATTAGAAAAAGAAATTGAACTTTTAGGCCTGGAACTGGAAAAAACCGGAGATGAAAGCCTGGCGCATAAATACGCTGACCTGTTGCATGAAATGGAAGTGCTGGATGGCTACAGCATACACCACCGTACTGAAGAAATTTTACAAGGCCTTGGTTTTGCCAATGCCGACTTAGGAAAGCAATACAAAACTTTTAGTGGTGGATGGCGTATGCGGGTTTTGCTTGCCAAGATGATTTTGATGAACCCCGATGTGTTATTGATGGATGAGCCTACCAATCACCTGGATTTACCGAGTATTGAATGGCTTGAAAAATATCTGATTCATTATCCGGGAGCTGTTGTGATAGTATCGCATGACCGTTTCTTTTTAGACAGGATGGTTAATAAAATTGTGGAGCTTTATCAGCGGGAATTGCATTTTTTTACAGGCAACTATTCGTATTACGAACAGGAAAAAGCCCTGCGTATTGATATGCAGCAAAAGGCTTACGAAAATCAGCAGGATTATATACGGCAGAATGAACGTTTTGTTGAACGATTTAAAGCTAAAGCCAGTAAAGCCGCAGCTGCACAAAGTATTGTAAAGCGGTTAGAGAAATTAGACCGGATAGAAAATGTGGAGCTGGAGCGTCCCAATATGCGTATTAATTTCGCCATTGATAAAACACCCGGCAAAATTGTAGCTACTTTAAAACATGTGAGCAAAAGTTTTGGCGAAACAAAAATCCTGGTGGATACCGGTGCAGAAATTGACCGTGGCGATAAAATTGCGTTGATTGGTGCCAACGGTAAAGGAAAATCTACTTTATTAAGAATTATTGCTGATACGGAACCTTTTTTTGGTGAGCGTGAATGGGGACATAATGTAGATGAGTCTTTTTATGCCCAGCACCAGCTGGAAGCCTTAAATCAAAACAACGATGTACTGGAAGAATTAAAAGAAGCCCGAAGTGGAAAAAACGATCTTGAACTGAGGAGTTTACTGGGGGCCTTTTTATTTAGCGGTGAAGCTGTTGAAAAGAAAATTAAAGTATTGAGCGGGGGGGAAAAAGCAAGAGTGGCTTTGGCAAAAACCATTGCCAGTAAAGCCAATTTTTTAATGCTTGATGAGCCTACCAACCACTTAGACATTCACTCTGTAGATTTATTGGTTGAATCATTGAACAAATATGAAGGTACCATCGTACTGGTAAGTCACGACCGTTATTTTATAAGCCGCATTGCTAATAAGATATGGGAAATAGAAGATCATAAGATACGTGAGTTTAAAGGCACTTATAAGGAATGGGAAGACTGGAAAGCTAGAAGAGAAGCTGAACTAAAAAAAAACGGTAAGATAACTGAACCTGAAGTTGTGATAGAAAAACCGGTAAAGGAAGAACCTAAAACAGATCAGCGGACATCTATTGATAAAGAATTAAAAAAAGAACTGCAAAAACAGAAAAGCCGGTTTCAGCAACTGGAAGAAAAGATTGCACAGCTCAATAAAAAGAAACTGCAATTAGAGACCGATTTAGCATCCCCTGATGTATATGGAGATAAAACAAAATTTCTGGCAACTGAAACTGCGTACAAAACAAATACTATCGATCTGGAAAAAGCGAATGCTGAATACGAAACGGTGTTTGAGAAACTGATGGAACTTGAAGCAAAGATGGCTGGCTAATCATCATTCCAATTAAAAAACGCCTCTAAAATAAAATCCCTCCGAAAGTATCGGAGGGATTTTATTTATAAGTTGATTAACTATTAATAGTTTCTCAGCGTCATTTCTACTCTTCTGTTCTTGGCACGGCCAGCAGCTGTATTATTATCAGCAACTGGTGTGGTTTCTCCATAACCAGTAGATGATATACGGCCAGCATCAATTCCTTTGCTTTCCAGATACGCTTTAACGGAAGCAGCTCTATCGTCAGATAAAGTTTGATTGTAATCATCTTTACCCTGAGAATCAGTGTGTCCGTCTATTTGTACTTTGTAAGAAGGATTTTCATTCAAAATAGCTACCACATCATTCAGCTTAGGATATGATTTTGACAATAACTTAGCACTCGCAGTTGCATAAAATACATTCTTTGCAGCTAAGTTAACACGCTTAATAATTTCTTCGCTGATAACAGGACAACCAAAATTAGAAGCTGGACCTTTTTCATTGATACACTTATCTTCTTCGTCATTTACACCATCACCATCAGTATCAGGAATAGGACATCCCTGGTAACGGGCAATACCCGGAACAGTTGGACACTTATCAACTTCATCATTAATCCCATCTTTATCAGTATCTGGTATAGGGCAACCCTGGTAACGTGCTAAACCGGCAACATCAGGACATTTGTCATCAGCATCAGTAATGCCATCGCCATCTCTGTCGGGGCAACCTTGTAAAGAAGCAAGGCCTTTTACATCAGGACATTTGTCATCAGCATCCAAAACGCCGTCGCCATCCCTGTCTTTTGGAGGTTCAACAACTGGTGGTGGTGGTGGTGGAACAACTTTTACTTTTTCTTTTCCAATATTTTGAGCAATACCGAATGAATAGAAAAGGTTATCACCTAAAGTCTTTTTAGTTAAAGTCCACTTGTATTGTCCCTGAATAAAAAGATATGTGAAGCTGTTAAAGTTAACCTGAAGACCAAGACCTGCAGGAACATAAGCACCCCAATGATCAGTATAACGGCCTCCGCCAACACCTACAGTTAAAAATGGATTAAATAAAGCTTCATCTGGAAAAGGACGGATATTAATTGTTGGTTCCAGTTCAAGACCTATTTCTGTTTTATTTACAGTACCATAATAGATAGCACTATAATCTCTGAACATAACATTAGCTTTTAGAGAGAAATCAATTCTGCTGGTAAGTCCTTTCCAGTATGATACAGAAAAGCCCTTATCCATATCCCTTATTTTACTGTAAACTCTGCCCGTAATAGGGTCCTTAATACCCAATGGGGCAGTAAAGTCAGCCAAATTATAATGCAGTCCGATAAGAGTACTCTTTTTATCTCCATTTCCCATTTTTTTAGTTTTTTGAGAAAAAGCACTGGTGGCTAAAAGAGATAAAGCCAGAATTAGCGTTAGTTTTTGTTTCATAAACTTTAATTTTATTAAAATTTTTTTGTCTGAGTTATCTGCAAATATAATGTTAAATTAATGGAAAGGCAAAATTTGCATCTAATTTTATTATTTGTGTAAAAAAGGTCAGAATCAAACCTTTACCAGTTTCCATTTCCCTTTTTTGAAGATAATAATACTTACAATTGCCAGTACCGTTTCGGAAATTCCAATAGCAATGTAAACCCCAAGTGGCCCCATTTTCAGGTATTTTGCCAGTAGATATGCCATCGGTATCTGTAGTACCCAAAAAACAAAAAGGTTAATATAGGTAGGTGTCTTGGTATCACCGGCTCCGTTAAATGCCTGACTGATTATCATTCCATATGCAAAAAAAACATAACCGATTGCGAGTATGTGCAGGCAAAGTGTACCCGCTTCTACTGCTTCTTTATCCTGAATAAAAAACAACATCAGGTTTTCGCCAAATACAAAAAATATAACCGATACTATTGCAAAAAAACAAAAGGTTAAAAAAGCAGTTCGCCATACAGATTTTTCGGCTCTGTCGGGTTGATTTGCTCCAAGGTTCTGCCCTACCAGTGTTGCGGCTGCATTTGCCAAACCCCAGGCGGGCAAAATAGTGAAGATGCATATCCTAATTGCAGTACCATAACCCGAAACTGCAGCAGTACCGGATTCTGCAATAATCATGGCTAAAAATATCCAGCTGCAGCTGCCAATTATAAACTGAAACATTCCTCCGGCCGAGGTATTTAAAATACTGCGTATTAAACTTAACTGAACCACAAACTGTTTACGGGCCAATACAATTAATGCTTTACCATTAAACATATGATAGAACTGGTATACTACTGCAACAGACCTGCCGATGGTTGTTGCTATAGCAGCACCAACAACTCCCATTTTTGGAAAGGGCCCAATACCCAGTATTAGCATAGGATCTAAAACTATGTTTATAGCATTTGCTATTAATAAAGCCTTCATGGCAATTGATGCGTTTCCAACACCTCTGAAAACAGCATTGTTGATAAACAGCAATACAATTACAATATTACCAGTGAGCATGATTTGCGTAAACAGGTAATTTTCTTCTGCTACCGATGCTGAAGCGCCCATCAGCAGTAATATCTCTTTAGGAAAAATGAAACCGATCACACTTATGATGAGTGATAAGAAAGTACCTAATAGTATTGACTGAACTGCTATATCTGATGCAGCTTTAAAATTTTTCTCTCCTGCACGCCTTGCAACCAGTGCAGTAACACCAATGGAAAGCCCCCAGGCAACAGAATATAAAATGGTTAATGAGGCTTCAGTTAAAATCACTGTGGACGAAGCTTCAATCCCAATCTTGTTTACAAAATAGATGTCAACAACTGCAAACAGCGATTCCAATACCATTTCCAGTATCATAGGTATTGCGAGTAAAAAAATTGCCTTGTCAATACTTCCTGTTGTAAAATCTTTGACGTCGCCTTTTACGGCCAGTATAAATAATTTAAAATAAGAATCTTTTTTAGAAGATAAATTTGAATTTGTCATGATAGTATAAAATCAAAAAAGTTATATAAATAGATAATAACCGTGCTGAGCAGCACCTGAGAAAAAACGTACTAAGGGTCAGAAAAAAAAACCTTAGCTGATTAAATACTTCATAGACTTAAAATTGTAGGAGGCAAAAGTATATTTTATTTTTAAAATATTAATGAACATTTTTTATTTGCCTATATTTGCAGCCGATTTTGAAGTAAGGCTGAAGAATGATAAATAAGTAAAAAACTAGTTCGGTAGATTAGCTGGATAGAGCCTCCCGATATAATCGGGAGGGTTATTGGGGCGAATAGATTAGTATGGTCAAAATGAATTTTTTAGTAATAATGGTCCGGTAGCTCAGCTGGATAGAGCATCAGCCTTCTAAGCTGAGGGTCATTGGTTCGAATCCAATCCGGATCACAAATGAAAAGCCTGTTATGCAGGCTTTTTTCTATTTTTATAAAAATGCAGCGTATGGAAGTAAAAATGGAAGCATCATGGAAAGAAGTTTTAAAAAATGAATTCACAAAACCTTACTTTCAGCAAATAGTAACTTTCTTAAAAACCGAGAAAGCTTCGGGGAAGATCATTTACCCTCCGGGCCCACTCATTTTTAATGCATTCAATCAAACGCCGTTCACAAAACTTAAGGTGGTTATTCTTGGGCAGGACCCTTACCATGGACAGGGACAGGCGCACGGACTAAGCTTTTCAGTTCAGAATAGTATTAAACCTCCCCCCTCGCTGGTTAATATTTTTAAAGAAATACAAACTGATATTGGTGTAGCTATGCCACAGGAATATGGGAACCTCACAAGGTGGGCAGAGCAGGGTGTCCTTTTATTAAATGCAGCGTTAACGGTGAGAGCCAATGAACCATTCAGTCATGCTAAATTTGGCTGGGCCGATTTTACCGATGCAGTGATTCAAAAAATATCGGACGAAAAAACAGGCATTATATTTTTACTTTGGGGTAAGTTTGCTCAGGAAAAACAGATATTAATTGATGAAACCAGACATTTTGTTTTAAAAGCTGCTCATCCATCTCCGTTTTCGGCCTATGCTGGTTTTTTTGGCTGCAAACATTTTTCCAAAACAAATGAACTTTTAACAAAACAAGGCATATCACCAATAGACTGGAAACTGCTTACACCTTAGAAACAAAAAATGAACATCTTTAAAAATATTTTTGCAAGAATCTGGGCTTTATGGGGACTGGTGAGTTTTTTAATTACGTTCTTCATTATTTTTCTTCCTTCAATGCTGGCGCACCTGATGAACGAAACAAAAGGACAAAAATATTTTATTGCTGTTTCAAGAATATGGATGAATGTGTGGCTTTTTTTGATTGGATGCCCGGTTAAAGTAAGTGGAAAAGAAAACTTTAAACCCGGCATTGCATACATAGTTGTTTTCAATCATAATGCTTTGCTGGATGTTCCGCTTTCGGCACCTTTTGTACCCGGAGGAAATAAAACAATTGCCAAAGCCTCTTTTGCTAAAATCCCGATATTTGGTACGTTTTACAAACGGGGATCAGTTTTGGTTGACAGAAAAAATGAAAAAAGCAGAACCAGAAGTTTTGATGCCATGAAAAAAGTGCTGGCAAAAGGCATGCACATGTGTATATATCCAGAGGGAACCAGAAACCGGTCGGCTGAACCTATTAAACCATTTTATGATGGTGCCTTTAAACTGGCGATGGCTGCAAAAACCGAAATTATTCCCTGTGTTATTTTCGGAACAAAAAATGCAATGCCCATCAACAAAAAATTTTATCTGCTGCCCACAAAACTTAAGATGCATTTTTTACCTCCTGTTACATCAGCCAACAAAACAGTTAAAGAACTAAAAGAAAAAGTTTATTCAGATATGGTTGAAGAATATTGCAGCAAATAAATTTTCAGATCAAAATCCAATACGCTTACAGATCATAAAAATATCTTGTACGGTTTATTTTCAAATCTCTCAACAATCCCGATTTAGGACTGATGCTGATATTAAATGAGCGGTATTTTCCCACTGGTGAAATATTAATAGCCATCTGCCAGCAATGCATCTCTCTGCTCAGATACATACTGATCATGCCCAGTTCTTTTTCCGAAATATTATACGATCCGTTTAAACCGATCTGCCACCTGGGCGTAAGATTCAAAGAGCCGGTCCAGCTCACGTTTTGCGACACAGAACCTTCATATCCTGTACCAAAACCGTTGGGTACACGGTTATAATTAAATGAGTAAGAAAAACTGATACTCCAGGGAATATTAAAGTTTGCAAACTCGCCTGGATTATTACTGATATACGCAGCTTCCTGCTGGTATTCATTTAAGGGCAATCCCGAAATGGCATTAACCTGGTTGTTCAGTTGATTATTAACAGGTAGTTTTTCTTTCTTATCTCCTCCCTGGAACGAAGTCTGCAATGCAATATTAGCGCTGGTCAGTTTTCCTAAAGCAACTTTCTCTTTCCATACCAGGTTCTTGGTAAATGCTCCAACGCTGTTTGTAAGATAAGGGACCACTACAGCACCTGCAGATATACTTATCTTATCAAAAAGGTTAGTCCGCATATTAATATTGAATGGACTTAACTGAAAAGAATCGAGCAGGAAATTATAACCACTGGTAATACTGAACCCATCTATCAATGTGATTTTTTTTACAGCATCAGCACTTGTATCTTTTCTGTTCCTCACTTTCATCTGTATGTTATTATCAATTCCAAAACTTAAACCTCCAAACTTACCTTCACTAAATGCTCCAAACACGCCACGCTCATGCACCGAATACCTTCCAAAATTACCCAATGTATCTATCTGAGTTGTGTACCAGAACTGCCGGTTCATATCCGGTTTATAACTGGCCGAAATTGTTGGCCTTATCTCATGCCTGATGGCCTGCACTTTACTTTTCTTTTTAAAAGTAAACATCCCAAAAACTCTTGTTGAAACGCCAATGCCGTAAGACATTTCACGTGCAGTATAAAATCCTTTATTGATTATGGTATCGAGTTTTTTGTCAATACTGTTCCAGTTCTTGGTTAATTTTTCCTGGTACCATCTTTCCTGGTAAGAAATACTTGGCGAAATCTGAAAACTACCAACCTGTGGTAATGACAATGATATAGGTACGTTATGGCTGGCACCCCATTGATAGTTCTTTGTAAACTCGCCAAAGAAGTTACCAAGTGTATCATAAAAAGAAGAAAGGCTGCGGACGTTAGTATTTAATGCAACGCCTAAATTTTCGTACCACTTGTATTGGCCAATCACTTCTTTACGCCTGAACGGATAAAGCGTATTTACATTAAAACCAATATCGGGTAAACTAATATTCAGGAGTTTGCTGTTTGTATTCTGGTTATGGTTTCCACTCACATTTATATTAAATGGTTTGTCTTTCCAGATTTTCGAATACGTGATGGACGAGTTTAACTGGTTTTGAAAATTCCGTTGCGGGGCGTTAGGCACCGACGAATTAAACCCGCTGCTTCCGGCGTTCACACTGGCATTAAAAGTTACACCTGGCCGGGCTTTTGTATCGGAGCTATGGCTCCACCGGATATTAAAATTGCGGGCACCCGATTTATCAAGGTCTCTTAAATGTTGAATATCCACCGCCAGGTTTCCCTGGTAATGATATCGCTTATAATAACGCGGACTTACATTTGCTGTCCAGCCTCCATACGAATAAATAGTTCCTCTTAAAACAACATCCCAGCGATCGCTTAATACTTTATAATAACCCAGGCCTTCCAATGCAAGCCCTAATTGTTCATTTGCAGTAAATGTTGGTGCCAGTATTCCCGAATGTCTTCCCTGCTTCAAAGGAAAAATACCAAATGGCAGCACAACAGGTATAGGAACTCCTTCAAACTCGGGATGTACCGGTCCGGAGATGGCCATTTTTTTATTGATGAATTTAAATTTCTTACTGATGAATGCGAAGTGAGGTGTATCAAGATTACAGGTGGTAAATTGTCCTTTGTACACATAGAAAACATCAGGGTCAGTTTTTTTTATTTTATCAGCATGAATAAATATTTCGCCTTGCTGCGTGTATGTACTTTTGGTAATCCCTTTTAAAGTTTTCATATTAAACTTTATGGAATCACTTTGGGTTATTAAATCTCCCTGGTTAAATCTCGGAAAAGAGATTACGTTACCTACACTGTCTCGGGTAAGATATGCACTCACCAGGCTGGTACGCTGATCAAACTCGATACGTGGAGCAGTAAGTTCATTATCAAGATATGTAACCTGCGTTTTTTTTCCGTACAGAATTATTTTTTTTGCAGGAATATCCATCACCATCGAATCATCAGCATGATAAACAACAGGTGCATCTAATGCATCTTTTGATGTGCGGAAAGAGAATGTATCAATTGCAGGAACAATTGTGGTATCGGCAATTTTATTTTTATTATCTATTCGTTGAGAGTCTGTTTTGTTTACAGGAACTGTATCGGTAGTTAAAAAACTGTGAAAGTCATCTTTTGAAAAACCACTGACACTGCTATTCAGCGTTATGCAGAATAACAGTGACAGCAATGCCAATACCAATATATATTTTGCCTTACCTTTGTTCAGTTGGTTCATAGTTAAGATTGGCAAAAATAGCCATAATAACAGAATGAAAATGTGAATAATTGATTAATTACTAACCCCATTTAAAACGAGTTTGAATATGCCAAGGAACAAAGTGCCTTTTTTATTTCTGTTTGCTGCTTTGCATTTGTTAATTATAAAAGATTTATCTGCCCAGGGCCCTAAATTTATTAAAACAATTATTGTTGATGCCGGCCACGGCGGAAAAGATGTTGGTGCCAGCGGGCAGTACGAAAATTCGTTGCATGCAAAAGAAAAAGATGTAACACTTGCCATTGCTTTAAAACTTGTTGATGAGTTAAAAAAACAATTACCCGGTGTTAATGTAATTCCTACACGCACTACCGACATTTATCAGTCTCCCACAGAAAAAGCAAAAATTGCCAACGAATATAAAGGCGATCTCTTTTTATGTATTCACGCCGACAGCGGGCCTTTAAAAACAGGCAAACGGCAAACAGGCACCAGAACAGTTACACGATATAAAACAAGCTATACCGGAAAAGGAAAAAGCAGAAAGAAAAAAAGGACACCGTATGAAGTAACAGAACCTGTTTATGAACATTACAAGATTCCGCTTACCAGAAGCGGTACCAGCGTCTGGATATTTGCGGCTCATAAAACCAGTGATAAACTAAAGGCCATTATGGATGGCGACGAAAATTTTGAAATTGAAACCGGAGGAATTGACACTTTGGAAAACACCATTGATTTCAGTACACGTGAAGGAAAAATAATTGCAAACATTTATGCAACAAGATACCAGTTCAGAAGTGACAGGCTTGCTACTTTGGTGAATGAAGAAGTTGAACAAACGGGAAGAAATGCTTTGGGTGTAAGTCAGCGGCAAAAAGGGATATGGGTTTTACAGGCAACCAATATGCCGGCCATTTTAATTGAAACCGGTTTTATCAACAATCCTGAAGACGAGCAATATATTACCGGCGAAAAAGGGCAGCAGGAACTTGCAGAAGCTATCACCAAAGCAGTAAAACGTTATAAAGCTCAAATTGAAGGCACAAATAATAACGGAGTTACACCGCCAGGTGCCATTACCAATGTAAAAATTACTGACGCAGCACCGGAATATGAAAAGAGGACGGTTAAGGATACAAAAACCATACAGGTAACAAGCAATAAATTTAACATTGACCTTTATGATGACGGTGAAATTGACAACGACATTGTTTCGCTGTATTTTAATAAAAAAATAATTGTAGATAAGAAATCATTAACGGCATCTGCACATTCCATCAGCATTACTTTAGAACCTGGCAAGACCAATGAGCTGGTTTTATTTGCAGATAATTTAGGAACCATTCCTCCTAACACAGCGTTAATGATCATTACCGAAGGTAATAACCGGCATGAGATACGCCTGTCGGCCGACCTGAAGAATAATGCATCGGTAAAATTTGAATTAAAAAATAATAACTAAATTACCATTGACTTCAGCTCATCAACAAACAGCATGAGTCAGCATACAAAATGAAAATATCAAACGAAACCAAAATAGGTGTTTTAACTGCCGTTGCCATTACATTACTTGTATTGGGCTTTAACTTTTTAAAAGGGAAATCATTTTTTGGCAAAACGCATTCACTATATGCAAAATATACCAATGTGCAGGGCCTTGCTGCCAGCAACCCGGTAATGATAAACGGCCTGCAGGTTGGCACGGTTTACAAGATAAGTACCGATAAGAACATGAAGGAGATACTGGTGAATATGACAATGACCAAGGATGTAAATATTCCTGTAAACTCTATTGCTATTATAAAACCTTCGCTGCTGGGCACTATCAGTATTGAAATAAATCTGGGCGATGCCAAACAATATATTCCAAAAGGCGATACCATTGCAACTGAAGCAACCATTGGTATTTTTCATGATGTACTAAGTAAAGTGAATCCCGTACTCTACCAGGTTACAAAAGCGGTATCTTCTATTGACTCGGTACTCAACAGTGTTAACCGAATTCTTGACCCCTCAGCTAAAAACAATATTAACGCAACGCTCGAAAATTTAAATAAAACCACCGCCAACCTGATTAATGCTTCTGCATCGTTAACCGTTTTACTGAATACGCAAACCGGTGCATTGGCAGGCACTTTAAATAATCTGAATTCTTTTACAGCCAATCTAGATAAAAATAACGGCAAGATCACCAGCCTGGTTAATAATCTTGATAAGACAGCAACAAATCTTTCGCAACTCGATATTGAAAAAACGTTAACCGTTTTAAATGCAACCATCGGCGATCTTAAGTCAACTATTGGTAAACTCAACAATACTTCAGGTACTGCAGGTTTATTACTGAACGATACCAAACTCTATAACAACCTTACTGCCACATCCAATAAACTGAATTTATTACTGGATGATTTTAAGACAAATCCAAAAAGGTATATTTCTGTTTCCATATTTGGCAAAAAAAACAAAAGCACCGGATTAATGGTTCCATTGCCAGATACCATCAATGCACCTTATATCAAACAATAATAACTTTACCATTCTGTTATAAAATAAAAACCCCAATTTACAGGCCTGACATAAAACAGTAACATTGCGATTGAAGTTTACCATCAGCAAATACTTAATTCTTTTTTTACTTGCCTGCAGTTTTAATCTTTCTGCACAACAGATTATTGGTAATACTACATCGGGAGATACTATCCGTACCATCAGGATTACACAGGGCAAAAGTCTGCGTATGATAACCATTGATTCGACAACAACGCTGGAAACCATTGCCGGCAATGTGATCATCAAAGAAGGTCTTACTACTTTTTATTGCGACAGTGCCACACTCAACCGCAGAACAAATATCCTGGAAGCTTATGGCAACATACATATAAACGATAATGACAGTATTCATACCTATGCACAAAGCCTGCGCTATGTTGGCGCCGAGCGTATTGCTTACTTAAAAAAGAAAGTAAAGCTTACTGATAATAAAGGAACACTGTATACCGATGACCTGGAATATAATTTACGAACCGGTATAGGCATTTATAAAAACGGCGGCAGAATTACAAATGACAAAACGGTTTTAACCAGTCGTGATGGTGTGTATTACGCCGATACCAAAGATGTATATTTTAAGAACAATGTACACCTGAAAGATCCCGACCGGGATATATGGACGGACAGTTTACTTTACAATATCAAAACAAATATTGCAACCTTTATTGACCAAACCCGTATTGATGGTAAGGATGGCAGTGTCATCAATACAAAAAGCGGCACTTATAATTTAGGTACTGGTCAGGCCATATTTACAGATGGGGCTTCCTTTAAAGACAGTACCCGTAGTGGTTCTGCCAGAACCATTGCATACGATAAAGTGAACGGCATATTGCAAATGCAAGGAAATGCTAAGCTGGTTGACAGTGTGAATAGAGCCATTGTTTTTGGTGGAGAAGTTTATGCCAACACTAAAGTAAATTCTTTTTTAGCCAGCCGCAAACCCGTTATGATCTTATACCGTGATGGCGACAGTACTTATATTGCAGCCGATACACTTTTCTCGGGCCTGCGTAAATATGACAGCCTGGAAAGAAGAGTTAATACCTTCACCGATACATTAAAAACAACACTTGCTGTTAACGCCGGCAATGATGCTGATAGTTCCATCAGGTATTTCTTAGGTTTTCACAACGTCCGTATTTTTAACGATTCACTGCAGGCAGTAAGCGACAGCCTCCACTACTCCACCGTTGACTCTACTTTTAAATTATTTGGAGAACCTGTTGTATGGAATGCCAAATCGCAGGTAACGGGCGATACCTTATATATGTACACCGAAAACCAAAAACCTAAACGGCTTTATGTTTTTAACAACGGGATGATTGTTAATCAAACAACAGAAGGCATGTTTAACCAGATAGCCGGACGAACCCTGAACGGTTATTTTGTTGATGGTAATATTGATTATGTAAGGGTGAAGGGCAGTCCCGCCGAAAGTATTTTTTATCCGCAGGATGATGACAGTGCCTATGTAGGCATGAACCGCAGCAGCGGCGATGTGATAGATGTATATTTTGTAAAGAAGGAACTTAACAAAGTAAAATTTGTAAATAATGTAGATGGCATTTTATATCCCATAAAAGATATCCCAGCCGATAAAAAAGAATTAAATGGTTTTAAATGGCTGGATCAGCGCAGGCCTAAAAACAAACTGGCGTTGTTTGAATAGGCCAGCCTTATTCCCACCCGTAAGGCAATACTTATAACTGCGTTATTTTAATTTTGCCAGCGCCTCTTTTATTTTACTAAATCCTTTTTCAATATTTTCCATACTGTTTGCAAACGAAAGACGGATACAGTTTGGAGCACCGAACGCTTTTCCGGTTACAGTAGAAACATGTGCCTTGTTCAGCAGGTACATGCAAAGATCATCAGCATTATCAATTTTATCTTCGCCATCAGCTTTACCAAAAAAATTACTCACTTCGGGAAAAATATAAAACGCTCCCTGCGGTTCGCTGCAAACCATACCGGGTATTTCAGCAACCAGTTCCAAAACCCTTTTGCGGCGTTTTGTAAATTCAGTTACCATCATAGCTGTAGGTCTCATGTCGCCGGTAAGGGCAGTAATGGCAGCTCTTTGTGTTACCGCATTGGTTCCACTGGTAACCTGTCCCTGAATTTTTTCGCAGGCTTTAATAACAGTTGAGTCTGCAGCAATATAACCAAGCCTCCAGCCTGTCATAGCATAACCTTTACTTAAGCCATTAACTATAACAACCCTGTTTTTTATTTCGCTGAATTGAGCAATGCTCTCATGCTTTCCTTCATAATTGATATACTCATATATTTCATCGCTCATGATGAAAACATCAGGATGCTTTGCAAAAACTCCTGCCAGTGCAGCTAATTCCTCCTTTGAATAAACAGCCCCGCTTGGGTTACAGGGAGAAGAGAACATGAACAGTTTTGTTTTGTCAGTTATGGCAGCTTCAAGTTGTGCAGCAGTTATCTTATATCCACTTTCAATGCCGGCATGTACAAATTTCACTTCGCCACCCGCCATCCGTACAATTTCGGAATAGGTTACCCAGTATGGAGTTGGTATAATCACTTCATCACCTGCATCAACAATACTCATGATAATATTTGCAATACTTTGTTTGGCACCTGTACTTACCAGTATCTGGTCAGGTGTATAGTCAAGGTTATTGTCACGTTTCAGTTTAGTACAAACCGCTTCTCTCAGGTCGGGATAACCCGCAACAGGAGTATAATGGCTATAATTATCATCAATGGCTTTTTTAGCAGCTTCTTTAATATGATCAGGTGTATCAAAATCGGGTTCACCTAAACTTAAATCAGTAATGTCAAATCCCTTTGCCCTCAGCTCTCTTCCCAGCTTGGCCATTTTTAAGGTTTCGGGTTCATTAAAGCGTTCCAGTAGTGATGATAATTGCATGGATGATTTTTTATGTTGGCGCAAAAATAACTATTTAGGGTTTATCATTAAGCCTTGTCAATAATTTGTTGGTATGGTATTATCATTTGGGCAATAAATCGTAGGTAAATAAAAACGGAGACAGATCGGGTCTGTTCTTATAAATTCGCTTAAGTTCATAATCATAGATCAACTCACCGAGGTTTTTCATAAATGGTTTGCCAATGTTATCGTAGTCATATTTATCGTCGTTTAAAATCCCATCGCTGTTACAATAAATTACAGCCGAGAGAAAAAATTCGATTTTGTTTTTAAAATCAACAATATAAGCCGCATCTATCAGGTGCCCATAGGCATCGCCTGGCTTATTAAAAATGCGGATGTTATCAGGGAGCTTATTTTTTTCTGCGCCAAACAATAAGAACTTACAGTACGCCGGCCAATAAGTTTGCGGCTCATCGGCATATTGGGGATAAACACTTTCGGTTGGATACTGACTCATATATTTCAATACGAATTGCCGGTCATCTTCGCTTATATTAAACCGCTGACCCGTTTTTACTTTATCGGGAAAAATGATACTTATCATTATTGTATGCAGGTCCTCCAGGCTCAACCTGTTCTTTTTCGAAAAATCCATTTGCCCGTTAAGCAACTTCCCTCCGCTGTAAAACCCTTTTCCAATACTGTCTTTTCTTGCAGCATATTTTAAATTACTGCGCTGTTCTTTTTGTTCGTACAGTAAATTATTGCTGCTGTCATAAAATCTCACAGGGTTTGTCTGCCTGTTTTCTTCCTCGCTCAAAAAAATATTCAGCCTGTGTAATATCTGTACATCTTTGTAACCCTTCTTATGCATTTCGGTATTGATGTACTCCTGCCCCAAAAATTCATACAACCTGTTATATGCATCATTATCACTTACCAATAATATCTTTTTGATATAATGTGCAATAGTTGGCCTGCCATCTGCTGAAGCAGGTTCATTGTATACTTCACTCTGTCCGCTAAAAGTTTTTTCTGTAAGCATGGTTGTGTTCCGGTCAATATTTTTGTGCTTTAACTCATTCAGCTTTTGCAGGGCCAGTAAAACCAAGGGCAGTTTTACCGTGGAAGCCGGGTAGAAATATTTATCTGCATCTACATTAAAATAGTGATGTTGCAGCCCTGCAATTCCGTTGGCTCCCCTGTTTACCTCTGTGTAAATGATCTGAACGTTCATTTCCTCTTTATTTTTAAGTATCTCCTCAAAAACCTCTGGCTTAGTTTTCAGTAATGCTGATAACAGGTCTTCTGTTTTACCTGTTTTAACCTGTACAGCCTCTGTTTTTACATCACTTTTTGTTTCCATGTGTTGAATTTGTTTGGTGCTGCTGCAAGAGAATAATACAGCCATGATGGCAAGGTAATTTGGTACTGATCTCAACTTATGAATCATATATGCGGTTTACTGTACAAATTGAATATATTTCTAAAATTTAAGGGCATAAAAACTAAATAGGTTTTTCCCCTATCTTTGCACACTTCTAAAAACTCGAAAAAGAAGATACTAAAACTTGTATAATTATGAAATGAGCCGGAGGTTAATTTCTACCAAACGAAATGATCATTGGCAAATTACATGCGACCATTAAATAAAATAAAAATTAACTCATGAAACTAAAAGGTTTAGTTTGGTTTTTTACAATTGCGCTGACTGTTATTTCTCTTTGGGAATTATCCTACACCTGGGTGGTGCGTAATTACGAGAACTCCGTTACCGAAAAAGCTACCAAAATTGTTAAGAATTCTTTTCCAGAGCTGACAGGTGATGCCCGTGATGCAGCTATTGAATTCAGAAAGAAACGTATTCTGGACAGCACTGCAGATCAAAAGATCTATCCGATCTTTGGAAATACATATAAGCAGTGTAAAGCCAACGAACTTAACCTTGGCCTTGACCTGCAAGGTGGTATCAGTGTTACACTTGACGTAAGTCTTGCAGACCTCTTGAAATCTTTAAGTAATAATCCAAAAGATCCTGCTTTACTGAATTCGATAAGTACCGCTACCAAGTTAAAAGAAACACAGGATGCCGATTTTATAACCCTGTTCACCAATTCTTATATCAAACAAAATGGCTCGGGTAAACTTGCGGGCATTTTTGCAGGTGCCGAAAAGGAAGTTAAGATAAATGATAATGACGCTACCGTTATTACCAAACTTAAAGCAACTGCAACGGGCGCCATTAAAGAAACCTATAAAATATTGGTTCGTCGTATTGATAAATTTGGTGTAGCGCAGCCCAATATCAATTTCGATGAGAATAAAGGTATTATTAACGTAGAACTTGCCGGTGTTACCGATATTGACAGGGTGCGTAAACTGTTACAGGCATCGGCCCATCTGCAGTTTTGGGAAGTTTACCGTATTGATGAACTGGCAGCATCTTTAAAAATTGCCGATGAAAACCTGCAAAACTATTTAAATGGCGTTGCGCCGGACAGTACCGGAAACGTTGATTCTACAAAATTGCAGGACAACGTTAACCCTTTCTTCAAGGTTATTAATCCGCAGAACCCACAATCAGACCCTAAGACAGGTGCTCTTAATTATTTTTCGAATATTGGCTCAGTGGCCATGCAGGATACCGGTGTTTTTTATGAATACATGAACAACGATGTTGTAAAAAATGTACTTCCTGCAGATTGTAAATTTCTGTTAGGTGTTGAAGAAAAGGCTGACAAAGGAACACAACGTTTCTTCCAGTTATATGCTGTTAAAACTTTACCGGGTAGCGATAAAGCACCACTTGAAGGAGAGGGTGTAAAAGAAGCACGCCAGGATTTTGATGAGAAAGGAAGGCCTGCCATTAAAATGGAAATGACAAGTACGGGTTCAAAAACATGGGCAAGGCTTACAGCAAAAAACATTGGCCGCCCTATTGCAATAGCTTTGGATGATATCGTTTATTCTGCTCCAAATGTAAATGGCGCAATTGAAGGCGGTAGTTCCGAAATATCAGGAAGTTTTACTGTACAGGAAGCACAGGATCTTGCCAATATATTAAAATCAGGTAAGCTTGATGCCCCTGCCAATATCGTTGCACAACAGGTTGTTGGTCCTACCTTGGGTAAAGAATCTGTTAGAGGTGGCGCTATGGCATTTGGTATTTCATTCCTGGTAATATTCATCTTAATGCTAGTGTATTACAATAATGGAGGCTGGGTTGCCAATATTGCCTTGATATTAAACCTGATGTTTACCATTGGTGTTTTAACTGCCATGGGCTTTACATTAACTGCCGCAGGTATTGCCGGTCTGGTACTCACCATCGGTATGGCAGTAGATACCAACGTAATTATATTTGAACGTATCAAGGAAGAACTTGCCAAGGGCAAGTCGTACCCACTGGCGGTGAACGATGGTTACAAGCGTTCGCTTGCACCCGTAATTGATGCCCACGTTACTTCATTGCTTACTGCCTTTATCTTATTCTACTTTGGTTTAGGCCCGGTATTAGGTTTCGCAACTACGCAGATCATCGGTCTGTTCCTGTCGCTGTTCTGTGGTATCCTTGTTTCAAGGCTTATTACAGAAGTGTGGACGAATAAGAACCGTCACTTCAATTATTTCACAAACATATCCAAGAAGATATTCAAACACGCAAACTACAAGTTTATTGAGTTAAGAAAATATGCTTATGTAGTTTCTGCTATTGTATTTCTGGCGGGTATCATCTCTTTCTTTAACGGTTTCCATTTAGGTGTGGAGTTTAAAGGAGGACGTAGCTATACTGTACAGTTTGATAAAGCAGTTAAGAACGACGATATACGTGAAGACCTGAAAACAGCACTTGACGGGGATAATGTAACCATTAAAACCGTTGGCGACAACCGCCACCTGAACATTACCACTGCTTACCTTAAAGGAGTTGATAATGCTGACAGTGCTGTAAAAACAAGGTTATACCAGGGGCTTAAAAAAGTATTGCCGGCAAATACTACATACGAGAAGTTCACCAAAGACAATATTCAGGCTTACTCAACCGTACAGCCAAGTATATCAGATGATTTAAAACGTGGAGCATTCAAGGCAACCATTTTCGCCCTGTTAGCTATCTTCCTCTATATCTTTATGCGATTCCGTGACTGGAGATATTCTGTAGGAACCATCTTTACTTTATTGCACGACGTATTTGTAACGCTTGCTGTATTCTCTTTCTTTAAGAACATTGTACCGTTCCCGCTGGAGATAGATCAGCACTTTATTGCTGCCGTGTTAACGGTTATCGGTTTCTCTATGAATGATACAGTAATTGTATTTGACCGTATACGTGAATACAGCCGAGATATGAAGGGCACTACCAAAACACATATCATCAACCGTGCTATCAATGATACCTTAAGCCGTACCATCATGACCTCATTGACGGTGTTCTTAACCCTGTTGATCCTCTTCATCTTTGGTGGTGAGGTAACACGTGGTTTTGCATTTGCCATGTTGATTGGTGTGGTAACAGGTACCTACTCTTCTATTTTTGTGGGAGCACCAATACTGGTTGACTTTGCAAAGAACAAGCCGCTGGGAGCAGCAGATGCTGTGGATGAGAAAAAGAAATAAATTTATAACCTGAGTTATATTTGAAGAGCCCCGTTTACGGGGCTCTTTTAGTTTGAAAAAATATGTTTATAAAATTTTGCATTAACTAACTTGCGGATATTTATTAGTTGCCTGCAAGCATTCCAGCCCCTTCAACTCAAAGCTTTTTATGTTAGACAAAACCGCTTGGAAAGACATATTGTTAAAAGCAAAAAAAAATGACGCAATAGCTCAGAATGAGGTCGGCGACTACTTTACTTTTGGACTAAAAACAAACGCAAACGAAATCATTGTAAGGCAAAATTTCACATCTGCATTTTCTTGGTATGAGAAAGCTGCAAAGAATGGAGTTGTTGAGGCTTTGACAAATCTGGCAGACTTTTTAAGCGAAGGAAAAGGTTGCGAAAAAGATATTCCAAAATCTATTGAAAATTACTTGTTAGCAATTGACAAAGGTTCAAGCAGAGCTTCTTTAAATTTAGGAATTATTTACAGAGACAAAGGAAATTATAAAAAATCATTTGAATATTATTCCTTAGCAGACAAAATGGACAATGCTGACTATTCATTTACTGTTGGGCTTTGTTATTATTACGGAGTTGGCGTATCAATTGACAAAGTAACTGCCTGTAAACATTTGCTTAAAGTTTCCCTTGACAAGCTGCAAAGGCATACACAATATGAAATTGATGAGGCAAATTATATTCTTGGACGTTCTTTTTTGACAGGTGAAGGAATAAAGAAATCTCTTGAAAAATCAAGAGCATTTTTGAAACTTGCAAATACAGACAATGACCATCGAAGTGCAGAACAAATTTTATTTATTATTGGACAAACCAAACGTTAGACAGAACATTCCAGCAGGCAACATCAGGTTTTTTGCCGCTGCAGGTAGTTTTATTGCCGCCGTCTGGTCTTTGACCAACGGCGTATCAGAGTCTAACCAGATTTTACAATAAAAAAATATAGTGCTAAAATTAAACCCCAATCCAATTCTTTTTGTAAAGTGTATTCTTTTCATCGCTTGCCAAAGCCCAGGCTTGCAAATGAATTTTTAGTCATAAATTTAAATCCGTTTACGGTCTATAATTTTCAAATATCAACATATCAAGACGGTGGCTGTTACACGTAACAATGTAATGTTCAACTAATGTTTAAACTTTTTTAAAATGAATAATTTTTATCACTATACTCTCGAAAGAAATCTACCGGGTATTCAGACTTCGGGAATTTTTCAAAATCATCCATACTTTACTACTTCCGAATATTACAATTCTTTTGAAGCTGGACAAAATCTTGGGGTAATGCCACACAATATTGATTGTGTATTAAAGTTTAAAGATGACGGATTTTTTAAGCAACTCCAGGATGTTCCTTCAACCGGCCGCTTTTCAGGTGGAGGTAATCAATATCAGCATCCATACAGACCTAAACCAATTGCGTTCAGGAAAATTAACGATAGAGCATGGAGAAATTTATAAGTTGTCTTGATATATGTTACTACAAAATCAGCTAAAGTAAAACTACAACACGGGCTAATCCATCCATTATTTACACCGCAAAACTCGTCCCACAGCCACAGGTTGTACTTGCATTGGGATTATTAAAAGTAAATCCACGGCTGTTCAATCCTCCCTGCCAGTCAACCTCCATACCCATCAGGTAAATGCCATGCGTTTTTTCCATGATGATGGCAATGCCGTCTATTTCAAAACTTTCGTCTTTTTCTGTTTTGGTATCAAAACCCAGCACATAGGTCATGCCGCTGCAGCCTCCGCCCTTAACACCAATGCGTAAAGAATTATTTTTATCAAAGCCTTCTTCCTGCATAAGCCTTTTAATTTCTTCTTTGGCCGATGCTGTCAATGTAGCCGGTATGGCTGTTGTTGTTTCCATATTGTAAACTTTGTACAAAATTAATTAAATAAGATAAGCTGCTTTTACGAAATACGGCAAAAGTATGGAACGCTGATTATACTGATTAAACTGATATTCACTGATATTTTGTTTATTAAACTTATATTCGTTTCATTGTCTCTCTGAAGATAAATCTGTGTTAATCCGTACAATCTGTGTAATCAACGTTCTATTCCGTGTCCCATTCCTTAATTTTGCCGTAAATTATTAAACTATGGAGCTTTCTTCCGCTATGGTTCAAAACATTATCCTTGGTGCCATATTCATGTTCTTTATTGCCATTGCCTGGCTGCTTGCCGAGTTTAAAGGCATGAAGGATAATATTATTGAACGCATGGGCATCAATAACGAAATCATCAAATTAAAATTACAGGCACTTGAGCGGTTCACTTTATATGCTGAGAGGTCATCTTTAAAAAACCTGATTTCACGTACACCTGCTTCGGGAATGACAGTGGTTGACCTGCAACTTCATCTGCTGGAAACTCTTCGTTCGGAATATGAATACAATGTAAGCCAGCAAATTTACATTGATCCAAAAATGTGGAAGGCAATTGGCAACTTAAAAGACCAGAATACATTTATCATCAATCAGCTTGCCGCCACCCTGCCGCCCGATGCCAATGGTATTGAACTGAGCAAACGTATACTGGAATATGTTTCCAGCACCGAATCTGATTTGAGCACCACTGTATTAAACGCCCTGCAGTTTGAAGCAAAGCGAATTTTATAAAATATGGCAACTGAAAAAAAGATATTTACCGATTCAGGAATTGAAATAAAGGAACTGTACGATCAGCCGCTGAACCGGAATGAGTCTCCCGGCGAATTTCCTTTTACCCGTGGCGTACAACCCGATATGTACCGTGGCCGTTTATGGACCATGCGACAGTACGCAGGTTTTTCAACCGCCGAAGAAAGTAATCCGCGTTATCATTATTTATTAAGCCAGGGTGTAAATGGTTTAAGCGTTGCGTTTGACCTGCCTACTCAGATTGGTTACGACAGCGACCATGCATTGGCCGATGGCGAAGTTGGTAAAGTTGGTGTTGCCATTGATAGTCTTGAGGACATCGAAATATTGTTTAAAGGAATTAAGCTTGATGAAGTAACCAGTTCTATGACTATCAATGCAAGCGGATTTATTTTACTGGCGTTTTATATTGCCCTTGCAAAAAAACAGGGTGCCGATCTTAAAAAAATATCTGGTACTATTCAAAACGATATCTTAAAAGAATACGCCGCAAGAGGAACTTATATCTATCCTCCCAAGGCTTCTATGCGTATCATTACAGATATTTTTGAATGGTGTGCTAAAGAGGTTCCAAAATGGAATACCATTTCCATCTCGGGTTACCACATACGTGAAGCAGGCAGTACCGCTGTACAGGAAATTGCTTTTACATTGAGTAATGGTAAAGCCTATGTTCAGGCTGCATTGCAAAAAGGCCTGGACATAAATGTGTTTGGTAAACGCCTCTCCTTCTTTTTTAATGCACACAATAATTTATTTGAAGAAGTGGCTAAGTTCAGAGCTGCACGCCGCATGTGGGCAACTATTATGAAAGACCTTGGTGCTACAGATGCCAAAGCCATGATGCTGCGCTTTCATACACAAACAGGTGGCAGTACATTAACAGCGCAACAACCTTATAATAATATCAGCCGGGTTACAATTCAAACACTAGCCGCTGTTTTAGGAGGTACACAATCTTTACATACCAATGGATATGATGAAGCATTGAGTTTACCTACAGAAGAAGCTGCGGCCATTGCTTTACGTACGCAACAGATAGTTGCATTTGAAAGTGGTGCTCCGGATACTGTTGACCCATTAGCCGGCAGTTATTTTATTGAAAACCTTACTGACGAAGTGGAAGCTGCAGCATGGAAACTGATTGAGAAGATTGATGCCATGGGTGGCAGCGTGGAAGCAATTGAACAGGGATACATTCAGGATGAAATTGCAAAGAGTGCTTATGAATATCAACGGCAGATTGAAAGCGGTGAAAAAATTATCGTGGGTGTAAATAAATTCCAGGCCGAAGAAACAACTTCAATACCGGTTTTTAAAGTGGATGAAATGGTACAGACTCTTCAGGTTGAAAAACTTAAATCGCTTAAATTAAAAAGAGATAACAAAAAAGTTACAGCTTTATTAAAAACGCTCAATCAAAAGGCTGTTAGCGGCGAAAACCTGATGCCCGCTGTATTAGAGGCTGTTGAAAATTATTGTACACTTGGTGAAATATCAGATGAATTAAGAAAAATTTTTGGAGAGTATAAATAACTATTCTGCATTTTACTTACCCCCTCCCCCCCGCCATTCTGGTCGGGAAATTCTCATAAGTGTTATTTTATTATGTACCACTACCCTGCTCATCGCTAAACGTTTACCTTTCTCATCAACAAGTGCAACCCAGTAAAGGCCCTTACCATAGGGTCTCATATCCATTTCTATCTTTTCGTATGAAATGGTCTTGATAGAAGATTTAGTTATTATTTTTTCTCCCCTGTTTTTATATACTATCAATGATCTTGGCGATACCGTATTTGGGTAATTGTATATAAAGTTGAAGCAGCAGCACTGTTAATGGTGAAATAATCTCCTGCAAAGCCGCAAGTGTTTATTTGCGTAGTATTTCCTGTTGAATGTACAGTTACTGTTCCTGATGGATTACAGTTGGTACATTGTGCAACTGCATTTTTTATCTGAAGAATTAAAAAAAGTAACAATCCTGTGCTTAAGGATGGTTTCTTAAAATTGTTGATTAAAGTACAGGTAGAAGTAAAGTTTATTCATGCAGTATTTGTTGGTGATTAATATCGTGATGTATTAAAAGATTAGTGATTCTTAATTTAATATCATATTTTTTATCCCGGCTTTTTTCTTATCCGGCAAAAAAAATCCTCCAGCCCAAAGCTGGAGGATAAGTATAACTGAGTAAGTTATAATTTATTGAATAGCGACTCTGCACATGGTAAGTCTGTTACCATTCATGTCACCAATTTCAACCCAGTA
>Ga0138256_10000826_pt1 | contig 33455 bp, 25 predicted proteins | sample KNB2016incub_MG_FD_105486 | JGI IMG/M metagenome (GOLD analysis project Ga0138256, IMG submission 105486) | Active sludge microbial communities from wastewater in Klosterneuburg, Austria - KNB2014incub_MG | ecosystem: Engineered > WWTP > Activated sludge > Unclassified | place: Austria... | reverse complement strand
TCGTCCGGGCCGATGGCGTGCTCCTGCAGGTCCTTCCAACCCTGTGCGCGGTCGTCCTCGGCGTGCTCCACGGCCTTGCGGATCGCGGCGTCGCCCCCGGCGATGAGGCCGATGACCAGCCCGTGCGGCACACCGAAGGTGGGCGGGCACTCGCTGGCGTCCACGATGCCGAGGCGGCCGCTGGTACCGGCACCCAGGTAGAAGAGCCTCCCGCCGCGCCCCATGCGCTCCGTGATGGCGTCCACCAGCGGAGTGATGGCCGGCAGGGCCGCGGCCACGGCATCGGCCACGGTGCGGTCCTCCGCGTTGATGTTACGCAGCAGGTCAATGGTGGCCATCCGCTCCAGGTGGTCGTAGCGCGATGTGCTTTCGGTGATGCGTTCCATGCGGCCGGCGTTCGTACGGTGCGAAGGTGACGCGCGGTGGGCATGCGGTGATGCGCCATCCTCCTACTTTTGATCGGTCCCATGGGGAGAAAAGGGTCCAGCGAGGATGGGATGGGGCAGATGGCCCTGTTCCGCAAGGATGCGCACAAGGGCTGGGAGGACCTGCGCCGTCTCACGAGCGCCTCGCACAAATGGCTGGTGCTGGCCGTGGTCCTGGTGGGCGCGGCCCTGCGCATGGCGCGGCTCTGGGAGGGTATCACCTACGACGAGGCCTTTTCCGCCACCTTCTATGCGGTGAAGCCGGCGAGCTTCATCCTGAGCGACTACACGTGGCCGGGCAACCACCTGTTGCACACCTTGCTGACCAAGCTGTCCATGGCGCTCTTCGGCACGCGGCTGTGGAGTTCACGCTTGCCCGCGCTGCTGGCCGGGGTGCTGGCGATGCCATTGTACTACCTGTTCGCGCGGCAGATGTTCAACCGCTACGTGGCGGTGCTGGCGCTGGCGTTCGTGGCGGCGAGCGGCGTTCTCATCGAGTACAGCGCACTGGCCCGGGGCTACAGCATCGGATGGCTCTTCATGGTGGCGGCCTGGGTGGCCGGACGCCACGTGGCCAAGCGCAACAACGCGGTGAGCGCCGCGCTGGTGGCGGTGTTCTGCGCACTGGGCCTGTGGGCCGTACCTACGATGCTGCCCGCAGCGCTGGGCGTGTACTTCTGGCTGCTGTTCTATCTGATGTCGCTTTACCGGAGCAGCTTGAACCGCCGCTTGCTGGGGCTGCTCCTTTCGTTCGCGCTCTTCGTGCTGTTGAGCGTACTGGTCTACGCGCCGGTGATCGCGACGCACGGCCTCGGTCATCTGTTGCAGCATCCGGCCACGGGCGACCGGGGTTGGGCGGAGTTCGCGCGCACGCACCAGGACAAGGCCGCCGCACTGTGGGTCTTCTTGAACGATGCGTCCACCACCTGGGTCAGCGTGCTCGTCTTCGCGGGCGTTGCGTTCGCGGCGTATGTCAGCGTCAAGTACCGTATCATGCTCATCGCGCTGGTCGCCGGAAGCGTGCCGTTGGTGCTGCTGCGGGCCTGGGTTGGTTCACCGGAAGGATGGGCCTTCATCCTCTTCAACGTGCATCTCGGCTCGGGTCTCGCGCTGTTCTATCTGTTGAAATTCGTGCAGGAGAACGTGTACGCGGGCTTCACCAAGCGCTTCCGTACCGTGCTGGCGGCCGCACTGGTGCTGGCGGGCATGGGCTGGCTGGGTATGACGATGCCTGCGGACCGGATCGAGCGTTTCGATGACGCGCCCAAGGCGGCGGCATGGTTCAAGGATGTGTTGCATCCCGGTGACCTGATCCGCGTATCGGCCCCGGAGGACGCGCCCTTCAAGTTCCACCTGATGGCCCAGGACATCGATCCGGCATACGTGAACCCGCCCGTTGGAACCGGCCGGTCGTACGTGCTGGTGAGCCCGGCCGAAGGCCAGACGGTGGGCAGCGTGCTCATGGGTTCGGGCGGCACGGCTGGGCGTTACGCCGCCGCCGACAGCACCGCGATGCAAATGGTCATGGACTGGCGCCGGCTGGAGATCTGGAAGAAGCCGTAGTGCAGTGCATTGACGAAGTGCTCAGGGGGCAAGGGTACGAGCGTGCGGGAGCGGGTTCCTCGCACCCTCGCACTCTTTTTCCGCGACTTCCCCCACCGAACGATAATTCCCGCGCGAAAGCGAAATTCGCGCCCCGATCCACGAACGCACGACCAACGACATGGCAGAAGAAGGACGCCAGATCATTTTCAACATGGTGAGGGTGGGGAAGACCCTCGCCACCGGCAAGACCATCCTCAAGGACATCTACCTCGGCTTCTACTACGGGGCCAAGATCGGCGTGCTCGGCCTCAACGGCTCGGGGAAGTCCACCCTCATGCGCATCATCGCCGGGAAGGAGAAGGACTTCCAGGGCGATATCCACCTGAGCCCCGGCTACTCCATCGGCCACTTGGAGCAGGAGCCCGAACTGGACGAGACCAAGACCGTGATCGAGATCGTGCGCGAGGGCGTGAAGCCCATCATGGACCTGCTGGCCGAATATGAGGAGGTGAACAACAAGTTCGCCGACGAGGAGGTGCTGAACGATCCCGACAAGATGGACAAGCTGATCGCGCGTCAGGCGGCCTTGCAGGACAAGATCGAGGCGAGCGATGCCTGGAACGTGGACCAGAAGCTGGAGATCGCCATGGACGCACTGCGTTGTCCGGACAGCGACACGCCCATCAAGGTCCTCAGCGGTGGTGAACGCCGCCGCGTGGCCCTCTGCCGCCTGCTGTTGCAGAACCCCGACATCCTGCTGCTGGACGAACCCACCAACCACCTGGATGCCGAAAGCGTGGCCTGGCTTGAACTGCACTTGCAACAGTACAAGGGCACGGTGATCGCCATCACCCACGACCGCTACTTCCTGGACAATGTGGCGGGCTGGATCCTGGAACTGGACCGCGGCGAGGGCATCCCCTTCAAAGGGAATTATACCAACTGGCTGGAGCAGAAGACCGCGCGCATGGCGCAGGAGGAGAAGCAGGAGAGCAAGCGCCAGCGCGTGCTGAAGCAGGAGCTTGAATGGGTGCGCAGCAACCCCGGCGCGCGTCGCACGCGCAACAAGGCCCGCCTGGCCAACTACGAGAAGATGCAGGGCGAGAGCGTGAAGGAGAAGGAGGCGAAGCTGGAGATCTTCATCCCCAATGGCCAGCGCCTCGGCGATAAAGTCGTCGAGTTCAACAAGGTGACCAAGGGCTTCGGCGACCGCCTGCTCATCGACAACCTCTCATTCGCCCTGCCGCCCGCCGGCATCGTGGGCATCATCGGTCCCAACGGCGCGGGGAAAACCACGCTCTTCCGCATGGTCATGGGCCAGGAGAAGCCCGACAGCGGCACCATCACCATCGGCGACACCGTGCAGTTCGCCTATGTGGACCAGAGCCACAAGGACCTGCTGGCCGAGAAGACGGTGTACGAGGTCATCAGCGGCGGCCTGGAGAACATCACCCTCGGCAACGTGGTGATGAACACCCGCGCCTACCTCTCCCGCTTCAACTTCAGCGGCACCGACCAGAACAAGAAGGTTGGCGTGCTCTCCGGCGGCGAACGCAACCGCCTGCACCTGGCCATGACGCTCAAGCAGGGCAGCAACGTGCTCCTGTTGGACGAACCGACCAACGACCTGGACGTGAACACGCTGCGCGCACTCGAAGAGGCGATCCAGGACTACAGCGGCTGCGCCGTGATCATCAGCCACGACCGCTGGTTCCTGGACCGCGTATGCACGCACATCCTCGCCTTCGAGGGCGACAGCCAGGTGTACTGGTTCGAGGGCGGCTTCAGCGACTATGAGGAGAACCGCAAGAAGCGTCTCGGCGGCGACATCGTGCCGCACCGGATCAAGTACAGGAAGCTGGTGCGGGGCTGATCAGCGGAGCGGACGATCAGATAGTGAGAAGCCCGGTGATGAACCGGGCTTTTTCTTTGCACCATGAGCCGTGGTTTCGTCCGCGAAGGTGACCAGGAGGAGCCGCCCTTCATCCCGCCGCGCGCGCCGCTGCCCGATGGCGTGGCCAACCACGTGACGCCGCGCGGGCTGCGCCTGCTGCACGAGGAGCGCGCCGCGCTGGAGGCCAGGCGTTCCGGGCCCTTCGAGAGCGAGGAGGCGAAGCGCCGCGGATGGGCCGAGATCGAGGGCCGCCTGGAACGGTTGAATGAGCGCGTCGCTTCGGCCCGCGTGGCGGAACCGCCCGATCCCGCGCCGGACGAGGCGCGCTTCGGCGCCACGGTCACCTTCGTGCTGCTTGGCGGCCCGCAGAACGGGCAGGAACGCACCTTCACCATCGTTGGCGTGGACGAGGCCTCGGTGAAGGACGGCCGCATCGCGTTCACCGCGCCCGTGGCCCGCGCCCTGCTGGGCAAACGAAAGGGGGAAGAAGCGGCCTACGCCCTCGGCGCGGGTACACAGCGCGTGCTGGTGCGCGCGGTGGTCTACTCCTGATCGGTGATCTTGGGTCCGCTCACCTTGCGGAACGAGCGCCCCGGGAAGATGTGCCGCCGCGCGAAGCGCGTGCTGCCGTCGGCCTGCGTGAACTTGTTGTACGTCTTGGGGTCCACGCCGTAGAACTCGTACACGCTGCCGTCGCCGAAATCGATGTGCAGCGTCTGATGCTGGTAGTGCCAGTTCTTGATGTTGCTGGCCACCGTCTGCTCGAACTCAGCCGTGTTCGCCGCATGCGTTTCGGGGTGGATACTCTCCAGGAACTTGTACGCCTCGATCACACGCTGGCTCATAGCCTCGGCCTCCTGCTTCTCCACCTCGTCCGGGAACCGGTCCGGGTGGTGCTTCTTCATCAGGCCACGGTAGAGCGTGTTGAGTTCCTTCAATGTAGTGAGGCTCGTTGCGCCGAGGAGCTTGCGGCCGTCGGAGATCTTCTTCATGGAGGCGGAAAAGGCGCGCGAAGATGGCGGCTTCCGGCACAGGTTGCACCGGGACTGAAGGCCGGTTAACGCCCGGTCAAGCCCACGTAAGCAAGAAGATCAGCACCAAGCCAAGCGCTGCGGTGCACAAGGCCAAGGTGATCGACCAATCACGTGGCCCTTCCTGCCCTTGGGCCGCCCTGCGGCTTCCGGAGCCCAGTGGAACACGCGTAACGGTCATTTTCACGGCGCGAAATTCCCGGGAAGCCCGGTGGGGCGTCAAGCGGTATTCGACCACTGCGCCTGGTTTTCCGTTGAGGACCCGCCTCAGCCGGACGGAAGGCGATCGGTACCGGTCCGGTCAAACCTCCAGGCGCCGGTACGCGGCTGATGCTAGCGGCCACTCGCCATGAAGGTCGCTGGAGCGCCTGCCGGTACATTCGCGCCGGTCCACGAAAGATGGGAAGAGCGCAAGCGCGCCGACCTCGGAAACCCTGCTATGAAGCCCTCCATCCCCAAAGGCACCCGCGACTTCGGCCCGCAGGAGATGCTCCGCCGCAAGTACATCTTCAATACCATCGAACGGGTCTTCCAGCAGTACGGCTATCTGCCGCTGGAAACGCCCGCCATGGAGAACCTGGAGACGCTTACGGGCAAGTACGGGGAGGAAGGCGACCGGCTCATCTTCAAGATCCTCAACAGCGGCGATGCGTGGAAGGAGGTGTCGCCCGGGGTGAAGGATAAGCTGGCGAAAGGAGAGGAAATTCATCCGGGCAAGCTGGCCGCTGAATTGAGCGAGAAGGCTTTGCGCTATGACCTCACGGTCCCTTTCGCCCGTTTCGTAGTACAGCACCAGAATGCACTCGCGTTCCCGTTCAAACGGTACCAGATCCAAACGGTATGGCGCGGTGATCGTCCGGCTAAGGGCCGTTACCGCGAATTCTACCAGTGCGATGCCGACGTGATCGGCAGCAGGAGCCTGCTGAATGAGGTGGAACTCATCGCGCTCTTCGATGATGTGTTCACAGCGCTGGGACTTTCGGTGGTGATCAAAATGAACGACCGCAGGGTGCTCAGCGGCATCGCCGAGGTGAGCGGCCAGCCAGAGAAGGTGGTGGACATCGTGACGGCGATCGACAAGTTGGACAAGATCGGCCGCGAGAAGGTGGAAGAGGAGATGCGCGCCAAGGGCGTTATCGACGAGGCCATTGCCCGGATCGCCCCGCTCTTCGCGCTCAGTGGCACCTGGGGCGAACAACGACCGCAGTTGGAGCAATGGCTGGCCTCGTCCGCCATCGCGCAACAAGGGTTGAAGGACCTCTCCTTCACCTTCGCCAATACCGGCACCCTGAAGAGCGCGCGGTTGGAATTCGACCCCACGCTCGCCCGCGGCCTCGACTACTACACCGGTGCCATCTTCGAAGTGAAGAGCGCTGAAGGGACCATGCCCGGCAGCATCTGCGGTGGCGGCCGTTACGACGACCTCACCGGCGTTTTCGGCCTGAAAGGCATGAGCGGGGTGGGCATCAGCTTCGGTGCCGACCGCATCTACGACGTGCTGCTGGAGACCGGCAAGTTCCCGGCCGAACTGAGCGCCAGCACCCGGTTGCTCTTCGCCAACTTCGGCGAAGCGGAGGCGCTGCACTGCCTCAGGCTGCTGCGCCAGGTGCGCGAAGCGGGCATCGCCGCCGAATTGTACCCGGACGCGGTGAAGCTGCCCAAGCAGTTCGACTACGCGGAGAAGAAGGGCATCCCGTACGTGGCCATCGTGGGCGATACGGAGATGAAGGAAGGCACCGTGACCCTGAAACGCATGGGCGCCAACGAGAAGGGCTCCGCCATGCCCATCAACGAGGTGATCGAACTGCTCTCCCGATAGCGTATTGCCACTGTACTGGCTATCCATGACCGCCACGCACCCCATCACCACCCTCGGCCTCACGCTCGCCGAGTTCGACGCGATCCTGCGGGAGCGCAAGCCGATCGTCCTGGCCGAAGACGCGCAGGACGCCGTGAAACGCAGTCACGCCTACCTGCGCGATCGCCTGAAGAAGAGCGACGCGCCCATCTACGGCGTGAACACCGGCTTCGGCTCGCTGGCCAACACCCGCGTGCCGATGGACAAGCTGGCCGAGCTGCAACGCAACCTGGTGATGAGCCACGCCTGCGGCAGCGGTGATCCCGTGCCCGCCGGCATCGTGCGCGCCATGCTGGTGCTGAAGGTGCAGAACATGGCCTTCGGGCACAGCGCCGTGGCCCCCGCCACCGTGCAACGGATGATCGACCTGTACAACCACGACGTGCTGCCCGTGGTGTACGAGCGCGGATCGCTCGGCGCCAGCGGCGACCTGGCCCCGCTGGCGCACCTCGCGCTGCCCCTGCTGGGCCTGGGCGAGGTGGTCGTTGACGGCAAGCGGATGAAGAGCGCCGCCGCGCTGAAGAAGTTCGGATGGCGGCCATTGATCCTTGGTCCCAAGGAGGGCCTTGCCCTGCTCAACGGCACGCAGTTCATGAACGCGTACGCGGCGATGCTTGTGCTGAAGGCCGACCGCCTCGCACGACTGGCCGACATCATCGGCGCCCTGTGCCTCGATGCCTATGACGGCCGCACGGAGCCCTTCCACGCCTCAGTGCATGCGGTGCGCCCGCATCCCGGCCAGGCGGTGGTGGCCGCCAACCTGCGCGAGCTGCTCAAGGGCAGCTCGCTGGCAGCACGCACCAAGGCCCATGTACAGGATCCATACTCGTTCCGCTGTATGCCGCAGGTGCATGGCGCCAGCCGCGATGCCATCGCCTACGTGGAGCGTGTGGTAGAGCGCGAGATGGAGAGCGTGACCGACAACCCCACTGTGTTCGACGATGAGGACCTGGTGGTGAGCGCGGGCAACTTCCACGGGCAGCCGCTGGCGCTGGCGCTCGACTTCCTCGCCATCGCCGTGGCCGAACTGGGCAGCATCAGCGAGCGGCGCACGTACAAATTGATCGGGGGACAGCGCGGCCTGCCGGCCTACTTGGTAGCTGAACCAGGTATCCATAGCGGCTTCATGATCCCGCAGTACACGGCCGCATCGCTCGTGAGCGCCAACAAGCAACGCTGCATGCCCAACAGCGTCGATACCATCGACAGCAGCAACGGGCAGGAGGACCACGTGAGCATGGGCGCCGCCGCCGCGCTCAAGACATGGGCCGTTGTGCAGGACGTGGAGCGCATCCTCGCCATCGAACTGCTCAACGCCGCGCAGGCGCTGGATTTCCGTAAGGAGAAGACCTCGCCGCGTCTCGCCTCGTTGCACGCCGCCTTCCGCGAGCACGTGCCCTTCGTGAAGAAGGATACTGTGCTGCATGAATTGATGGAGGACGCGCTGGGCTTCGTGCGGGAATTGCCGTTGCCCTGATGACCGTATACCTTCTCCCCGGTGTCGGCTGCGACCACCGCCTCTTCGGCCGCTTGCACCTGGACGGTCATCGTGTGGTGCCGCTGGAATGGCCGGCCTTCACGAGGGGCGACACGCTCCAGCGCATCGCGGGTGAACTGAGCGCACGGGTGGACGTCCGCGAACCGCATGTGCTGGTTGGCGTGAGCATGGGCGGCATGGTGGCGCAGGAACTCGCTCTGTTGACCAGGCCCGAGAAAGTGGTATTGATCTCCTCGTGGACCGGCCCGCACGAATGGCCTTTCCACGTGCGCATGGGCGCTGCGATCGGCCTTCCGTCGCTCATCCGTGACTGGAGCATGCGTGCCGTGTGGCCGGTCAAGCGCATGATCGACCGGCGGGAGAGCGCTGTGGACGACCTGCTGTGGGACATGGCGCGCAAGCAGAAGGCCCGCCAGTTGCGCCATGGCACCGCCGCCATCATGCGCTGGCCGGGCTCGCGGTGGCAAGGCCCACTGGTGCGCATACACGGCGACAAGGACATCGTGACCCCTCTGCGTTTCCCGGTGGATCACCGCGTGCGCGGCGGCCAGCACGTGATGGTGCTCACCAGGGCGGAAGAGGTGTCGCGGCTGCTACGGGAGTCGATCGGCGGGTGATCGCCGCCAACTCGCATCTTCGCGGCCCCCAAGATCATGGAACACCTCCTCACCCTCGACGCGCTCATCAGCCTCGTCACCCTGGCCACCCTGGAGGTGGTCTTGGGTATCGACAACGTGATCTTCGTGAGTATCATTCTCGGGCGCATACCCGAGCAGAAGCGGTTGCGCGCGCGGCGCATCTGGATGATCGGTGGCATCCTGCTGCGCAGTGTTCTGCTGTTGGGTCTCGGCTGGTTGGTGCAGAACGGTCACAATGCGCTCTTCCATATCGGGGAGACGCCCATCAGCCTGCGCGATCTCATCATGTTCTGTGGTGGGCTCTTCCTGCTCTATAAGGCGGTGAAGGAGATCCACGAGAAGCTCGAGGGCGGGGAGGAGCATGCCGCGCCGGCCGCGGCCAACAAGGCTTTTGTGGCGCTGGTGGCCCAGATCCTGGTGGTGGACGCCGTGTTCTCCTTCGATAGCATCGTCACCGCCATCGGCCTGGCCAAGCATATCGAGGTGATGATCGCGGCCGTGGTGATCGCCATGATCGTGATGTTCTTCTTCGCCAACGGCATCAGCGGCTTCATAGAGAAGCACCCCGCGCTTAAGATGCTGGCGCTCTCCTTCCTGGTGATGGTGGGCTTCATGCTCTTCTTCGAGGGTCTGCATCCCTTCCACCACAGCGAGATCCCGAAGGGCTATGCATACGTGGCCATGGCCTTCAGCTTCGGGGTGGAACTGCTCAACATGCGGGCGGGCAGCCGGAGAGTGGTGAAACTCAACAAGTGATGAGTGGCGAGTGGCAGCGGTCTGACCCCAACGGGTCACTCGTCACTCGTCACTCGTCACTTGGCATTCGCTACTCACCTCCGGAGAAAACATACCGTACCAGATTCGCGCCCATGCGCAGGGCGAGGCGGCGGTTCTCCTCGCTGTCGTTGTGAACGCCGGGGTCCTCCCAACCGTCGCCGAGGTCGCACTCGAAGTCGTAGAAGCAAACGAGTCGCCCTTCCCAGATGAGGCCGAAGCCCTGCGGGGCCTGGCCGTCGTGTTCATGCACCTTGGGCAGCCCGCGGGGGAAATCGTACTTCTGGTGGTAGACCGGGTGCGCGAAGGGCAGTTCCACGAATTCGAGTTCGGGGAAGACCGTTTTCATCGCGGGGCGGATGAACTTGTCCAGCCCGTAGTTGTCGCTGATGTGCAGGAACCCGCCACCGAGGAGGTAGTTCCGCAGGTTCTGGGCCTCCTGTGCGTTGAGGACGATGTTGCCGTGGCCGGTGATATCCAGCCAGGGGTAGGTGAAGATGTCCGGGCTGCCCACTTCCACGTTCGGTACCTCGGGATCGATGTTGGTGCCGATCTCCTGGTTGCAGAACTTCACCAGGTTGGGCACGGCCGTGGGGTTGGCGTACCAGTCACCGCCGCCATTGTACTTAAGCACGGCTAGCTGGAAGGTGCCTTGTGCGCATGTGCGCATGTGCGCATGTGCGCATGTGGCCATGAGGAGCAGGGCGGCCAAGCGTGCGATCATGCGGCGAAGATCGTGCATCACGGCTCCTGCGCCGCGTTCATCACAGCGCAGGCCGTGATGGCAGCGGTCTCGGTGCGCAGTCGCGCGGGGCCGAGGCTCACGGGGGCGAAGCCCTGCGCCATGAGTTGGCGCGACTCGTCCGCCGTAAGATCACCTTCCGGCCCGATGAGGACCAGGGCGTCCGCAGCCGGGTCATAGCGCTTCGCGAAGGGCACGCGCTCGCCTTCGCACCAGCCGAAGAAGCGCTGTGGGGGAAGGTCCTGCCGCAACAAGGCGTCCAGTGTCGTCGCGTCGTCGAGCACCGGCAGCCATGCGCGCTGCGATTGCTTAATAGCGCTGATGAGCACGCGCTCCAGCCGGTCTTGGCGCAGGCGGGCACGTTCCGTGCGCCCGGTCATCAACGGCGTGATACGGTCCACACCGATCTCGGTACACTTTTCAAGCATCCACTCGAAGCGTTCGATGCGTTTGGTGGGCGCCACGGCCAGGTGGATGCGGGCGGTACGCTCGGCCGGTACGGTGCGCCGCGCGATGATGCGCGCGAGCACATGGCGCTTGTCGATCGCGGTTATCTCGGCCTCCGCCATGGTTCCACGGCCATCGAGCAATCCGATGCGGGTGCCTTCCGGCAGCCGTAGCACGGACCGTGCGTGGTGCGCTTCATCCTCCGGGAGTGCGGCCTCGTTCTCCGTCAGCGCGGGGCAATGGAAGAGGTGCATGGCGCGAAGTTCGTCAAGCGGTGTCGCGTTGGGGCGCATCGATCCGGTGCAGCGCGAACAGCCCGGCGGTGAAGAGCGCGAGGAACAGGGCTGTGCACAGGCCGGGCGCCAGGCCGAGAAGCACCGGCCATTGATCGCTCGCATGCATCGTGCCGATGGCGGGCCACACGACCTCGATCATGGGATGGTGGTATTCCGTGGGCAGCGAGAAGCCCACTGTATCCTTCGCGGCGAACGCGCAGATGAGCCCGAAGAGCGCGAGCGGGAAGAAGGCCGTACGAGCCCATCGCCGATCGGCGGGGGCGGGAAGGCAGTGGAAGAGGAGCAGCGCGGCCGCGGCGGTGAGGTAGCGCGGGCCATAGGTCCAGCCGCCCCACCAGCCGCCGAAGCCGGAAAGCAGCACCATGGAGAACACCGATGGAACGATCACCGGGTCCATGAACCATTTCACCGTGCGTGGCGTGGTGAGGAAGACGATGATGGCGGGGAACAGCACCGGCGCGTAGAAGAGCAGGCCGCGGTAATCGGTGAGGACGAGGTGCCACAGGTGGTGCAGGGAGGGCGGACCGAAGCCGGCGGTCTCGTGGAGAAAATCATAGCCCACCTGGTGCGTGTAGCCGATAACGACCGGACGCCCGAAGAGCACCAAATTGTACGCGATGAACAGGATGGCGGCCGGGAGGGCGCCCAGGGCAGTACGCCCGATGGCACGGGCGTCAAACGGACGCAGGTGGAGCAGGACCCAGACGGCCGGGAAGACGGCCAGTGTGTACTCGCACAGCACGGCCGCTCCAGCAAGGAACCCGCAAGTGGCCATTCGCCCGCGTTCGCGCGCGATGAAGGCCAGGAGCAGGAGGGCCGCACCGGGCAGATGGCTGAAGAACACGCCGCTGAAGAGGAAGAGGAAGGAGCCGAAGCATGCGCACGTGGCTGCGATAGCCGCAGGGAAGCCCCGCGTTCGTGCGCGCAGCCGCAGCCAGATGAGCGTTACGATGAGCGCGAAGGGCATGCTGCCGAAGAGGAAGCCCGCGAGGCGTATCAACGCGGGGTCGAGCGTGTCCGCTTTCGGCGGCCCCGCGAGACCGGTGGTGCGCACCGCCCACCACACCGGTGTCATGATCAACGTGGGCAACGGCGCCTTTTCAGAGTAGTAATGACCGTCCACGAAGGCCTTGTCGCCCGCGAGGTCCGCGTACGCGTCGATGTATGGCGTGCCGTGCTCCACAATGGCCGTGATCATCGCCGCGCGGCTGGTCACATTGTCGTTCAACCCGCCGAAAAGATGCCAGCTCGCCAGGAAGAGGACGATGCCTCCGAAGAGCGTGATCCGCTTCGGGCCGGGCGTATGCGCCGCGCCGCTCAATGCCGTTGGAAATGCAGCTTGTGGAAGTGGAAGTCCGGGCTGTTCAGGTCTATCCTGAAGCCCGTCACCTTGTGGTCCGTATCGAACTCGAAGGTGATGTGACCGGCTTCGAGGAAGGGGTCGGAATGGGCCCAAGTCCAGGTATCGTAGTGCCAGTGCGCCAGCGGCCCGCTGAAAAGATCCTTCGCGTGCGTGAAGGACAACGTGGGCGTGCCATTGGCGTCATCAATGACGGCCTCGCCGTAGACCTTGTCGATGTAGGTGCCTTTCAGCGCGCTGGCCGTGGCGGTGGGTTTGGTGCCCTTGATGCGGGCGTTCAGGCGGGCGTTGCGGCGCTCAGCGTCCTTTGCGCGGGCCGCCGCAGTGTACTGGAGCATGCCGGCAGCGGGGTCGGCGGCGCCGTCTCCGAGGTAAAGGTCAAGTATCTTATCGGTGATGGCGAATACGCTGTAGCTCTCGCCATTGCCGAGGGCGATGACGGCCAGGTCCTTGCCCGGCACCACGGCGTGGTTGAGGATGAAGCCGGGCATGCCGCCGCTATGGGTGATGATCTTCTCGCCGTGATCCTCTTCAACGAACCAGCCGAGCGCGGCGCCCGCACCCTGACCGCGCGTGGCGAGGTTGATGCTGGTGAGCGTGTTGAACGTGCCCTCGGAGATGAAGGGTTTGCCGTCCACACGGCCCTCGTTCATCCACATGGCGTCCCATTTCGCCAGGTCGGTCACGGTGCTCAACACGCCGCATGCGCCATCGGCACCTTTCAGGGCCTGGTAAGGCATGCTCTTCTGTGGGACATTGGGATCCTGCCCTTTGCGTACATGCGGCAACGCCACGTCAATCATGGCCGCGAGGTCGGCGGCCTCCACACGGCTGCGGTCCATACCCAGCGGACGGAAGATGCGCGTGGTGATGAAGGCGTCCCAGGTCATGCCGCTCACCGCTTCCACCACCTGGGCCGCGGCGATGAACATCAGGTTGCTGTAGCCGTACTTCTCGCGGAATCCGTAGGTGAAGGGCTCTTGTGCGTGGCGTTCGAGGATCGCGCGTTGCGACAGGTCGGTACCGTACCAGAGCAGATCCCCATCGAAGGTGATCCATCCGCTCCGGTGGCAGAGCAGGTCGCGTACGAGGAAGTGCTCCGTCACGTAGGGGTCGGGGGTGCTGAACCACGGCAGGTGCTTGCGAACGGGATCGTCGAAGCTGAGCCTGCCCTCATCCACGAGCAGGCCGATGGCGCAGGCGGTGAACGCCTTGCTGAGGCTGGCACAATAGAAGACGGAGTTGGGCGTCACGGGATCGGGCTTCGCCAGGTCGAGCTTGCCGTAGCCTTTGCTCCACACGAGCGCACCGTCCTTCACGATGCCAACGGCGATCCCCGGCTGGTCGAATGCGCGCACGGAACGGGCGATGTAGGCGTCAAGAGAATCGAGGTCGGGTTGAGCGAGGAGGGTGCCGGCGAGCAGAACGGGGAAGAGGAGGGCAGGGGCGCGCATGGTGTGTGGTCCGGTCCGCGAAGGTGGGTATTCCTGCGGTAGCTTCGCCGCGCAACCAACCGTTCGCATCATGCGCCGAGCCCTCATCATCATCCTGCTGCTGGCCATCGTAGGCCTCGGGCTTTTCTTCTACTTCCGCTTTTCATGGGTTTTCGGTGAAGGTGCCAAAAGCGGCGAACTGAACTTCGTGGTGTACAAAGGGTGGCTGTGGAAGACGTACGAGGGCCGCCTGATCCAGACTGGCGTCAAAGGGCAGGCCGGGAGCATGCAGAGCAATGAGTTCAATTTCTCCGTTGTGGACCCGAAAGTCGCGGAGCGGCTGATGGTGAACAGCGGCAAGGTCTTCAACCTGCACTATGTGGAATACCAGGGCGCGCTGCCGTGGCGGGGCCAGAGCCCTTACGTGGTGGATTCGATCATCAGCATGAGCGCTGCGATGAACTCGGCGGGGCAGGTGGTGCCTTGACGAACGGCCGTGGCCAGTGGCCGGTCACTTGTCCCTTGAATTCGGTACTGGCTACTCGGAGCCAACGCTCACTTCCACCTCCTCCTTCTTCTCTTCCTGCTTGGCGCCTTTGAGCTCGGTGGTCGCATCCACGCCGCCGAGCACTTCGAGGTTGATGCCATCGCTCAGGCCGGTCTTGATCCAGGTACGTTTCCAGTTCTCCCCGTCCTTCACCTGCACGAATGCGCTGTCGCCCTTCTTGTTGAATTCGACCACGCTTTCCGGTACGCTGAGCACGCTGTCGCGCCGCTGGAGCTCGATGTCGGCATTGGCGCTGTAGCCGCTGCGCAGGCTTTGGCCTTCCTTCAGTTTCACGGCGGCGCGGATCTCGAACTGGATGGCGCCGTTCACCTCCACGCCCTTCGGCGCGATGTACTCCAGGGCGGCGTCCCATTTGGTGTCCTCGATCGCGCCCACGGTGATCTTCACCGCCATTTCGGGGCGCACCTTGCCGATCTCGCTCTCGTCCACGTTGCCTTGGAAGATCAGGTCGCTCATGTCGGCGATGGCGGCCACGGTGGTGCCTTCGTTGAAGTTGTTGCGCTCGATCACGCTGTTGCCCTCCTTCACGGGAACGTCCAGCACGGTACCCTCGATGGTGGAGCGCACCACGGTGTTGCCCGCACTCTTGTTGCTGATGCCGTCGCGTACCACTTTGAGCGCTTCTTCCGCTGCGGCCAGCTCCTGTTTCGCGGTCTTCAGGCCCACGTCGTAGGTCTGCATCTCGTTGGAGCTGATCACGCCCTTGTCCACCAGGGGCCTGTTGCGGTCGTAGGTGGTCTGGGCGTTCTGTACCCCGATGTTCGCCGCGTTCACGCGCTGCTCGGCGCTGCTGAGCTGCATCATGTCGGGCACGATCTGGATCTTGGCCAGTGGCTGGTCCTTCTTCACGAGGTCGCCGGCCTTCACGTAGAGTTCGCGGATGATGCCGCTGACCACGGGTTTGATCAGGATCTCCTTGCGCGGCACGATCTTGCCGTTGGCCACGGTCTTCTTCACGATGGTGGCCTTCTTGGGTTTCTCCACGCTGAAGACATCGGGCTTGGTGGCGCTCTTTTGATAGAGGAACCAGAGGAGCCAGACGAAGAGCAGCGCGAAGCCGATGATGAGGATGTATCTGATCGCCTTTTTCATGTGCGGACGTTGCGTGTGCGGTGTTTGTGGTCAGCGGTCGGCGCGCAGGGCATCCACGGCCTTGATCCGCATGGCGCGGTAGGCGGGGAAGAGCCCCACGAGGAGTCCGAAGACGAGCATGACGGTGAAGGAGACGAGGGCCACGGTGAGGTCCACGCCCGGGTTCTTGAAGAAGTCGGAGCCACCGAGGGCGCTGTTCATGCCCTCGATCACGCCCACGCCCAGGAGCAGCCCGAAATAGCCGGCGATGAAGATGAGCACCAGGGCCTCTTGCACGATCTGCCCGGTGATGCGCGCGGGAACGGCACCGATGCTCCGGCGGATGCCGATCTCTTTCGTGCGCTCCTTGATGCTGATGAGCATGATGTTGCCGATGCCCACGATGCCCGCGAAGAGCGAGAAGATCCCCACGATCCAGCTGATGGCCTTGATGACGATGAAGAGCATGGAGGTCTTCATGTAGAAATCCTGCACGTTCCAGCTGCCGAAGGCGTTCTCGTCGGTGGGGTCCACCTTGTGCTTGCGTGCCATGAGCGCTTTGATGTCCTTCTCGATGCGGGCCACGTCCTCGCCCTCCTTGGCCACGATATTGTACCAGTGCACGCGGTTGAGGCTGTTGAAGGCCTTCTGGAAGGTGGTGAACGGCACGTAGATCTTCGCCTCCGGATTGTCGCCCATCTCCACGCTGCTCTTCTTGCGGGTGATACCCACCACCTGGAAGTAGACGCCGTTGACGCGCACGTATTTGCCCATGGCCGGTTCGCGCTCGAAGAGGCGGTCCACCACGAGTTGGCCGATCACGCACACCTTGCGCTCCTCGCTCAGGTCGGCGTTGTTCAGGAAGCGCCCTTCCGCCAGTCGGAGCGGTTCCACCATCAGCACTTCGGGTTCCGATCCGTAGATGGAGAACGCGGCGGTCTTGTCCTTGTAGTTCACGTTGTTGCCGCCCTGCCAGCCGCCCAGTTGCAGTTGCGGCGAGCAGACATCGAGTCCCTGGATCTTGTCGCGGATGAGCTGCGTGTCCTCATTGTCGAACAGGAAGCGGCGGCCCCTTTGGAAACCGGCGTACGGCTTGGTCGTGGGCATCGTCCAGATGAAGCAGCTGTTCGTGGCGAAGCCCTCAAAGCCGCTGAGCACGGCGTTCTGCAGGCCCTGGCCCATACCGAGCATCACCACGAGCATGAAGATGCCCCAGCCCACGCCGAACATGGTGAGGAAGCTGCGGAGCTTGTTGCGGCTCAGCACTTCCCATATCTCGGCCCAGCGGTCCCTATCGAACATGGCTGACGCTTTTGGGGAAAGGGCAGGCACAGGTGGCTGGGGCGGGAACAGGAGCGGGTGCCAGGGTCATCATGCACCCTGCGCCTGTTCCGATCCCTGCTGCTCGTTCCTTTGTCATTCTTCGCGGAGCGCTTCAATGGGACGGATGGCGGCCGCGCGCAAGGCGGGGAAGAACCCGGCGAGGGCGCCGAAGAACACGAGCGCGCCGAGCGCTTTCAGGCCGATGTCGATGCGCACGGTAGGGTCGCGCAGGAACTCGCTGGCGGGTATCACGCTGGCGAGACCCTCCAGCACCAGCACGCCCGCGGCGAGGCCGAAGAACCCGAACACAGTGGTGACGAACACGCTTTCCATCACGATCTGGCCGATGACGTTCCCGGGCGTGGCGCCGAGCGCCTTGCGCACGCCGATCTCCTGGGTGCGGTCCTTCACGGTGATGAGCATGATGTTGCCGATGCCCACGATGCCCGCGATGAGGCTGCCGATGCCGATGAACCAGATGAAGAGCGTGATACCGAAGAACACGTTGTTGAAGGTGCTCACGTTCTCCACGTTGTTCTCCAGCCACAGCGCGCGCTCGTCAGTGGGATCGAAATTGTGCCGCCTCGCGATGGTATGTACGGCGCGGTCCTTCGCGATGCGTGATCCCGGTACGCTCGCATCGCTGAAGCTGAACATGATCTCGTCCACGTCGCGTTGCGCGTTGAACACGCGCTGGGCGGCGCTGAGGGGGATGTAAACAGGGCTGCGGTTCATCATGCCGTGACCGCCGCCTTCGCGCTCGTAGAGGCCCACCACCTGGAACGGCACACCGTTCACGTTCACCCATTGGTCGATGGGCTCCTCTTCCTTGAAGAGTTCCTTGCGCGCGTCATCGGCGATCACGATCACCTTGCGCACCTGCTCCTCGTCCACTTCGTTGATGAAGCGGCCCTTCATCACCGTCTGCTTCTCCAGTTGCTGCTGCTCGCTCACTACCCCGTGGATGTTGTAGCTGCCATAGTTCATGTTGTGCTGCAGCTGGCTGTTGCCGCGCCACACGCGGTAGCTGCCGCTGATGTGCTCCAGCCCGGGGATGGCGGTGCGCAGCGCCTCGATGTCGCCCTCGTCCAGCTGGATATTGCGGTTGGCCGGCAGACCGTTCCAGGGCTTGCTCGTTTCTCCGCCCCAGATGCTGATGCTGTTGGTCGCGGTGTTCTTGAAGTTGTACGCGAAGCCGTTACGCAAGCCACCGCCGAGGCCCAGGAGCACCACCAGCATGAAGATGCCCCAGAACACGGCGAACCCGGTGAGCACCGCGCGCAATTTGTTCTTGCCGATGCTCTCGAAGACCTCGCCCCATTTCTCCCTATCGAACATCCGTCCGGAGTTTGGCGTGGTCGTAGTCGAGGCTCTCGATGAGGCCGTCCTTCAGGCGGATGGTGCGCTGCGTTCCGCGCGCCACCTCGGCGTCGTGGGTCACGATCACCACGGTGAGGCCGAGTTCGCGGTTCACGCTCTTCAGCAGTTCCATCACATCGTGGCTGGTCTTGCTGTCCAACGCCCCGGTGGGCTCGTCGGCGAGGATGATCTTCGGGTCGCTTACCAGCGCGCGCGCGATGGCCACGCGCTGCTTTTGCCCGCCGCTGAGTTCGTTGGGCATGTGGTGGCCCCACTCCGCGAGGCCCACTTTGTCCAGCATCGCGTTGGCCCGCTGATGGCGCACCTTGCGGGATACGCCCTGGTAGTAGAGCGGCAGGGCCACGTTCTCCAGGGCCGTCTTGTAGCTGATCAGGTTGAAGCTCTGGAAGACGAAGCCGATGTACTTGCTGCGCAGGATGGCGCTCTCCGTCTCGGTCTGCCCGCCGATGGACAGGCCGTCCAGAGCGTAAGTGCCGCTGTCCTGCTGGTCCAGTATGCCGATGATGTTCAGCAGGGTGCTCTTGCCGGACCCGCTCTGACCCATGATGCTCACCAGCTCGCCCTTGCCGATGTGCAGGTCGATGCCCTTGAGCACGTCCAGCACGTTGTTGCCGGTGCGGTAGCTCTTGCGGATACCGGTGAGTCGGATCATCGGGGCGGGTGATGCGGGCGTGAAGGTACCGGCGGCGGGCCGGGCATCGGAGGGCCTTACATGAACGGTAAGGCGTTGGGGAGGAGCGGGAACGGCCAGGAGCGCACGGGCTCATGGCCTAGCGGGTTCCGCTCGTCGCCGGAACACCAGGTCCAGAAAGGTCCTGTCCACGTGCACCTCCTGCAATATGCCGTTCGCGTAGCGGTAACGGTTCTCGGCGCCGTTGGGGAAGATGAGTTGATAACATCCGGGCGCGGTGGACCGCAGGGCGCAGGGCTCCAGCACGCTCTCCACGAAAATGCGTGCTTGCCCCACGGGCTCCTCGAAATACATGCGTGCGGTGGTCCATTCCGTGCGCGGCGCGCCCCGGAAGCGCTTGTCCGGATGCACGTAGCAAGCGAGGCCACCGGTAGAGGGCGCCATGTGGCTGGAATCGCGCACGCTGCCGTTCACACGCACGGCGGTACGGCAGGCGTGTATCGAATCGCCCGCGTACTCGGTGGTGCTCGTGGTGCGCACGTTCTGCCGCCACAGCAGGTCGAACTCGGCCCACGAGGTGGTCACGTACAGCGTGCGGGCACCGATCAGGCTGCGCGAGGCGATGATGCTGCCCACTGTTTCATCGCCCTTGAGCACGTCGAAAGTGGAACGTTGGGCCAAGCACGCGGAGGCCGCCCATAGGGAGAGGCAGACGGTCGTACAGCGGAACGGCTTGGGGGAGTGCATGGGATCCGACGATACGTGAGGAAGGCGGATCGCGGCGGAAAATAGTCCATTCATACCGCGTTTGAACGGCCCCCGACATCCGCCGTTCGTTCGGATCCCGGCATGCACCGCGCTCCGCCTTGTTGAGCCGGTCCGGATCTCCTCCATGCAGGGTCCCGAGGCTGTTTTCTGACCAGGCGCAGCCGGAAGATCATCGTAGGGGCGCCATCGGGAGCAGGTATCGGTGAAGAAGAACAGAAGAGCGGGGCGTAGGGTGATCGCGAAGTGGTCCCGAATACACCCGTTGAGGTCAGTTCAGACGCAGCCATGGCACCTTGGCCCGTGACGGGAAGGGTGGGCTTCCGGCGGGATCCCCGAAGGAGTGGATCAATCGCGCACCCAGGTGCCGTGGGCGACCGTGGAGCCATCGGGCGCCAACAAGCGGTAACCGTACAGGCCCTTGGGCATGGGCCCGGCGTCCAACAGCATGCGCGTGCCCTCCACCCGGAAGCGCGCCACTTCACGTCCCGTGGCATCCACCATCGTGAACACGCCGCCCGGTGCGGTCGCTGGCAAGAGCACCTGCACATCGCCGCTGCCCGGGTTGGGTACCAGGAGCACGCCGCCCTCCCCGCTCAGGTCCACGCGTACGGAGCGCACGCCGGATCGGTCCGTAGTGCCGTCGGTGTCCACCGAGCGCAGGCGGTAATGGTTCATGCCGTTGTGCGGCGTGCGGTCTGTGAAGGTGTACGTGCGCTGCTCCTGGCTCGTGCCGGCCGCAGGGAGGATGCCGATGGTCCCGAAATGCTCCCCGTCCTGCGAGCGTTCGACCTCGAAGCGGTCGCTGTTCGCCTCGCTGGCGGTGGTCCAGCGCAGGATCACGCCCTCACTCGCGGCCTCGGCGCTGAAGCTGACCAGTTCGATGGGCAGGATGGTGCAGTCCAGCGAGGCGCCGTTGGTGAGCTGCCAGCTGAGCCCGAACTCCTGGCCGTCGTTGGACCAGTTGTCGATGTAGAGTACGTATACCTGGCCCACGGTCGCGTTGATGGAGTTCACCCAGCCGTCCCCGGCGGCGCCCTCGGAGTTGTCGCCCGCGCCGGTGGTCAGACCGGTGACGTAAGGCCCGGGCGCGTCGTAGGAGCAGCGGATCGGCGGGCCCGCGGGCGGGCAGATGGAGGAGGGCGTGGACCCGTCGGGGTAAGGTCCCCAGATAGCGAAATCATAATCGGTGAGGCCCACCGGGGTGAGGGAGAAACCGATGGTGCCGCTGGCCGAAGGGGAGAAAACATACCAGGTCCCTTGCCGCTCGCCGAGCGAAAGACAGCCCATGTTCGCGGCCGTAAGGTCGGTTACGGCCCCCGTGTTGTTGGAGTTGTTGTTGAACTGCTGGCCGTTGCAGATGGTGCTGGCGCCGATGCAGTCCTGCTGCGCGGCAGGTGGCGGTTCGCAGGTGACCGTGTTGGTGAACACGATGCCGGTTGCGGGTGGGGACCCGGAATTGAACAGGATGCCGCCGCCCGTGGTTAGGGAGTAGGATATCTCGCCCTGCCACGCGCCGACAGGGGTGTACTGCACCACGACCACCGAGCCGATGGTCACCGGTATCAGTACCGAGCCCGCAGCGCCATTGATGGTATAATTGGTGAAAGCCCCGCCGTTGATGCTGATCCCCACGGTGGAGCCGTCCCATCCATCGCCGAAAGAGTCGTCCATGTTCAGCACATAGAAGCAGCCGCCGGCGGGCGGTGACACGCAGGTGATGTTGGCGGTCCAGCCGGGGTAGGTGACGGTGCCGTCCGAGGTGAACCAGAGGGTGAGGCAGCCGCCCGGGGTAGAGGTGGTGTAGGATCCGATCGCCCCTGTGCCGCTCCATTCCCCAAGGATCGGCGCCGCGTTGGTCGCGCCATCATGGATGGAGAGCCAGTCGAAGTTGGCCTCGGTGCTGAACGCCGTGAAATTGATCGTGAGGTACTGGCCGGGCGGGGCGCAATACGTCCATGTGAGATCCTGGTTGTTGCCATAGGCCCCACCGGCCCCGCCCGAATCGTACACGGTGGTGCCGCATTGCCCGGCGGCCGTGTTCATGGCGGCGGACCAACTGATGGCCAAAGCCACCGTGGCGCGGAGCAGGTCACCTGTCCCCATGTGCTGGCGTGGCTTGGTCCATCAGTTCCGCGCGGCCGACCCGGGTACCCGGGAGGGAGGCATGCCTGTGGCCGCCGCCCGGGCCATGCAGCCCTTCGCCGGTGGTGTCCGTGATCTGGATCACGGTGATGCCGTATGGTGCGAGCTGTTCTCCCAGTTCTTGGGCATTGATCGTTCGGCGTGTGCCCACCCGGGCCTCTTGGAGCGCCACGGATATGCTGAGGAACATGGCCGGATCCCAGGCCCGGAGCACGCCATCCAGGTATTTCTGCTTGCCGGTGTCCAGCCCCTCGAAGCGGATGGAAAGGTCATACGTCACGGGCTTCTGCGCCACGGACCTGTGCGCCAGCCCGAAAAGTGCCAGCACCAAGAGGAGCGAGTGCCATGCGCGCGGGTAGGGCGGGGCCTCCGAAGGGCGGGTTCCGGTCATTCGTCGTGCAGCGGGCTGCTATAGGAGAGACGGCGCAAGGTAGCCAACGGTTGCCGCCAAGGAAGGCGGAAACGATCTCCGGCCGACGCGGTGTTCCGCGTGTTATCAACCAAGGGCAGGTCACCCGCTCACTCCCGCACCCACGTGCCCTGGTCCGTCACAGAGCCATCGGTAGCCAACAAACGGAAGCCGTAAAGTCCCTTTGGCAGGGCCGCTGTGCTGATGTCCATACGCGCTCCCTGGGTGCTCTGGCGCATGACGATGCGGCCGGTGGCGTCCACCAGCGTGAAAACGGAGCCCGGGGCGGAGCCGGGCAGCAACACCTGTACATGGTCCGTGCCCGGGTTGGGCACCAAGAGCACATCGTCCTTGCCGACCAGGTCCACATGCACGGAGCGGACACCGGAGTGGTCCATGTCGCCGTCGATGTCAACCAAGCGCAGGCGGTAGTGGTTCAGGCCGTGGTGGGGCGTGCGGTCCAGGAAGGAATACACGTTCTGCTGGTTGCTCGTCCCCGCAGCGTCCAAGGTGCCGATCGTTGCGAACTGTTCCCCGTCAATGGAGCGTTCGATCTCGAAGCGATCGCTGTTCTCCTCGCTGGCGGTCGTCCAGCGCAGGTCAACGCCTTCGGTCACGCCGCTGGCGCTGAAGTTGACCAGTTCAATGGGCAGGATGGTGCAATCGAGCGAGGCGCCATTGGTCAACTGCCACGTGAGGTCGAAAGCCTGGCCGTTGGAGGAGAAGTTGTCCACGTAGAGCAGGTAGACCTGGTCCACGGTCACGTTGAAGGAATTCACCCAGCGGTTGCCGCCCGCGCCTTCGGAGTTGTCGCCCGCACCGGTTACACAGCCCGTGGGTCCGGTGGGCGCGGCATAGGAGCAGCGCAGCGGCGGGCCGGCGGGCGGGCAGATGGCGCTGGGCGTGGACCCCGGCGGGTAGGGGCCCCACACGGCGAAGTCATAGTCAGTTGTAACTACCGGGTTTATGGTAAAGCCGATGGTGCCCGCAACCGAAGGGGAAAAAACATACCACGTGCCTTGGCGCTCGCCCGATGCCAGGCAGCCCCGGTTCGCCGCGGTCAGATCGACCACGTTGCCCGTGTTGTTCGAGTTGTTGTTGAAGGCCTGGCCGTTGCAGATGGTGGTGCTGCCCACGCAATCCTGCGGCGGGGCCGGGGGCGGGTTGCAGGTGACCGTGGTGGTCCAGGCCACCCCGGCCGACGGGGGCGCGGGGGAGTTGTAGTAGCTGCCCCCGCCGTTCATGAGCCCCACACTGAAGCTGTTCTCGCCCTGGAAGGGGCCCGAGTTGTTGTACGTGAAGACCACCACGTTGCCGATGTTCACCCCGATGAGCGTGGAGAAGGAGAAGGAGGTGACGGTATAGTATGTGAAGGGGCCACCGTTGATGCTCACGCCCACGTTGGAACTGCCCCAACCATCGCCGAAGCTGTCGAACAGGTTCAGCGTAAGGACACAATCCCCGGCGGGCACGGCCGCAACGCCGGTGGCGCAGATGCCGAAGGTGCCGTTGTTGTCGCCGCCATACTCCCAGAAACGCACGTACACCGTACTGCCCGGGACGAGGCCGGTGCGGTCGATGTAGGGCATCAGGCCGTTAGGGCTGTCATCGTCATCGCATTCGAGAAGCGTGAAAGGGCCGGAGCAGGAGGGTGCGGTGTAGAGGGCCATGCCGCCATCCGTGATCACACCAGGGGTGGAATTCAGGGTCAGGTGGCCATCGGGCGGCACCACCACGCTGAACCAGACGTCGGAACCAGCGAAATTCGCACAGCCAGGGGCTGGAGGTCCGGTCGTGTTCGTGGACGCTGCGGTGGAGAAGGTGCTGTAGTTGCAGTTCAGGTTCACCGGGAGGGGTGCCGCACCACAGGGGTTGTCGTTGCCGGGCGGGGGCGGAGGCACACTGGCGCAGATGCTGAACGTGCCGTTGTTGTTGCCGCCGAACTCCCAGAAACGGATGTACACCGTGCTGCCGGGTACGAGGCCGGTGCGGTTGATATAGGGCATCAGCCCGTTCGGGCTGTCATCGTCGTCGCATTCCAACAGGGCGAAGGGCCCCGAACAGGACGGCGCGGTGTACAGGGCCATGCCGCCATCGAGGATGACCCCGGTGTTCGAATTGAGGATCAATTGGCCGTTGGCAGGCACAACTGCACTGAACCATACGTCGGCGCCAACGTAGCTGGCGCAGCCCGGGGCGGGCACACCGGCCGTTGCCGTGGCGTTGAGCGTGGTACCTGCGACATACGTACAGGTCGGGTTCACCAGAAGTGAAACGGCGCCGCAGGGGTTGTCGTTGGCGGGCTGCGCCCAAGCGGGGGCGGCCAAGCCGGACACCAGTACCACCATAACGAGGTGCTTGGCGCGGACGAGGGCAGGCAGACGGTCGTTCCTCTTCATCGCTCCAACTGCGGTTGATCAGGGTTTCCGTTCAGCGCCTGCAGCAGATCCGCGTAACGCGCCGGGTCGGCAGCGATCCAAGCGGACTTCGCGGCCTCATGGGCGGCCTGGTCCTGTTCCGGGGAACCGGCGTTCACGTAGAAGGGGAACCCGAAGGACGCCATGATCGCCTCGGAGCGGGCCGAGGGATCATCGGGCAGCACCTGATGCACGTTCACCACTTGGAGCCCGCTTCCGCCCAAGCCCGCTTGCAGGCCCTGTACGTCCACGGGAACGACCGTACGCACCTTCACGCGTTGCGAAGGGGCGTCCACCGAAACCACGCTGCGCGGATCGACCGCCAGCAGCGCCTCCTGCACGTATTTGGCATCCGACTCCGTAAAGGCGGGTTCCAGCCGGATCACGTACTCCAGTTCAATCGGTTTTTGGGCTGTTGCCGAGGACGGCATCAGCCACAGCGCGATAGCCGGGAGAAGGCCCCACTTGACGAACCGGAAAGGGTTTGTTGCTACCTTCATCGGGCTTTTCGTCGTCTTCATCGAGAACCGTGTCGTACCCAGAACGCCGCAAGGTAGGGGAGGTTGCCTCCGAAGTAAAGTCCCGGGACGCCTCCTTGAGCTTCGGACAGGTCACGGTGTCCCCCGGAATGGGGACAGGGGAGTGGCCTTGGGCGTTGAGGATAGGTCCGGGGTGATGAACGGAGGGTGGGATCGATGATCCGCAGGAGGACGCCCGTGTGCATCAAAGGAATGGGGCTACGGATCCAGTGGACCTCTTTCCTGATTCCCCAAGAGTGTCACGGTGAGCCCTTCGACGGTTCGGCAAGCTCACCGGTTCGGCGGGCTCACCGTGACACTGCTTTTTTCGCGTCCTTTGAGATGCCAAAGACATCAATTCAATAGCCGCGATCGGCGGGGCAGGGCGGTCGGCGGCGTGAGCGGTAGGTGCGGGTCAAACCTTGGTGGAGCGTTTCGCGGAGGTCCTGGGCTGCGCGTTGTGCTTGAGCATTTTCAGTTCGTAGAGGTCCGTGCGGCGATCGCGCATGATGCGTACACTGCCGTGGGCGTTGAGTTCCTTCAGCAGGTCGCGGTCCACATCCACGATCAATGTCATCTCCGTATTGGGCGTTGTCTCTCCTTTGATACCGTTGGTCGGGAAGGCGAAGTCGCTCGGTGTGAATACGGCGCTCTGGGCGAACTGGATGTCCATGTTCTCCACTTTGGGCAGGTTGCCCACGCTGCCGGCGATGGCCACGTAGCACTCGTTCTCAATAGCGCGGGCCTGGGCGCACCGTCTCACGCGCATGTACCCGTTCTGCGTGTCGGTGAGGAAGGGCACGAAGAGGATCTGCATGCCCTGCATGGCCAGCAGCCGAGAGAGTTCGGGGAACTCCACATCGTAGCAGATCACGATGCCGATCTTGCCGCAATCGGTGTCATACACCCGCACCTCGTCACCTCCTATCATGCCCCAGTACCGCACTTCGTTCGGGGTGATGTGCACCTTTTCGAACTTATCCCAGGTGCCATCGCGGCGGCAGAGGTAGCCCACGTTCTTCAGGTGTTCACCATCCAGCCAGGGCATGCTGCCGGTGATGATATTGACGTTGTAGCGGATGGCGAAGTCGATGAACTTCTGCTGCAAGGGTTCGGTGTGCCGTGCCAGGGCCCGCATCGCCGCGGCTACGTCCAGGTGATTGAACTCCGCGAGCAGCGGGGCGTTGAAGAGTTCGGGGAAGAGGCAGAAATCCGCTTTATAGTTGCTGATGGCGTCCACGAAGAACTCTACTTGATCGAATAGCGCCTCCAGATTGGCCATGGGCCGCATCTGCCATTGCACCAGGCCCAGCCGCACCACCTCGTTGGCGCGACCGGCGATCTTGGGCCGCTGATCGTAGTAGATATTGTTCCACTCGATCAGTGTGGCGTATTCAAGCGAGCTGCTGTCGCCGGGCAGGTAGCCCTTCATCACCTTCAACACGTGGAAATCGTTGCTGAGCTGGAAACTGAGCGTGGTATCATACACTTCCTTCAGTTTCACCTTGTCGATGTACTCGCGCGGGCTCATCCTGTCCGCGTACTCGGCGTAATTGGGTATGCGGCCCCCGGCGATGATGCCTTTCAGGTTGAGGCGTTCGCACAATTCCTTGCGCGCTTCATACAACCGGCGGGCCAGGCGCAAACCACGGAAGTCCGGGTGTACGAACACATCGATGCCGTACAGCACATCACCCGAGCGGTCATGCGTGCGGAACGTGTAATCACCGGTGATCTGGCGATAGGTGTGGTTGTCGCCGTAGAGGTCATAATCCACGATCAAGGACAGCGCGGTGGCCACCACCTTGCCGTTCACCGATACGCAGAACTGCCCTTCGGGGAAGAGTTCGATGAGTTTCTCGATCTGTTGTTGAGGCCAGATGGCGCCGGCCATATCGGGGTAGGCTTTCACCATGGCCTCACGCAAGTCCATGTAATCCGCGGGTTTCAAGTGGCGAAGCCGTATGCGCATGTCCTTGGTCATGTGGGCAAGGTAACCACTGCGCTATCCTGCCACCTTGGTGCGCCCATGAAGTTCCGCCATCGAGTTGTCGAATAACGGACATCAGGCCAAGACCCGGTATCGGCCGGGGACGCGGCGTACGTACCGGACTTTTTCGATCGATGGGATGCCGATAGGCTTCAAGATGGAGCGGTACTGTGCCCCGCGCTCGGTACATTGCTGACCGTTCCGAACCTGAACCACACGTCCAGACCCATGATCAACGTTCCGCGCCCGTTCCTCTTCACGCTTCTGGTCTCTTTAAGCGCACTCACCTCCGCACAGGACGCGACCTCCGTGGTACGTCGCTGGCTGTGGAAGAACCACGTCTCACTCGGATTGACCCCGCGCGACGCCGCCGACTGGAGGGTTACGAGCAGCAGCACCGACAGGAAAGGTGTGACCTATGTGTACATCGAGCAGATCGCCCATGGTCTTTCCGTACACGGTGCGGTCGCCAGCTTCGCCGTACGTTCGGGGGAAGTGGTCTCCTTCGGTGGTCGTCTGCGTGGCGATGTGGCCGGGAACGCCCCCGCTCCATCCCCGACCATGGGACCGTTGGGATCGCTCCGGAGCGCGATGGAACAACTCGGTCTGCCAGCCGTCGCCTCTGGCGTCCTGAGCGCTTCCTCCCCGAACGATCTCCTGCTTGATGGGACCGGCATCTCCCATGAGCCGATCCCGGCGCATCTGACGTATGAGGCGATCCCGAATGGACGGATCGCGTTGATCTGGGACCTTACGATCCGATCCACGAACAACATCAATTGGTGGCACCTGGCCGTGGATGGACACACCGGAGAAATACTAAGAAATAATGATCATTACACGCATTGTGCCTGGCCATCCCCTGGCGCTCGGGCCTATCGCGCGCTGGATGACCTGACCCTCCCCGCCTCACCTCTGGCGCCACCACCCGACGGTCCGGCCTACCGCGTCTTCGCGTATCCGACCGAAAGCCCATCGCACGGTCCGCACACCCTGGTCAACGATCCAGCCGACCCACTGGCCTCGCCCTTCGGCTGGCATGACCTGGATGGCGAAGAAGGCCCGGAATCCACCATCACGCGAGGCAATAACGTACACGCGTTCGAGGACATCGACAACGATGATGCGCCCGGATACGGTCCCGACGGAGGTAACGACCTGATGTTCGACTTCCCCTACCAACCGCCGCAGGCACCTGATGAATACCTGGACGCGGCGATCACCAACCTTTTCTACACATGCAACGTGCTGCACGATGTATGGTACCGATATGGTTTCGATGAGGAAAGCGGCAATTTCCAGTCCTTGAATGCGAACGGGATGGGTGCGGACAATGACGCGGTGATCGCCCAGGCGCAGGACGGCGGAGGGATGAACAATGCCAACTTCGGGACACCACCCGATGGTGAGTCCGGCCGGATGCAGATGTACCTCTGGCGCGCTGGTACGGACAGTACGCTCACCATCAACTCTCCCGAGCCGATCGCAGGGACCTACGTCAATGCTCTGGCGGGCTTCGGTCCGCCCCTGCCGGAAGAACCGCTGACGGCGGATGTCGTTCTGGTGGTGGACGACCTGACCCCGGAGAACGATGGATGCGAGACCATCACGAACGGTGCGGCCATCGCCGGGAACATCGCACTGGTGGATCGCGGCGAATGCACCTTCATCAGCAAGGTGCTGGCGTTGCAGGCCCAGGGCGCAGAGGCCGTGATCGTGGTCAACAACGTGCCGGGCGATCCGATCGCGATGGGAGGTAGTGACGGGGAGGACATCGTGATACCGTCCGTGATGATCTCGGAGGCGGACGGTGAGACGATCAAGCAAGCACTTGAGGATGGACCTGTGAACGGCACGCTCCAAAGTATCAGCACGGAGGAATTGCGCGATTCTGACTTCGACAATGGGATCATTGCGCACGAGTACGGGCATGGTGTCTCCACGCGACTGACCGGCGGGCCGGCTGATTCGGATTGCCTTTGGAACGCTGAGCAGATGGGCGAAGGGTGGAGCGATTGGATGGGGATGGTGCTCACGATCCGTCCAGGTGATGACGGTGCGACGATCCGCGGCGTCGGCACCTTCGTGCGCGATCAGGCCAACGACGGCCCCGGGATCCGGCCCGCTCCCTACTCCACCGACCTCGCGATCAACGACTACACCTACGCCGCCACGAATAACGACGAGCTCTCCGAACCGCATGGCATCGGGTTCGTCTGGGCCACCATGCTGTGGGATCTGAATTGGGCACTGATCGAGGCACACGGCTACGATCCTGATGTGTACAACGGGAACGGCGGCAACAACATGGCCATCCAGCTGATGATGGACGGATTGAAACTTCAGCCGTGCAGCCCGGGATTCATCGACGGCCGGAACGCGATCCTGCGCGCGGATACATTGAACTTCGGAGCGGAGAACGCGTGCTTGATCTGGAACGTCTTCGCCCAGCGCGGACTGGGGTTCAGCGCGGATCAAGGCGACCCGTACTCGCGCTATGATCAGACGGAGTCATTCGACATGCCGGCCGGCTGCAGCGTGGGGCTGGATGAGGATATCGCGGGCCGGGGATCGACGCTGAGCTTGATGCCCAATCCCGCGAATGATCAGGTGACCCTGGTGCTGGACCGCGCTACGCGCAGGGAAGCGGTGCTAAGCATCCGTGGAACCGACGGACGATCGATCCATTCGCAGCGATGGCCGGCCGGTGTGGTGCGACAGGACCTTGACCTGTCCGGGTTCGCACCAGCCGTGTACATCGTTGTGGTGCGTTCAGCCAATGGCACCTCGCAAGCCCGGTTGGTGAAGAACTGAAGCAGGGTCATCGTGCGACCCGGTTCCGCGTAAGTGATCGCGTCGGTCTGGTCACCGCGTTCGGCCCGTTCGCTCGATCCCACCGGTCCCTCCCGGCCTTTCTTGATCGGACGATCGGATGAGTTGTGGGCCAGGCGATGATGATGTGGTGAACTGATCGGTACCGGGATCGGGCGGGATGGGTATGGGGCTCTGATCCGTGGCGGCAGTGGACAGGGCCTAGCTGTACACCTCGGGGCGCGAAGGCTCGAAGGCAAGCTCGACATCAAGGTGACACAGGTGCCCGCAGCACGGTTGATCCGTACTGCACCAGGCCCGGCCGTTGAGGTCGGGGAATTGCCCCCGATCCGTTCATGCATCGCAATCCACGGGCAATGGATCGAACCAGCTACCAATGAACGGGACCTCCCCGGTATGGGGAGAAGGAGTGTTCCACGCCTTGAGAAACAGGCGGGGGTGGTCCCTTGGCTTCTTTGGGGGTCGGCGGATATGCTCCTGCAAGTCAAGCTTACTATAAGCACGGGATCCGTGCTGTCATGGCAGCCTTCCTCTTCGGTGGGTATGACACCGCGATCAACGTCAGTTGGCGGATCATCCAGAGCACCGGTGCCGATGTGAAGATCTAGTCGCAACCGGCGAAACTGGCGCTCGTGCAGATGCCGTTCTCAAAGCAGAGCCCCAGCTTGTCGCAACCATCGAAGAGCACCTTGTTCGAGTAGAAGTAGAAGCGGAAGGTCTTCTGTGGGTCCTGATGACGCAGGGGCTCCTCGAAATGGCCTGTACCTAGGATCTCCTCGATCTGGTGCAGGGTCTTTCCGATACAGACCCTGCTCTCGATGATATCGGTCACCATATATCCCGATCCGTACGCTGGATACCCAGCGTAAGATCGGTTCGGATCTACCGATCGCTTCCAGGTCTCGGAGTCGAATCGTGGATGATGGAACGAACGGACTACGAACGGGGACCAGATCAGAGCAAACAACAACATGCCCCACCGCAACATCGCTCGATCCCGACTGCGCCGTTGCACAATGATCCAAGGGATCAACCAGAGCAGGTTGCACACGACAACAGTCCCGACCGCCATCCGTTCCCCCTTTCTTGGTGGCTCCTCGATGTTGTTGGCCAAGGCGATGAATATTCCAAGGCAGGTCATGCATAGGGCCGCGAGAACGATCAGGAGCAACTGCCAACGACGGTGCATCGGGACTTGAACGATGCCCAAGGTGGGATATTTCCGCCAGGGATGGGAGCGGCAGCCCGGCGCCGGACCGGGCCAACAGCACCGAGCAGCGAGCAGGCGACCGCAGGAAGCCTGCGCAGCGCCGGTGATGTGGCCCGGGACAAGTCCGGCTAAAGCGGACAGCCCGCCCGGGCGGCCAAACTTCGCACCCTTTCACCCACTCACTGGTACTTTCGCAGCATGTCCTTCGTCATCGCCCCTCCTTACGTCCCCAAGCACAAGATCCGCGTCGTTACCGCCGCCAGTTTGTTCGATGGCCACGATGCCGCCATCAACATCATGCGGCGGATCATCCAGAGCACGGGCGCCGAGGTGATCCACCTGGGGCACGACCGCAGCGTGGAGGACGTGGTACACACCGCGATCCAGGAGGATGCCCACGCCATCGCCATGACCAGCTACCAGGGCGGGCACAACGAGTACTTCAAGTACATGTTCGACCTGCTGAAGGAGAAGGGCGCGGGCCACATCAAGATCTTTGGCGGTGGCGGCGGGACAATTCTTCCGGAAGAGATCAAGGACCTGCACGCCTACGGCATCACGCGGCTGTACCACCCCGACGACGGCCGCGCGATGGGCCTGCAAGGGATGATCAACGACATGCTGGAGAAGGCCGACTTCGACCTGAGCGACCGGTTGAACGGCGAGGTGAAGGAGCTGACGCCGCAGAACTGGCCGGCCATCGCCAAATTGATCAGCACGGCGGAGAACCACCCGGCCGTGTTCGAGAAGATCGCCGACGAGATCCACAAGAAGGCCGAAGTGAACAAGGCGCCGATCCTCGGAATCACCGGCACGGGTGGCGCGGGCAAATCCTCTATGGTGGATGAGCTGATCCGCCGCTTCATCCTCGATCAACCCACGAAGACCATCGGAGTTATTTCCGTGGACCCGAGCAAGCGCAAGACCGGTGGCGCGCTGCTGGGCGACCGCATCCGCATGAACAGCATCCGCGGCGAGCGCGTGTACATGCGTTCACTGGCCACGCGACAGAGCAACCTCGCGTTGAGCAAGCACGTGAAGGAAGCGGTGAGCGTGCTGAAGGCGGCCGGATTCGACCTGATCATCCTCGAAACGAGCGGCATCGGCCAGAGCGATACCGAGATCCTGGATCACAGCGACGTTTCGCTCTACATCATGACGCCCGAGTTCGGCGCGGCCACGCAATTGGAGAAGATCGACATGCTCGACTTCGCCGATGTGGTGGCCATCAACAAGTTCGACAAGCGCGGCGCCCTCGATGCCCTGCGCGACGTGAAGAAGCAGTACAAGCGCAACCACCAGCTGTGGGACGCCAACGACGATGACCTGCCCGTGGTGGGCACCATCGCCAGCCAGTTCAACGACCCCGGCACCAACTCGCTTTACGCGCGCTTGATGACGAAGATCGCCGAGAAGACCGGCGTCGCGCTCGATTCCACCTTCCACGCGCACGATGAGATGAGCGAGAAGGTGTGGATCATCCCGCCCGCCAAGAGCAGGTACCTGAGCGAGATCAGCGAGAACAATCGCCGCTACGACGCCCACGTGCGCAAGCAGGCGGAGATCGCGGACAAGCTGTACGGTCTCTACTCGGCTATACTGACTTTTGGCGGACCAGACGCGCTTAACCCTACTCCACAAGGTAGTGCATGGGACGTATCACAAGATGTAATAGCACTTGCCGGGAAGTTCGCTGAACTGAAGAAAGACCTGGATCCCCACCTCTGGTCCATGCTCCAGAACTGGAAGGCCGAAGAGGAGAAATACAGCGGCGAGTTCTACACCTACACCGTGCGCGGCAAGGAGATCAAGGTGCCCAATCACACCGAGAGCCTCAGTCACCTGAAGATCCCGAAGGTGGCGCTGCCGAAGTTCAAGAGCTGGGGCGACAAGGTGCGCTGGGCCATGCAGGAGAACACGCCCGGCTTCTTCCCCTACACAGCGGGCATCTATCCCTTCAAACGCACCGGCGAGGACCCCGCGCGGATGTTCGCCGGCGAGGGCGGTCCGGAGCGGACGAACAAGCGCTTCCACTACGTGAGCCAGGGCATGCCCGCCAAGCGCCTCAGCACCGCCTTCGACAGCGTGACGCTCTACGGCAACGATCCCGGTCGGCGACCCGACATCTACGGCAAGGTGGGCAACAGCGGTGTGAGCATCTGCTGCCTGGACGATGCCAAGAAGCTCTACAGCGGCTTCGACCTCAGCGCGCCCACCACCAGCGTGAGCATGACCATTAACGGTCCCGCGCCCAT